>Ga0116172_10001105_pt1 | contig 25381 bp, 19 predicted proteins | sample AD_UKC083_MetaG_FD_89799 | JGI IMG/M metagenome (GOLD analysis project Ga0116172, IMG submission 89799) | Active sludge microbial communities of municipal wastewater-treating anaerobic digesters from USA - AD_UKC083_MetaG | ecosystem: Engineered > Bioreactor > Anaerobic > Digestate | place: USA... | reverse complement strand
GGCGGAGACCCGTGACATCCTCGGAGAAAAACACATCGGGCTGGCGTTTTGTGATTGTACCAATGCACCCATCCCGCGGCCCGGTCCCGGCGAAGCGGATGTTGTTGCGGGAATCGGCGACTGGATCGGACGGCATGCGGACGGACGTGTCTTGATGACGACGTTCAGCAGTAATCTCGGGAGGATCAAGGCCGCTCTCGCGGCGGGACGCCAAGCGGGGATGCTGCTCTTTGTTGACGGGGAGGCGATGCTTGGCGCGATCGGGATCATCCGCAGTCTGGACCGGGACGCGGTCCGGGGCGTTGCTGCCCTCGAAGGGAGTCTTCCGGAATCTCCTGCCCTGATTTTGGCGAGCGGGTGTCAGGGCGAGGAGAGCTCGGCCTTCATGCGGCTTCTTTCGGGTGCCTCCAGCTTGACAGACCGGGATGCCATCGTCATCTCCGCCAGTCCGGTTCCGGGAAACGAGGAGGATTGGCGGGCCATGCTCCGCCTGGCGGCTTCCTCACGGGCCAGCCTGGCCGTTCCTCCTCTCGAACCGGTCCATGCCAGCGGGCACGCGGTTCGACCCGTCCTTGGGGAGATCATCGGGTGCATCCGCCCAAGGATCCTTGTTCCGGTCCATGGTGATGCCTTCCAGCGCAGGGCCTTGGCCGGGTTGGGTACGGAATGCGGGATCAAGACTGTCCTTCCGGGAAACGGGGATCAGGTCCGCTGGGATGAAGTTCCCGGTCTCGTCTTTTTGGGGAACAGTCTCCAGTCCGGCAAACACAGGCGACTCCCCGAAGTCGGCGCGTATGAGCGCTCCCTGATGGCCCGGCACGGGGTTGCCTGCTTTGTGCTCAGGCTCAATCCCCCATCCGGATTTGCCCATGTCTCCCTGACCATGCGGGGCTGTCTGCGCGCCGACCAGCACCAGAAGGATCTCGAGAGCCTGAGGGATGCCTGCGAGGTCGAGATATTGGACGGGTACCAGTCCGGGACCCTGGGAATGAGTGCCATTCGGCGGAAGATCCAGGCATGGGCCGAACTGGAACTCGAAGAACGCTTCGGGCTGCGCCCCCTGGTGATTGTCAGCCTTGTGAACGAATCCTGATCTGGTTCCTCTCCGTTCCCGGCATCAGGGCGATTTGTCCGACTGTATCGCCTGGTTTCGCCAGCCGCCGGATGGAATTCCCGGGATGACGAGCCACTCAGTATACCCGAAGAATCCTCCGATACTGAAGGAGGGTTCCTGTCCCCGCGTGGCTGGAATCGTTAGAGGAGAGGGGAGTCTGGCATGAAACCGGTGGTGCGAAACCTTCTGGTCGGGTTGCGGGATTTTGTGATTGTCCTCGCCCTCCTGGTCTGGCTGGCGAGGAGCGACCAGATGCCCCAGGTTGTTCCGCCCCAGGTCACGGATTTTCTGGTCGACATGACGGACATCGTCTTCGGGTCGGGCGGAGGTGGTGCCGGAGCGGCAGCGACCGATCTGGCGGATCTGGCCCTCTATGGAGAAACGGACAGGGAAGCCCGCCGTGACCTCGAACTCTACAAGGCCCGGATTGAAAACTGGTTTGCCCGGGTGCTGGACAATGTTGACGGAATCGTCACGCACCCCCTTGTCCGGCGCGCTTTGCCCGATTTTGGCCAGGAACTCTCCCTGATGTTTGCCGAGGACTATCTGGGTGGACTCATCACCCGCTATGGCGACATTGACGAGATTCTCCTTCATGGTCAGGGTGGCGTCTTCCTGCGGACAACACGGGAAAACCGCGAACCTCTTCCGCCCGAGGTTGTTCCTCAAAAAATTCTTGAAAAAGCACGAGCCGCTCGAGGCGCCATCCTCGAGCCCCTCCCGGGCCAGCGCTTCATGCTCCTGGCCTCCTTTCTGTCGCCGATGCGGGAGCGTCAGGGGACTGTCGTTGTTGTCCTGAATGCTTCGACTCTGAAAAAATTGGTTGCCGAATATCCCGGATCCGGAGACTCGAGGCTCTACCTCCATGTCCGCGGGAATGATCCCCTTATCGAGTCCGGTCAGGGTTCATGGGGGGCTCTCCCGGAACGGGCTTTGCGGCACGAACGTTTTCTTGATACCCGTGCCGGCCGGAAGCGGAATCTGGCCCTCCCTGTCAGGATAGCCGGTTCAGAAAGCGGGATCATCATCGGGCTTCTTTCTCCACCCGTCGATTCATCCAAACTCCTGCTTCTGGGAGTCCGCTTCCTGATTCTCGTCCTGACGATTTTTGTGACACTCTGGCTGGTCCGCCGGATTCTCTCAGGGATCTGGAAAATCATCAGGACACACGGGATGCGCGAACAATTGCTGCTCCATGCCCTTGATGCATCCCTTGGCCACGGGAAAAAAATTCTCGAAGGGGCCAAGCGGATCACAACCGTCAGGCCAAGGGTGGAGCGGCGAATCATCCGGACCGAAGCTCCACGGACCGAAAGTGTCCGGCCCAAGGTCGCTCCGGGTGCCGGAATGCCCGCCGATTTTCAGGCCAGCGGTGAGCCGGATCTGCGCAGGTATGAACGGTTTCATCTCGATCCCCGGACTCCGGTTGCTGAAGGGGAATTTGTCATCATTGACGGCCCTGTGGATTTGCCCATGGATGCTGATGGCTTGACACTTCCCGATATGGAACCCGCAGCACCGGCACCGATTGACGATTGATCCCCCGGGATGGGATATACTCGAGAGTGGAGGACGATGATCATGAAAGTACGGGGTGTGTTTGTTTGCGTCTGGCTTTTCGCGCTCATTTCTCCGGCCATTCTCGGTGTCGGGAATATCGGGACGGCCAGTCCCAATCCTCTCCTCCTTGACGGAACAACCACGACAACCAGTATTACCGTCAAGACGCCCTCGGATTTGCCTTCCTTCGATGCCCGTGTGATCATTCAAGACTTGAGCGGCCGCAGGGTCAGGGAGTATTCCCGCGGGAGTTTCGGGACGAGCGACTATGTCGTTTCCTGGGATGGCCGGAACGAAGCGGGCCGCCTGGTCAAGAGCGGAGTCTACATCGTCACAGTCATCAGACGCTATCAGGATGTCTCCCGGGGCGAAGAGACGGAACGCTTCCGTCTTGGCCTGGTCAGGAACCAATAATATGACGAGCCGGATTCTTGTACTCTTCTTTGTTGTCACACTCTCCATTCAGGGCTTTGCCCTGGCCAACGAGACACAGGCCTGGGCCGTCCCGGATCCCTGGATGGCTGACGCCGGGCTCCTGCGGATCAATGTTCCGTCCGGTCATGAACGTGTCACCATCGGGATTTACCGGGATGACGGCGCTTTTGTCCGGGAGCTTGTTCCTTCCGTGCTGGAAAAAGGGGAAGAACTCTGGCAGTGGGACGGAAAGGATGACGAGGGCATGCGGATGCCGGCCGGGGTCTATTACATCCGGGTTCTCTCGGTTGTGAACGGATACCGGATAAGCCAGATTCTGCCCCTGCGAATCCTGCGGAGGGCCCGATGAACCGGAAGACCCTGGCACTCTCTCTCCTCTGTACCTTCCTGGCCGCCGGTTTGCATGGCCGGCCGGGAGGGGATACCGTTCCCGTCATCGAGATGGGTGTGGGCGGAAGAGCCCTCGCCCTTGGTGGGGCCTATACCGCTCTGGCCGATGATGCGACCGCCATTGTCTTCAATCCGGCGGGGCTGTACGCTGTGGACGGTGACGAGCTGACCCTCTCCTGGAATGCGATGGGCGGGTTCTTCTGGAATATGGGGTTCGCCGGCTATGCCCACCGGTTTGGAGAGATCCTGACCATGGGAATCGGGACCAAATTTCTCCTCTCCGGTGCCCAGGAGAGCTGGGATTCGATCAGCGAGTTCAACAGCTTTGACGAGAACCAGTACATGCTTCTCCTCTCGGCCTCCCTCGATCTGCCCCTGGCCCTGAAACTCGGCGCCAGTTTCAAATTTGCCTGGAGGGATTTTTCGTGGAACTCCAGTTCGGGTGACCAGGCACGTTCAAAAACCTTCGCCAATGCCGATCTGGGAGTCATCCTTCCGGTGGCTCGCGAGTTACAATTCGGACTCCGGATTGAAAACGTCATTCCCTCGGTGGACTTCGGACTTGGTGACGCGAAAGAACCGGTCGAGACCCGGATCGTGACCGGAGCGGCCCTGTGCCTTCTGGACGAGAAGCTCGTTGTCAGTACCGATTTTGACTGGTATCCGGGGTTGGGCGAGGTTGATTTCAGGCTCGGTCTGGGATACAGGGTCATTGCCGGCTGGACTCTCTATACCGGGCTTGACAGCGGACGGTTTGATTTCGGGATCGGTGTCGATGTCAGTGATTTTTCATTTCATTCAAGCATCCTCCTCGAGGCCGAGAGTGAACCATCGGCACGGTTTGCCGTCCACTACCGGGTCGGAAAGGACAAGCAGGAGTATCGCTCGATCGAACAGCAGCTGCTGGCCCTCAACAAGGGGATCGAGAGTTTCACCAAAGGCGACTATGCCGAAGCCCGCAAACAGTTCAGAAGTGTCCTTCAGGAAAATCCGAAAAACGAGAGTGCTCGGAGACTCGACCAGATCGCCGAGACCCGGATCCGGGGCGAAGCGTGGAAGACGGACGATGACCGCGAACGGATAAAAAGTTACGTCCAAAAAGCCGAGAATCTTGCCAAGAACGGATCCTGGGCAGAGGCACGCAAGGCTGCGACCGCCGCCCTGGACATTGATCCGCTTGAATGGAAGGCCCGGGATCTCGTCGAAAAAATAGACCGCAGCGTCGATGAATTGGTGGAAAACCATTGGCGGGACGGGGTCGCCGCCTTTGTCCGGAATGACCTCGAGGAATCCCGGAAAAAAATTGATGCACTCCTGTCTCTCAGACCGGAACACCGCGAGGCCCGGGATCTTCTGGAACGCATCAAACGGATCCAGAAGGACAACTGGGAGCGGAAGACCAACGAAGAACGCAAGCTCAATGCGGCGGAGCTCTACCGGAAACGGGGGATGGAACTCTTCAAGCGCAAGATCTATGTCGATGCCATTGACAGCTTCAAGGTCTCGCTCGAATACGGGGAGAATGCCAGCACCCGCTATTACCTCAATCTGGCGATGCAGCGCTATCAGGATCTCAAGATCAGCGGACAGAGCATGAGCCGGTCCGGGGAATTTTTGGCGATTGCGCGCGACCAGATCAAAAACAAAAAAATCCGCGAGGCGATTGCTTCTCTCGAGAAAGCGCTCAATTACTGGCCGCAAAACGCCGAGGCCGAGCGCGAGCTTGAGACGACCCGGACCGCACTGGAAGCCATGGTCAAGGGCCCCTACGAGGAAGGACTGAAAGCCTACAAGGACGGGAAGTATGTCGAGGCGATCAAGAAATGGCGCGAGGCCATCGCCATCGATCCGGACCATGAACCGTCAAAAAAAGCATTGGCGGATTCGGCCCGCGAGATGCGGGAGCGTTCGCTCTACAATCTCCAGCTTGCCGAAACCTGGGTCAGGCGCGGGAGTGACAAGGATCTTTTGGAGGCCCTCAAGTATTTCCGGATTGCGAGCGAACTTGATCCGGCCAACGAGGATGCGAAAAAAGGGTTTGCGCGCACCAGTGCCCGCTTCGAAGATCTGGCAAAATCCCTCTTTGACAAAGGATTCGATGCCCTCAAGAGCGGAAAACCGGAGCGTTTGAGTGAAGCAATCGACTCGTTTGAACGCTATCTTGTGATCAAGCCCGATGACAAGCAGGCCAGGGATTTTCTTGACGAGTCAGTCAAAAAACGGTCCCAGCAGCAGTCCTGGCTCACGATGCGCCAGCGAAGAAGCGAGGGGATCGATTTTTACAACAACAGGGAATACGAGCGGGCCGCGGTCAAATTCCGCGAAGCCCTGGCGATGGCTCCCAATGACAGGGAGATCAGCGACTATCTGAAAAAGTGCGAGGAACGGATCAAACTCTCGGCTTCCCGCAACCGTGTTCTCGAGAACTTCAATACCGGGATCCAGGCTTTCAAAAAACGGGAGTACGACAAGGCGATCGAAACCTGGAAACAGATCGACGGCATGCCGGATGCAACCGAGAGCGACCGGCAGATGGTCCAGGGGTACATCAAGACGGCCGAGGAAGTCCGCGTGTACAACCAGAACCGGTACTTCATCCTTGGCGAAGAGTCCGCCAAAGCCGGTCGTCTCCTCCAGGCACGCGAGGCCCTCGAAGAGGCCCTCAAGATCAACAAGTATCACGAGAAGGCCCGGACACTCCTGGCGGATGTCAAGGACAGGATCACAGCCTATGCCTTCGCCCAGTTGCGTCGTGGAGAGTCACTCTACGAGACCGGGAATTATACAAATGCGGTCACCGTTCTCGAAAGTGCAAAACTGCACAACGAGAGTGACGACAGGATCCAGAACAAACTGGACGAAGCCGGCGACAACCTCAAGCTCCTGCAAGAGGCGATCACCCTCGAGCAACAGGGGAAACCGGCCGATGCGATTGTCCTCTACCAGAAAATCGTGCAAAACAATCCCAAGGACCAGAATACCAGGACCAGGATCAATGGCCTCTCGAGGAGACTCTCGGAAGAGACGGACCAGATGATCAAAAAGGCAGAGAAACAGATTGCCGAAAAGATGTACAACGACGCCCTGCTCGGACTCGAACTCGTGTTGCAGATTGTCCAGTACAAACAGAGTTCCCAGGCACGGGAAACGACAACACACTATGCCAGACAGCTTCAAGGTCAGGCCAGGGACTTGATGGCCAAGGCCCTGGCTGATGCCTGGGCGCAGGGGATGCGGTTGTATCAGGCCGGAAATTTTGAAGGATCACTCCCGTTTTTCGAACAGGTCTGGATCTACGACAGGAATTACCGCGAGATCAGGACAGTCCGGCGCGTGGCGATGAACAAGGTGGCCGAGGCCCGGGCGGCCGTGGCCAAACGGAATGAAGCCCAGATCCAGCAGCTTCTGTACAGCGGCATGAGCTTCTACCAGCAGGGCAATTATCAGGGGGCCATCAATGCCTGGTCCCAGATTCTGGCGATCTCCCCGGGGCATTCAGCTGCCGTGAGCTATATCGCCCGGGCCCGTTTCAAGTTGGGCCAGTGAGGGATGCGGGGAGAAAGGATTCCATGAAGGGGTATGGCGTGCGCAGGACGGTTTTGATCATGCTGGGAGTGACGCTGCTGGGATGCCTTGGTGCCGCCCGGGCGCTTTTTGCCGCCCCACCGGTGGATCTCGTCAGGAATTTTCCCCGGGCGGAATTTTTTCAACGTTCCGGCTACGTCAAGGATATTGCCGTTCTTGGCGATGTCGTCTGGTATGCGACGGCCAACGGACTCGTCTCCTATGATGTCGGTCGTGACGCCTGGGGTGTGTTTCACGATGGAAACTCCCCGCTTCCCGCCAACTATGTCTCAAAACTGGCTGTCGATCAGGGTGAGGGGAGTCTCTGGATGGCCACAGCCCAGGGTGTGGCCAGGTATCGTCCAGCTGAACAGACTCCTGGCCTGCGCTGGAAGGTCTATACAAAACGGGATGGCCTGGCTGACGAGGAGACAACCTCGGTCGCCGTCGATGAGGAGTTTGTCTGGGTCGGAACCCGCTACTGGGGTGTGATACGTTTTGACAAGCGACAACAGATCTGGAGAAGCGCCCCCTACACACCGATTGACGGCTTGGGGGCCAACAGGATCCATGCTCTTGCCGTTGACGGTGACCAGATCTGGGCCGGGACGGACGACGGCCTCTCGGTCTATGACCGCTATGCCGATCTCTGGACGACCTATGATGCATCCCAGGGCTTGACGGCCAAACAGGTGACCTGTGTGGACAGTGACGGGAAGAATGTCTGGGTAGGGACCTACGGCGGCGGACTGCTCCGTTTTGACAAGGACAGCATGCGTTTCCAGGCCTACCGGGTCCGGGATGGTCTGGCCGACGATACGGTGTTTGCCGTGCGATCGGACGGAGAGCATGTCTGGGCCGGGACCTTTGGCGGGGTCTCCCGTCTCGACCGCAGTGCCGGTGGAAGCGAGTGGACCACCATCACCAAGGCCAGCCATGGGTTGCTGGACAATTCCGTCAGTGCGATTGCCCTGTACGGAAGCCAGCTGTTTTTGGGGACGGACGGCGAGGGCGGGATGATGCTCGACAAGAAAACCCCCCAGGTCTGGGTCCATCCAAAAACCGGCTACGAAAAGCCTGGGAGCATCCTTATCCAGGCCGGTCTGCGCAGTACCCAGCCGGTGGTGACGGCCGGTGCCTCCTGGCGACCATCCATCTACGTGACGCAACCCTATTCGACAGCCGGACTGGTCTTGCTCGGTCAGGAGAAAATCCGCGGGGCCAGGAGTATGGGGGCTCTCGACGTGGCGCGGCTGGATGCGGGAAACCTGAAGGAAGGCTTGACATACGATCTTGTCTTCGAAATTACCGACGCCTCCGGTTTCAAAAACAGGGCTGTCTGGCCCCTGGTGATCGACGCAACCAAACCGGTCATCACGGTCGACGATGCTCCCGAAACCGTCAAGACACGGGAGTATACCCTGCGGGGACGCTATCTTGAACTCTATCCCCGGGAGTTCGAGTATGCACAGAACGGGGGAAGTTTCACCCGGCTTCAGGAGGTCGACCGCAAGATGCGGACCTGGAAGCAGACCCTGAACCTCGTTCCCGGAGACAACAGGATCCAGGTCAGGATTCTCGACATTGCCAGGCAGGATGCGGTTGCGACCCGGAGCATTTTTCTTGATGAACAACCTCCGATCATCGGATTGACGCCGGATCGCGGAGCGCTGGTCAGCAGTGAAGAAAAATACGTACTCAAATTCCCTGTTGCTGACGAGACCCTTGATGAAGTCTATCTGATGCCCGGCCGCATCCGCGGGAAACTCGTCCAGAAAGAAAAGGGGAAGTGGGAATTCGAGAGCACTCTCTCGCTGGCAAGGGGTGTCAACAAATTCCAGATTGTCGCCGTTGACAAAGCGGGCAGCAGGACGACAAAGGATCTGACGGTCACCTTCAATACCGAAGCACCCAGTCTCGAGTTTGCGGTGGATATGGCGAGTGAATCCTTCAGCGAATTTTTTACGGTCAAGGGAACATGGGATGACAAGGATCTTCGCGAGATCATTGTCGAACCAGGTTCCGTACCGGCAACGATCGACCGGACCAAAAAAACATTCGAAGCCCGGATCAAGCTGGAGAGCGGGTTCAATACGGTCAGGGCAAAGGCTGTCGACGAACAGGAGAATGCCCGGACAATCGAGTTTCAGGTGATCCTCAGGAAATCCGATGAAGCCGATCCGGCCGCCCTCTTGCGTGACTCCGCTGAAAACTACAGGCTCTATGTCGAGTACCGGAAGAAGTACGAAGACCTGCAGGAGAAGTACCGGCAACTTCTTCTCCAGACGGAAAAACTGAAAAATGGCGAGAAGCTCGACCAGGAGACCGGACCCTGGATGCCTCCCGGTGATGCCCTCTATCATGTTGCCTATAACAGGGCGGCAGGGGATAGCATGGAATCACTGGCGGTCCGTCTCTACGGAAACGAGAGCGCCAAGGGTATCATAGCCAGATATAATTTTCAGGCATCCGACCGTGCGGCCCTGGTTGTCCCGACGCTATCCCTTGTCCGGCTTTGTCTGACCGTTCCCGAGAGAAATGCCCTCAACGCGATAGTCGAGGCGTCGGCCGTGGTCATGGGGAGTCTCGGGACCGGAGGCTCCTGGTGGCAGTTCTCGGCGGGCTTTTCTGGAGCCTTGGCCGGAAGAGGAGGGCAGGCCATTGCCGGCGAGAACGGGATGTTCCTCGCACCCGGGAATGTTCCGGTTCTCCTGCACACCGGAGACTGGGCCGGTGGTGTTGAACGGATCCGGCGCAAGAGGCTTGCACTCGGGGTGCGATCGGGATATATTGTTCTTTTCCAGGGAAACTGGGCGCAATTCATCAGGGTGGAATGACGTGAAACGATATCTGGGACACATTTTCTTGACCATCCTGTCCTGCGCCTGCTTTGTATTCGTCTATTACACGGCCAGCAGGGGTCTTCTCTTCTTTGAGGACTCGAGACTTTCCGATCAGGTGGCCGGGATTGAGACAATACTCAAGGTCGTCGAAGAGGACGGGAAAGAGATCCTGCGCCGTCTCAATCTTCTGGCAAGCGATGATGTGATCATTCATACCCTGGCCCAGTACGAGTTGGGCGAGTCTCTCGAAAAGGGCGCCCTGGCCTTGCGCCGACTGGCAAACGGCATCTCCGGTTGTGAATCACTCCGTCTGATTGGCATCGACGATACGATCGTGATTGATTCCGCCAGTGATGCTCTTGAGGGAAAACCTCTCAAGGATGACGAAAAACAGAGGATGCGTGTTCTCCTGCGCAAGCCGGGGAGTTTCGAGTTTTTTGCCGATGGTCGGGCGGAAGCCGTTGTCCGTTGTCTTTCCAGGGCAGGCATGGATGTCGGTATTCTCCGGGTGGTGCTCGCTCCTTCATTTTTGACAAGCCGTTTTTATGGTGGCCATTGCCGTGCCTCCGTTGTCGACGGCGTTGTTTTCCTAGCCGAAGACGGCTTGCTCCCCAAACGTGATGCACTGACCGGTCTGGCGTCGGAGATTCGCAGGAATATGCAGGAAATCCGGACTTCGGATGCCATTCTGGTTCCGGTCCGGAGCGGCTTCTCTTCGCAGGTCTTTGCCGGAATCTCTTCCCGGGACGGGCAGGGACTGCCCGGTATCGCCGGCCAGATCCTGGTTCTCAATGGACTCGTCATCGTGGCACTGGTCCTCCTCCTGATTCTCCGGGTGATCAACCATTGGGAGCATGGCCGGCTCGAACTCGTTCGCGAGCGGATTGATGCTCACGAATCCTCCATGCAGGAGATCCAGGCGACGGCCGAGGACATCATCAAGGCGACGGATACTATGTACGTCACCGAAGAGGTCGAGTATCATCCGGAGCCCGAAACACATGTACCCGAACCTGTGGATGAACCCTCCGACGAGATGCCGACCCTCAGTGCTGTTCTGGCTCGCTCCCGCCAGACCCCGGTCGATCAGGGCGAGTTCGAGACCCGGGGACATGATGATGAGTTGCAGACGATCATTGACAGGGTCGCTTTTCAGCAGGATGTGATTCCGCATGAAGGAGAAAATCCCGAGGAAGATTCCGTTTTGGCCCAAGATGACTCTTCCGGGAGCGGGCTTGATGTATGGTTTGAAAAAATCGTCGCCATGCTTGAGCGTTCTCTCGACGTCAAGGATGTCCTCCTGCTGGAGAACGCCGGGGATGGGATCTACCGGGTCACACAACGCAGCGGGTTTTCCGCCGCCTGTGATTCGGCCTGCACCCTGGCAGCCTCCGAAAAGCTTTTTACGATGTTTCTGGCCAGGCACAAGGTTCTCTTCATCCGTGAGTCCGCCTTGAGCAACCCCAATATGAAAAAGCGCTTTCCCGATGTTGATCCCGACGAGATCAGTCAATTGGCCTATATACCGGTCCTGAAAGACGGACAGATCCTGGCCATTCTGGTATTTGGATGCACCGGAAACGGCCGCGGCTCATTGGATCAACCGGCCCTGCAGGAAATCCAGTTTTTGTCCATGTTGTGAGAAGGTGGATGTCCGCGTCCCTCAGAGGGATGAGGTGACCACTCGTTCCTGTTCGCTGAGAGCGGACCGCATGCGGCGCTGTGTCTGTCCCGAAAGACGTCTCTCCCTTCCCCCTTCGAGCAGAGGGGAAACCGAGAGATACGCCGAGCAGCGCTCGCAGCGCATGGCATGGGAAACCAGGGCCGCTCCGTCTCCTGTTCCATGCCGGGCGAGGAGAATCTCAAGTTGGCCAAAGCAGTGCCTGTCTTTGGGGATGGCAAGGCGCAAGAGTCGCTCCGACGCGAGAAGGACATCGTACCGGTTGAAGTAGACGGCTTCACTGTCCGCTCCGGCCGAGGCTGGCTCTTCCGGCAAAGACCTTTTTTTCAGCCTGAGACTGTCGATGCTCTCCTCCGAAAGAACCGGTGCCGGATCGGGCAGGGGTTTCGAGAAAAAGCGCTTCCTGACATGTTCACAGTCCGCAAAACGCTCGAGCAGGGAGAAATTGAGCGTGTGTTCCCGGTCCTCTTCCGTGACAAGATGCTTGAGGTGTTCCAGACGAAGGACGGCAATCAGACCGGCCAGGAGTCCCGGGGATGGCTCATCACGCAGCGGGTGCAAGCTGTCCAGTCGTGTCAGGAGTGCGAGGGGGGCATCATGCTTGTCGGTCAGAGCCGCCAGATCCCGCGGACGGAGGGCTGCGACGGGAGCGTACTTGACCCGCAGGAAGATGCCCACATCATCGGGAAGACGGGAGAGCGTGCGCAGTCCCGAGGCGAGATGGTTGAGCCCGGAAACCAGAAACTCCGGCTGCTTTTTTTGCAGCCCGGCATGGATGGCCTGGATGTTGAACTGGCAGGCCTTGGCATGAACGGGCCAAAAATCCAACAGAAGGGCTGAGAGCAGGCTGGAAACCTGGAGGCCGGCCGGCATGAGGCTCGTCATCTGGCCGGGGACAAGGGTGTGCAGCGAATTGACAAAGGCCGCCAGCAAAAGATTGCGCTCGGATTCGGGAAGAGAGAGAATCGAATCGGCCGTAAGGGCCAGGCGGGAACCGAAACGCCGCAAGACCTCCCTGCCGACCCCCGGTCTTTGCTCGGGAATCAGCGAAAGCAGACTGTGATCGGTATGAAAACGATAGCGCACAGTTGTAGATACCCTGTTTTTCAAGCGTTGTCAAGTTTTTCGGGTCTTGCGCTTCCTTTTCCGGACTGAAATCCGGATCAGCAGAGCAAGGCTTCGACTTTCGTTCCGGTACCCGTATACTTGCAGGATGGATATCTCGATAACACCCATGCTGGATTGCTATTGGATGGAGCAGGCTTTGCGGGAAGCCAGGGGGACTCTGGGCCGGACCTGGCCCAATCCTCCGGTCGGTGCCGTTCTCGTCAAGGACGGATTGTGCATTGCCAGGGGGGCGACACAGATTCCCGGTCACAACCATGCCGAACGTGAATGCCTGGCCCGGGCCGGGGACTCGGCACTTGGCGCAACCCTCTATGTGACACTTGAACCGTGCAGCCATCATGGGAGAACCCCTCCCTGTACGGAAGCCGTCATTCAGTCCCGGGTTGCCCGGGTTGTCGTCGCTACGCTGGACCCGAATCCCCTTGTTTCCGGTCAGGGGATCCGTTCCCTTCGGGATGCGGGAATAGCTGTTGAAACCGGGTGCCTCGAGGAGGAAGCCCGGAACCTGATGCAACCCTTTTTCAAGTACATCACGACCGGCAGGCCATGGATAGTGGCAAAGTATGCGATGACTCTGGACGGCCGGATGGCACTCGATTCGGGGGATTCCTTCTGGATCAGCGGAGAGAAGGCCAGGGCTGAAGTCCAGGTTCTCCGCAAGGATGCCCAGGCCATACTGGTTGGCGGAAACACCGTGCGACAGGACAACCCGAGACTGGATTGCCGGATTGCCTCCGGGGAATGGCAGCCGGCCCGGATCATCCTCACGGCACAGGGAATTCCGCCCGATGCCCGGCTCTTTTCAGGCGGGGGCCCGGTCCATATTCTTGCCCCGGAGGACAAGGTCAGCGGGATTCTCGCAGGGCTGGGCACACGGGCCAGTGTGCATGGTCTTTCGTCCCTTGATCCCGGCCCGGTCATTGCCTGGCTTGGTGAACACGGATTTGCCTCCGTGCTTGTTGAAGCCGGCCCGGGTATCCTGACCGGGCTTGTCAGGGAGGGGTATGTCGATCGGGTCAGGGTCTATATTGCTCCGGTGATGGCCGGTGGGACCGGGATGCAGCCCATCCGGGATATCGGGACAAGCCTGATGCAGATGGCACCCCGGCTCAGGGGAACATGGCGCAATGTCGGTTCGGACATCTGTTTTGAAGGCGATTTTGTACCGGAAGAGGAATGATCCGGGCCGGAGTGAAGGCTTTTTTCGCGAAAGTTGCACTCCTTGACTGCCGTTAATTGAAGAAGAAACACAATGGAACGTGGTTGGTGGCGGTGTGATGGCTGGAGTCCGTACAACAGGACAGAATGATGCCTTGATCAGCAAGTCTGAGATGGCTTGGCGTACAGCCCAGGATGCGTTTGAAGCGGGAAACATCCGGGAAGCCCGCCGTCAGGCTTTCATTGCTGCCGATAAAGGGATGCCGATCGCCAGGATGAAACTCCTGCTGGCGGCCACGGCTTGGTATCAGGGCCGACGGCGGGATGCTCAGGAAATTCTGGACAATGCCCTGGCCTGCGGTCAGGTCGGTCCCGAAGCCTATTATTACATTGCCAATAATTACAGACTTCAGGGGAACCTCAAGGCCGCCCTCGAAAACTATCGACTGGTTCTCAAAGGTTCGCAGGATATCCTCTACCGCGCGCTGACACTGCGCGAGATTGAACAGATGCACATGCTCGAGAATCTGCAGTTCTCTCGTCTGGTTGCACTCTGCAGCAGGGAAATCGACAGCGAGGACAGCTATGCGACGCTCTCCGAGCGGCGAGGGTACGCCATTCTGGCCATGCTCCGGGGCGATACCCATGGCGCCTTCATCCGGTTGAGAAATCTCCAGCGGGATTGGCCGGACACGGCGGAGATTTACCGCGATTTTGCGATGCTCCATATCCGGGACGGGGAGTGGCTCCGGGCCATCATTGACCTCAAAAAAGGGTGCCGGCTCTATCCGGGTGATTACGAGATGCATGTCGAACTCGCCCGATGTCTTCACCGGGTGGGGAGACTCGAAGAAGCCCTGGCAGTCCTGCGTTCGATGAAGGGTGACGCACTGCTCAATCCGGCCATCTTTGTCAATATGGGGAACATCCATATCCGGCAGGGCCGGAGTGTCGGTGCCATCCGGGCATTCCGCAAAGCCCTGGAGCTTCGCGACGACTATATCCCGGCCCTGTTTAATCTTGGAACCGTGTACCATCAGGCCGGGAGTCTTGATCTTGCCGAGCAGTACTATCGCAGGATCCTGACGATCGAGTCCCATCATGCCTGGGCCATGTACAACCTGGCACTGCTCTATTACGAGTCCGGTGACTATGCAACGGCTGTACGCATGCTCAAGCGGTGTCATGACGACAATCCCGGGTTTGAACCGGCCATGCGCAATCTGCGTTTCATTAATCTGGCTCGGGTCTGCTTCCCGAATGAGGGTCCGGAGGAACTGAAGACTCGGACCGAGCATGCCTGGTGGATCGGGGCAGCCTCGCTCGGAATCGTCGTCATTTTTTCAATACTCAAAGGCTGGGTATGAGCATGGGAAACGAAGAAGCTGTCATGCATCTTGCCGAGGTCAACCGGATCTTCGGTGATGTGATGAAGGACTGCACACCGACCATGCTTCCCGATGAACGGTTCCGGGCAGCGCTCTCGGCCTTGATCGTGATGGACGATGAGGATGCGGCAGACGCTTTCGCCAGTGTTTTGGGCGCGATCAACCAGAAGAGGAACATCCATTTTTTGAACTACCTCCTCCAGAGAGCGGAACCCTTTGTCAAGCGCTGGCTCTTCTTCCTGCTGGACGAGCTCAATACGACCCTCGAGATCTATTTTTCGGGGAACAATCTCAAACGGGCGTTCCGCATCCTTGAGATCATCTCCGGGTACAGCGATGCTCGAACCCTGGCCATCCTGCAAAGCTATATCGAGGGCTGTCGTGACTCCCGGATTGTCAGGATGCTCGAGGAATACCGGAAAAAGGCCGAAGAACGGATCTCGATGTGCATGAAGAGGATCGAATACCTGGATGTTGATCCGATCATCACCCACTATGAGGAGTGGCAGTCCTGAGAGCGTGCGCCTGCTCGTATCCTGTCACCCACACAGAAACACTCTGATCCAAAAGGATCCGTGAGACGGCATGACGGACCTTGGAGCGCATCTGCGTGTTCTATTGACCGGCACTGCGTGTACAGCGGACTGCTCAAGGGAGTGATCAGGGATCGCGCAAGTCCGGGAAATAGTCGAAGTTGCTGTACGTCTTTTCCTGACCCTGATCCGTCTTTTCAGAAAGAGTCTCCTCGATGATTTGGACCTGTTCCTCAAGATCCCGGGTCTCCCGTTCCCACCAGGCATCCGTGCCAAAATCGGGAAAGGCGAGCATGAAGGCGGGGTCTTCTCTTCTCCTGGCGATCCAGGCGGCGTAATGGACAAAGCGCATCCCGCGCAGGATTTCGATCAGCCGGAACCAGGCTGGATCGAAGGTGGCGAAGAGGGTATAGCCTTCAAGGAAGGCGGTTTTCAAGCGGGATGAAGCGTCACCACGGTCCGGGAGGAGCATCCAGAGATCCTGGACAACCGGCCCGGTCAGGCAGTCATCGAAATCGAGAAAAAAGATGTTCGAACCATCGATCAGGAGGTTTCCCGGATGACAATCCCCATGAATCCTCTGGACCGGGACACCCTGCGACTCGGTGGTATAGAGCTCGGCAATTCTCCGGGCGGCGTTCCGGTATCGTGGCCGGCAATGAACGGGCATGAGCGGCTCGAGGAAGGCCTGAGGGCGTTCAACATAGCTCAGAGCTGAAAACTCCACACGGGAAGCGAATCCCTGCCTGGAACCGGCCGCGTGGATTCGACCCAGGAGGCGGCCAATCTGGCGCATGGTATCCTCATCGGGATCTTCAAGTCCACGTCCTCCGGTCAGCGGCCAGACAGCGTAGAAGATGCCCTGGTATTCATGAAGACTGGTGCCATGGGAGAGGAGTGGTGCACAGACCGGTATCTCGTGGGCAGCCAGCTCAAACAGGAAGGCGTGCTCTTCAAGGATGGTCTCCCGGGACCAACGCCCCGGCCGGTAGAATTTGGCAACACAGGAGCCGGAATCGGAAAGCGCGACACTGATGACCCTGTTCTCGAGACTGTTGCGCATGAGAAAACGGCCTTCAGGATGATAGCCGGCTTGCTCAAGAGCCGTCAGCATGGCGTCAGGGGTGAGCTGGTAAAAAAACTCATTGGGTTGCATGGCTTCCTCTGGGCAAAGTATACGCATGGAGCACCAAAGAAAAAACATCCCCCCGATTCAACGAACCGGGGGGATGACCACAAAAAGGAGGATTGTGCATGAAATGCGTACTGCCGCTTGCCACTGAACTATATTGCAAGGTATATGCCAATCGCAGGAAATTTGCCGAAAAATGATAATTTGCAGAAGTATAAGCAGATAACAGCGTTGTCAGGATGGAAGGATTTTTTTTGGAGAACAGGAGGCTGTCAAACTGACACGTCGGAAGGGCGTAAGACGCTCTTTTGCCATTATGGCACAGTTTCCCGGGAAACACCGCATTCAAGGAGAGCGGCATCGAAGCGCGCTTCGTAGCGGGCCAACAAGGTGTGCCGGACATCATCCGGCTGAAACGCACCCTCAAGGCTGTAGCGGTTGATGGTGCGGAAATCCTCGATGGTCATCTGGTACAGACTGGCTGCATGGCCATAGTCGTCATTCAGATCACTCTGCTGGATCTGGGGATCATCGGAGTTGAGCGTGACACGGACGCCCTGTTTGAAAAATTTGGGGAAGGGGTGCTTCTTGAGCGAGGAAACCGTCCCGGTCTGGAGGTTGCTGGTCAGACACATCTCCAGGGGGATCTTCTTCTCCAGAATGAGGTCCATGGCTGCCTGGTCCTCGATCGTGCGTACACCATGCCCGATCCGGTGGGCATCAAGATCACGGACGGCAGTCACCACGCTTTCGGGACCAAGAGCTTCTCCGGCATGGATCGTGGATTTGAAGCCTGTCCGTTCATACAGCCCTTTGAAGACGGAGGAAAAGAGTTCAGCCGGGTAATGACTCTCGTCACCGGCCAGATCGATTCCGACGACACCGTGATCGAGATAGGGCTGACAGACCTTGATATAGCGCTTCATTTCGTCCGCATCCAGTTTTTCCCGTCCCAGGGTCACCAGAAAAGCGATCATGATTCCGGTTTCATCGGCAGCCTGCTTGGCTCCCGCGATGACCGTTTCGATGACCGCCTCAAGGGCAAAACCACTCTTCCGGGCATAGTGCTCGGGAGAGAAGCGCATTTCGAAATACAGGATGTTTTCTTTGGCCGCGTCGATCACGGCTTCGTAAGCGACGCGCCGGGGATCCTCGAGTGTTGAATACCAGTCGGCCCGGAATTTGGACAGGAACGTCAAAAAATCGGGCAGATCGTGTTCCGTCATCTGGACAACACGCCGGAAGGCGTCAACATCGTCCAGAGGGAGGTCAACGAGATTGCGTTTTCGTGCCAGATCCAGCAGGGTCTCGAGTCTGAAGGCACCTTCGAGATGCCGGTGCAGCTCAACCTTGGGAAGGGCCCTGATGATCTCGGCACTGGGTCCCTTCGGTTTGTTCTTATGCATTCGTCCGGTCCTGTATCGAACAGCAAGCGCTGTTCCTGGTATCTGCTCTTATACTTATCGATCAAACACGGACAAAGCTTGAACAAAACGTTTCCCCAAGGGCGGGCGGGAGGATTGGCTTATTGGCCACGGGTCACCTTGACGAGGCTTCCGACGATATCGATGTCATAGCCGTACACCTTGAAGGTCCCGACGGTGATCGAGACGGGGACGCGATTGGCGTCATCGGTCATGCGGACACGCACACCCTGGCCGCCGCGCTGTTCGAAGAGCAAGGTCGGGACAGACCGGCCTCCAACCGGCAGGGGATCGGCTCTCCGGACTGCGATGTTGGCATCCTTGACCCCTTGCTTGTTGTCCACGATGTAATCGGCTGAAAGCATGGTCCCGGGTTGTGCTTGCTGTGCACGGACATAGTAGACCAGCGAAAGGATGTCCAGTGTTGCCCGCCGCAGGGGGATCCGGACGCCATTGGGGTTCCGTTTGTCTCTGTACAGGGCGGTGCGGTTGTTCTGGTCGATATCGATCGTCACCTTGTCCGTCCATGAGCCTTCCTGGATGTCCTTGTAGACGCGGATCGGGAGGAGGGTAACCGGATCCATCCAGACTTCGATCACATCATGGAGGCTGTAGTTGAAAGCCGACTTGATCGATTCAAGGGATCTGGTATCGGCGACTGCATGCAACACCCTTCGACCGTTGAGCATGACCGGTCCGGTGAACTTCATGTCCTGGTAGCCGACATGCAGCCCGAAGACCTTGATCTGGAACCGGATGACTTCTCCCGGGGAGAACGGAAAGGCCGCCGCTTTGGAAGGACTCAGGATGAGAATGAGCGTCATCAAGGGTACAACCAGTGTGAGGAGGGAGAAGCTTCGGGATTTCATGCAAGTGACTCCTGTTCAGCGAGGGAAGAGTGTGCTACATTTGACTCTACGAGGATATATAACAATAAAGTTCCCAAGGAGTTACTCCCTCATGTCCTGTCTCCACCCTTTTCGAAGTGTTCGACCAAGGCCCGATCTTGCCCGTGAGGTGGCCAGTCCTCCATACGACGTCCTCTCCAGTGAAGAGGCCAGGGCGATGGCCGGTTCCAATCCCCATTCGTTTTTGCACATCAACAAGTCCGAGATCGATCTTCCCGAGGGGACGGATCTCTATTCCGACGCGGTCTATGCCCGCGCCAAAGAAAATTTCGCACGGATGCGTTCCGAGGGAATCTTTGTGCAGGACGAAAAGCCCTGTCTCTATGTGTACACCCTTGAAGAGGGGAGCCACCGTCAGAGCGGGATTGCCGGATGCTTTTCGGCCCAGGAATATCTGGACAACCATATCCGCAAGCACGAACACACCCGCAAGGACAAAGAGGAAGACCGGACACGGCATATCGACGAGACCAATGCCCAGACCGGTGTTGTGCTCCTGACCTTCAAGGCGCACGCGGATGTGAAGAGTCTTGTTGAGAAGGTGACGGCGCGCAAGCCACTCTACGATTTCACGGCCGAGGACGGGATCCGCCATATTGTCCACCTGATCGATGATGCCGGCGAAATCTCGGCTCTCGTCAAGTATTTTGAGGGAATCAACCCCCTCTACATCGCTGACGGCCATCATCGTAGTGCCGGCGCTTCCATTGTGTATGAGCGGCGCAAGGCGGCCAATCCCGGGCATACCGGGAATGAGGAGTATGCCTACTTCCTCGCGGTTGCCTTCCCCGACAACGAGATGCGCATTCTGCCCTATAACCGCGTGCTCGTTGACCTGAACGGCATGACCAAAGAGGGCTTTTTTGCAAAACTCGGCGAAAAGTTCGAGATTGCACCGACACAGGACAAGGCTCCAAAGCAGGACAAAGAGGTCTCGATGTATATCGGTGGCGAGTGGTTCGGGTTGCGCTATAATGGCAGTCTTCCGGCTGATCCATTGGCACGCCTTGATGTGGCCATCATGCAGAACGAGGTTTTGGGACCACTTTTCGGAATCGAGGATCCCAAAAAAGACAAACGGATTGACTTTGTCGGTGGAACACGCGGAACGGCCGAACTCGAAAAGCTGGTTGACAGCGGGAAATTTGCCGTGGCCTTCTCGATGTTTCCGACCTCGATCGGCGAGCTGATGGCGGTGGCCGAAGAAAAAAAGATCATGCCGCCCAAGTCAACCTGGTTCGCACCGAAACTCCGTGACGGGCTTCTCGTTCATGTCCTTGAATAAGGCCGGCTTGATACTTGTGGTGCTCATGGCCTGCGGCTTTTCCTTCGCCGCAGGCGGGCTGGCTGTCTGGCTCGCCGGTCCGGAGCACGCCGGTCCGGAGATGTACAGGATTGCAGGCCGGTCCTACGGGCGGGATGCCGCTCTTGCCGAGTTTGCCGTGACCATGAAGATGAGCAGCCAGTTTTCCCCGGCCCAGAGGACGCGATTTTCGACCAATACCGCCTTCCGCAATCTCTGGCTGCGCAACCGCTATCTCTCGGATATTCTGGCGGCCCACGCCGGATCATCTGGTTGGCTTGATTCCGCAGAGTGTCAGGCCTGGTTGCGCCTGGCTGTCCGGGAGGCCGTCCGGCAATACGTTCTGGTGCGGCATCTCGATGATGTGACTGTTTCCAGCAATGAGGTCATCCGTTGGTATGATGCGCATGCGCGAAGCCTGCAGCAATTACCCCTCGATGAGGCCATGGTCTATGCGGGTGAACGGGCACTTCTTGAAAAACGGCAGGATGCGCTCATGGAGCGGACCCTGGAATACGCCAAGAAATTGGATGCGATATTCAAAACGACGAATCTCTAGGGTGGAGGTGCAGAATGGCTTCTTCGGAAACGGGACAGATCCGGGTCATCTGGCGCCCCGTGTTTTTGCTGCCTCGGGAGGCACGTCGGATCCTGGTGGAGGCGGCCGATGCCGACTCTGACAGACGGTACGGGATCTGGCGCCCCTCTCTGCTTGTGGGAGGCACGGTTGCCCTCTTTGCCCTGTTGTTTTTGGGTGGTTCCGGCCTGACCGCATCGAATATCTTTATCACGGAAACAGTCCCGGCCACACCCCTGCGGGTCTTGCTGCTCCTGATTGCCGGGTGTATCGGGATCCTGTTTTTTTTCTTTGCCATCCGGATCCTCGCCAAGAGACTCGGTCATTCCCGGTATTATCTCTATCTCGGGGATGAATGGCTGGTCGAGAGGAATCTCTGGCATGTGAGCATCATTCCGGCTTCGGATCTTGTCTACGCCTGGGGACGGAGGGAGTTCCGCACACGGGGCGCCGATCTTGAGTATGAGAGTCTTGTCTGGCGTGACGGAAACGGGAGTCTCAAGGTCTATGATCTCCATGACCACTACTGGCATGGCGCAGGCCATGGACGCCAGGTCGCGTCAAGCTGGAATCTCATCCGCAAGCAGTACCGGATCGGCGGCCCGCCGGCCGGGTTTGGAGCAGGAAAGATGCATCGGAAGGAAACTTGATGGACAATGCTCTTGTACTGGCCAGCGGCGGGCTGGATTCGACGACTGTCCTGGCGCAGGCTGTTGCGGACGGGTTTGCGGTGACGACCCTCTCGTTCCGGTATGGCCAAAAACATGATATTGAACTCTCGCGGGCGCGCGAGATCTCCTCACGATATGGAGCGGTGCGCCATCTTGAGCTCGAACTCGATCCGCGCCCCTTTGCCTCGTCGGCCCTGACCTCCGGGGGAGAGATTCCGTTGGATCGCACCCACGAGTCGATGGGGGCTGCCATCGCACCGACCTATGTCCCGGCCCGCAACATGTTGTTTTTGACGATGGCCCTGGCCCTGGCCGAGGGCCTGCCCGCGCGGGACATCTTTATCGGGGTCAACCATGTCGATTATTCGGGCTACCCGGATTGTCGCCCGGCCTTTATCGAGGCGTTTGAAAAGGCCGCCAATCTGGGGACGAGCGCGGCCGACGGGGGGCGTCCTTTCAGGATCCACGCGCCCCTGATGCAGCTTTCAAAAGCGGGCATCATCCACCTGGGGATCTCGCTCGGGGTGGACTACAGTCATACGGTGAGCTGTTATCTGGCGGACGATCAAGGGCGGGCCTGCGGACACTGCGACGCCTGTCTCCTGCGCAAGCAGGGCTTTGCCGAGGCCGGTGTGCCCGACCCGACCCGCTATCGCCGGTAAGCCGGGCCTGTCAACGAGATCCAACCATCAGCTTGCTGTATGATGCATACGCCAGTATCTGGCAGTATGCCGCTATCCTGCAGCGCAATGCTGATCTGGTGCCCGCCTGTCGGTACCAAAACATGATACTGCAATCTCTATCCGGGATAAACAGGATGATATTGCACAACAGTAATCGCACTCCCGGAGTCGCATGATTATTTCATGATTTAGTGATGCGACTCCGGGAGTGGCATGACGAGATCATGATATTCGCGGGTGTATCCCGGATTGATGCGGGCGGCCGTCTGTTCACCATAAAAAACCGGCTCAGGCAACCGGACTTGCTCTGGCAAAATGCTGTAGTATAACAAGATAGAGATTCTGTTTCGCCATATTGACAATCTTAACTTGTCAGGTTAAGATTGTCAATATGGATATGCAGATACAGAGACTCTTTTCGGACCGTGTGGCGGGGCTCTGCCGTTTTTTCCCGGCGATCGTCCTGACCGGGGCCAGACAGAGTGGCAAAACGACCCTGCTCAGGCAGCTTTTTCCCGGGTATGCCTATGTCTCGCTTGATCTGCCGGATGCGGCGGCCAGGGCTGAACACAGCCCGGAGGAATTTTTTGCCCGCTATCAGGCTCCCCTGATTGTTGACGAGGTTCAGTATGCGCCCGGTCTCTTTCGCCATCTCAAGACGGTCATTGATGCCGATCGCACAACGCCGGGCCGGTACATCCTGACCGGGAGCCAGCTTTTTCCCCTGATGCAGGAGGTTGCGGACAGCCTGGCCGGACGCTGCGCCGTCCTTGAACTCGAAAATCTGACCCTGAGTGAGATCCGTCAGGCCGAGGTGCGGGAGTACACCCTCGCTGAGCGGATTGTGCGCGGCCAGTTCCCCGAACTCTGGCGCCAACAGGATCTGCCTTCAAACGAGTATTACGCTTCCTATCTGGCGACCTATCTCGAGCGTGACGTGCGCCAGATCATGAATGTCCGCAGCCTGCGGGATTTTGAGCGCTTTTTGCGGATATTGGCGTCACGCTCGGGCAATATGCTCAACATGAGTGATGTGGCCAGGGATGTGGGGGTCTCGGTCAAGGCCATCGGTGACTGGGTTTCGATCCTCGAAGCATCCGGGCAGATCGCCCTGCTTGAACCATGGTTTACCAATTTTGGAAAGCGCCTTGTCAAGACGCCCAAGCTCTATTTTCGTGACAGCGGCTTGTTGTGCTTTTTGCTCGGGCTCAATCCTTCCGGGCTGCTTGAGTCCCCGTTTTTGGGGGCGGTCTGGGAGACCTTTGTCTTTGCTGAACTGCGCAAGGGCGCGGGACTGGCGCAGCACCCGGGAAAGTTTTGGTATTACCGGGACCAGCGGGCCAGGGAGGTCGATTTCTTGTACGAAAACAACGGTCGGCTGGATTTTATGGAATGCAAATGGATGGAACACCCCGGAAAAAAGGAAACGGCCATCCTTGCGACCGTGGCCGACGAACTCGACCGCTCGAGCCTGCCCTGGAAGAGCGCCGCCCGCCGCATCCTGACCAGCGGAAGCACCTCCTGGCCCCTCGCGCCCGGGATCGAGGCGGTCGGCTACCCGGAGATCATGGGGTTGGTGATGGAGAGGTGAAGCGTACGGATGTCTATGTCGTTTGGCTGTATCAAGGTATTTGCGGATCAATCCCGGATTACTTTCCGCCAGATAAAAATTGTCAACATGCGCAAGACCGGGCTTGACCGTGCGGGCTTGGCTTAAAAGAGCATTGTATTCGGTTTCATCGGCTGTTGAAAATGGGCCAGACACCATGCTGCTTGCGATGATGCCGGGAGGAAAGCCGGGGTCCCCTTCATATCCTGATATATACACAGGCGGTACTGTAAAGAATACAGTCATGAAATTGCCAGAGACGATGTTTTTCAATAGCCCATCCCAAGCAACCAGAGCGGAATGGCGCGGGCTGCCGGGTAATCGAGGTCGTCGCGGATTACGAAATCCGCTTCCTTGCGGCTCTTTGTTGTTCCGCCGATCTCGATCGTCACTTTTTTTCGTTTTCCGCCAGTTGCGCGCGTGAGCACGAAATCGCCGGCTCGCTCGTCGCGGCTCGCCTCGACGGTCCAGCCGGAGGCCGCGCAGAGACAGGCGACCAGCGCTTCGCGGGCTGTCCCGGGATTGCCCGCGAGGACGGGGTAGAGTGCCGGATCCGAGAAGAAGAGCTTGGCACCGACGGACTGGGCCTTGGTCTCGTTTTCCGCCCGGATAACGCTGAGGATACCGACCGATTCCATGACATTGACAATCTGATAGAGTTTTTCGGCGCCTATGCCCCAGTCGGTGCAGAGGGATCGGACCTGCAGCCGCGGGATGGCGGAGCCAGCCAGGGTTCCGACGATAGCCTTCATCAGGCGCAGATTACCGTCGGTGATTTGTGGGAGGAAAAAAGGGATGTCAAAGTAGAGGCTCTTCTCAAGGACGGCCAGAAGCCTATCCTTGAAGTCGCCCTCGGCATAAAATGGCCGAGTGCCACACTCGCGGTACTTGCGGAAAGCGGCAAGAATATCAGCATCGGGCGCGACCGGCAGTTTTTTGCCACCCGAGAAGGCATCGAAAACAGGATACTCGGAGCCTGTTTCCAGAAAGAGGAACTCGCGGAAGGAGAGGAGCGGCATGTTGATTCGGACAAAGCGTCGGGAGAGGTCGCCGACACCATCGCGCAGGACGAGAGCCGATGAATCGCTGATCCAGATGCCGTGTCGGGGAAATTCGTCGTAGAGTGCCTTGACATGGCGGCTCCAGTCCCGGGCAAAGTGGACCTCATCGATGATGACACCCTTGTATCCGGCCTGAAAGATGGTTTTAACGGTCTCGTACAGCGCTGTTCCAGCCAGTGTCGGATTGTCGGCGGAGAAATACAGTAGCCGCGAGTTTTT
>Ga0116172_10001103_pt1 | contig 25387 bp, 14 predicted proteins | sample AD_UKC083_MetaG_FD_89799 | JGI IMG/M metagenome (GOLD analysis project Ga0116172, IMG submission 89799) | Active sludge microbial communities of municipal wastewater-treating anaerobic digesters from USA - AD_UKC083_MetaG | ecosystem: Engineered > Bioreactor > Anaerobic > Digestate | place: USA... | reverse complement strand
TGGATCAATCGGATAGAACTCATCAATCTGGACAAATCTCAGCTTCTGAAGAGAAGGTTTTTTTCTGATTGAAAACCCATTATCTTCCATTATCCTTCTGGTCTCAGGTTTTGCCCAGTCATTAAGAAACCTCATTGTCCATTTAATGAAATATTCAGGCGTTTTCCCTGTGGGAAGGCTGATCAATCCACCCGGATTTTCCGAGACCCATTCAAGGAATCTCAGGGAAGTCAGTAATCCCAGCTCGGGAAAGTTCTGAACGACTAAATAAGGAACCTTTGTTGAATGGGCTGTTCTTCCGGATCGTCTCCGGAACGACAATTCAACATCTGTCAAACCCTTTAGTTTCATGATTTATTTTATATTACTTGATATCAATCGCAATCCATTTACTGATAGCATAAGGTGTTTTGGAGTTTAAAGTTTCCCCTCCTTTTTTTGAAGGAGGGGTGGCCGGGATTACTGACTTTAGAATATTTTCAATTATGCTGTCCCGGCCGGGGTGGTTAAAAGAGGATTCAGCTGAAATAGAGTTATTTCTCAGATATGCTCTGAGAGGTTTAAGACTTTTTCGGTTGAAAAGGTGTCTGTTTCATAATAAATTAAGTAACAAGTAAAAATCAAATTAACCACCCCGGCCAGACAATTTATATTTCTGCAAGTCTGATGTTTTCTGCGTCTGGCCACCCCTCCTTAGAAAGGAAGGGAAACTAATTTCCTATAAACCTGTTAATTATAGTAGTTCATGTTATTAAAATTTCCATATGATGACGGCTAACGCCTTAACCCCCCAGTTATCTCAATAAAGCATCGTACATGATCTCTGCCGGATGCATTGCTTTTCTTCCTGTTCCTTCGAGGATCTGGCACCGGCAGGATGTTCCCGGAGCGGCTATTACAGCATCTTCAGGTGCAGATCGAACTGCGGGGAACAGTACCATCTCTCCTATCTTCATACTGAGCTCATAATGTTCCTTTTCATAACCGAATGATCCTGCCATGCCGCAGCACCCGCTTGGTATCTCCTCAACCCTGTAATTAGCAGGTATTGAAAGCATTTTTTTTGTAAAGGAAGTGGAAGCGATCGCTTTCTGCTGGCAGTGACCATGCAACATTATCAACAGCGCATCGTCGGCAAACTGGGCCGAGCTTATTCTGCCATTCTCATATTCCCTGCTTATGAATTCATCCAGCATCATGGAATGGTTTCCCAGTTGCTTTGCAGATTCTTTCAGGCTATCCTTCACAATTTCGGGATATTCATCCCTGAATGTCAGTATCGCGGATGGTTCTATCCCGATCAGAGGGGTTGTTTCAGAAACCAGATCCTTCAGCATCGATACATTCTTCTCTGCCACCTTTCTGGCGCTCCTAAGTAATCCTTTCGATAAAAATGTCCTTCCGCTTTCGATATGCGTAGGTATTACAACCTGATATCCAAGAGTTTCGAGAAGCAGAATCGTTTTTATACCGATATCGCTTTCGTTGTAATTTGTAAATTCATCAGCGAAAAGATAAACCTTTCCCAACGGATCTTTCATATTCTTTGAACCGCTCTGGCATTTTTCAGCCCAGGTCCTCAGTGTGATCTTCGACAGGAGCGGAATACTTCTTTTTACTTCAAACCTTATGATCTTCTTGAAAAATGGAAGACCTGTGACCGTATTTGTCAGGGGTCTTATGAGGTGGCCAAACCGGTTGATCCTGGGTAGCCATCCGATTAGCAGCGTCCTGACTGGTATTCCATGAAGTCTGTAATAATGCTGAAGGAATTCCGCCTTGAGCTTTGTCATATCGACATTTGAAGGGCATTCCGATTTGCATGCCTTACATGAAAGGCAGAGATCCATCACCTTATATATTTCCTTATGATTATAGGGATGCTTCTTTTTTGAGCGGGTCAGATACTCACGAAGTATATTTGCCCGTCCCCTTGTCGATTTATCCTCATCTCCGGAAGCCATGAATGACGGGCACATTGTTCCCCCGATAATGGAACTTTTCCGGCAATCACCAGAACCACTGCATTTTTCAGCTGCACTGAGTATAGTTCCTTTATCAGGAAAACTAAAGATTGTTTCAAGAGGTTTAATATATTCTCCGGTCCTGTACCTGAGGTTTGTGTGCATGGGTGGAGAATCAATGATCTTCCCGGGATTTAAAATATTATACGGATCCCATGTCTTTTTAAGGTTCCGGAGAATACTGTAGATCTTTTCACCCAGCATAAGAGGAATGAATTCTCCTCTCAGCCGGCCATCACCATGTTCACCGCTAAGAGAACCCCTGTATTTTTTAACAAGATGCGCAATTTCTGTTGCCAGGCTCCGGTAAATTGCCACATCAGCCAGATCTCTAAGGTCGAGAAGAGGGCTCAGATGAAGTTCTCCCGTAGCTATATGCGCGTAATAGGCACAGTTCAGATTGTGCTTTTTCAGAACACCCTGAAATTCTTCAATATAATCAGGAAAATAATCCGGAAGCACAGCTGTATCTTCAATTACCTGAACAGACCGCTTTTCTCCGGGAATAATCAGAAGCACACCAAGACCGGCCTTTCTCAAATCCCAGATTCCCTGTATTTCGTTATCATCGGTATAAAGCGGGAAATGGTAACCATATCCTGAACTGCGCAGATCCTTCTCTATATTCTGAGCTGTTTTAATTATCTCTTTTTCTGTCTTTCTCAGGATCTCAATAATCAATATGATCTTTGGATTACCGTTTATAAAGAACCTGTTTTTGCTTTGGCTGATATTATCTTTTGTACAATCGAGGATAAAGTCGTCAATCATCTCAACTGCAGCAGGTTTATGCTTAAGGATCAGATTATTAGCCTTGACAGCATCTGACAGGCTCGTGAAATGTGCACAAATGAGACCGGTCTTCAGCTTAGTCAGCGGAAGCAGATTGAGTTTCATCCTGGTAGTAAAAGCCAGTGTTCCTTCGGAGCCTGCAAGCAGCCTGCATATGTTTATTTTTTCTCCGTTCCCGGTGAAAGGATCGGTATCAAGAAGTGCATCAAGTGCATAACCGTTATTCCTCCGTTTCAGATCAGGATGAGGGTACTGTTTTCTTATCTCCTCCTGGTTACCGGGATCAGATAAAATGTTCCTTATGTACCGGTAAACAGATGTTTCAATCGAATTATTTTCGCTGTTACATTTTTCAGTGAACTGCCTGGTGGTAAGTGGCCGGAATGTGGCCTCTGATCCGTCGGAAAGTATCACCTCCGTTTCAAGTATATGGTCCCTGACACTACCATAAATCAGTGAATGAGCTCCGCATGAGTTATTCCCGAGCATTCCTGCCATACAGCAACGGTTGGCCGTTGATGTTTCCGGACCAAACATAAGTCCAAATGATTCAAGATGCTTATTAAGTTCCGCCAGGATGACTCCCGGTTCAACCACTACCCATTTTTCAGAAGGATTGACTTCAATTATCCTGTTCATATATTTCGAAACATCCAGAACGATGCCGGAGCCTACCACCTGGCCCGCAAGGGATGTACCCGCTCCCCTGGGGATGACCGAACTTTTTACTGACCTGGCAAAAGCTATCGTCTTTTTTATATCCTCCTTATCTTTCGGCCTTACGACAGCAAGTGGCAGTTCCCTGTATGCAGATCCGTCTGTCGCATAGAGTATCCTGTGCATCTTATCCGTAAAAAGATCTCCCTTCAGTTCAGCCTTGAGTTTATCAAATTTCATTTTGCAGTTAATTCTTTTTTATACCAAAAGCAGGATCTATTCTGAGGAAAGGGATAATCAGGAATCCTGGTATGGTACAGATTAAAACATATATAAAGAAGTGTTGATATCCAAGAAGTTCCTGGAGTGATCCTGAGATCATTCCGGGAAGCATCATCCCGAGGGCCATTAATGATGTACAGATAGCATATTCTGCTGTTTTATAACGGCTTTCACTGACATAATACAGCATGTAAAGAGTATAGGCAATAAATCCGAATCCATAACCGAACTGCTCAAGAGCTATCGAAAGATATACCATTATATTCTCCGGCATCGGCTGGGAATATGCAAGATAAACATATACCGCGTCGGGCAGATTGATACAGACAGCCATTATCCATATAAGCCGTTTTAATCCGTATTTCGAAGCTGCTATACCACCAAGGATACCTCCGAGTGTTAAACAAAGCATCCCGATGGTACCGTAAGCTATACCATATTGCGCCGAAGTAAGTCCTATCCCGCCTGTACTTCGTGAATCGACAAGGAACGGTGTTGCAACTTTGACAAGCTGTGATTCACCCAGCCTGTAAAACAGGAAGAACAACAGAGCCGGTATTACTCCGGGTTTTGTGAAGAAAGATACAAAGACCTCTTTATAAACACCCCAGCTGATCTTTTCTTTTTCATCGTTCTCAGCAGGATGGGGAAGGATAATACGGTTATATATTGCCAGCAGAACAAGAAGCACCCCTATGAAACCAAGTGCGACGGTCCAGCTGAATGCTACGTTCCCTGCGGTGACAAGAAACCCCGATGACGTTGAAACGGTCAGATTTCTGTTCACTTTTACGGAAAGAGCAACAGGTTTATTCCAGTTAAGGCTTGTGAACTCAAACCTGCCGGACTGGTTTTTAGAAATATCGATATCCTTGCTTCCTGTCTTTCGTGTAACATTTACTACAACCGTCTTTCCTTCTTCGGGAGGAGCAGACAATGCGATATAAATTACAGATGAGTCCGGAAGTGATTGTCCTGCCTGATAAAGGGGCACCTGAAGTTGTTCAGGGAATAAAAGTATCTCCGGTTCATCTTCTGAACTTATAATATTGATTGATGACGGATCAAAAGGTTCATATTCTTCAGCCTGCACAGAAACAGCCTCAAAATTAACTGATTCCAGCCCTGTATTTTTTAATACAAGTCCTGCGATCACCGGGATTATTCCCAGGGCTGTAAGCATTGCAAAGCGGTAGAATGTGGAACGTATACCGACAAAAAATGCCTGTTTATGCTGGTCGAGGGCGTACATATAGAAGCCATCAGCCGCTATATCATGACTGGCAGAACCAATTGCAATAAGGGCGAAAAGAGCAAGGGTAAGCGGGTAAAAGAAAGGGAGGGGCATAAGGATCCCTGCAGCAATAAAGGCCAATCCGAGCCCCAGCTGTGTCCATACAACCCAGTTCCTCTTTGTCGATACTACATCAACATAAGGGCTCCATAATGGTTTAATCGTCCAGGGAAGATACAGAAGGCTTGTCCAGAAAGCAAATGAGGCAATGGAGATACCCATCGTCTTGTAGATCAGCCCTGAGGTGATCATTACAATGCTGTAGGGCACACCCTGATAGAAATACAGTGTGGGTACCCAGGCCCATGGCGACCGATCCTTTTTTATCTCCATTTTACTGATTCTGTAAACTGTTAAAAGTATATCCTTTTGCAGAGAAATACGCGATTATTTCTTCAAGTTTCAAATAAAATTTATCAGTCCTGTCCGGATGGGTTCCCGGATGAATTAATATAAGGGCCCCTCTTAATCCATTCGGGTCAGTCGACTCAAATCCCTTAAGCCGGTCATACAATTCCTGAGACGACTTATAGTTCTGCATATCGGGTGTGGTATAGTCGGCATTCGTACCTGTACCCGGAGTGAAATTAATGAGTTTTGCACCAAGTGATGCAGTCCAGTTCGCAACTGCAGAATTATACCATTCATAAGGAGCAAGGAAATACTTTGTTTCAGGCTGTTTGATCTTCTTATTAGAGAGTCCGGCATAATTTGTTTTCAGATCGGAAATGAAAAGTCCCTTATCCACAAGAAGTGAATCCCTTTTTTCCCAGGAAGCGTAAAGAAGATGTTTATCCGAATGAGGACCAATAAAATGACCTGCTGATATAATCTTTTTCAGAATTTCATCATTCCCCGGATTCCTGAGGAAATTACCTGTAAAAAAGAATGAACCGCTTGATCCGGTTTTTGCCAGTACATCCAGAATATGATCCATTCCCTCCCTGAACTCATCAGCAGAAAAAAGCAGATAAATTTCCTTCCTGTCATTTTTTCTGATTATTGCACCATTTTCATCAATAAGTTCTCCCCTGCGGGCAGCAGATTGTTTTAATCCTTCCTTTTCGAGAGCCGACAAGTATATTGTAAGGTCAGCTGTACCATCCATTGTAGGTTCATTTGAACTGTAGTCTCCTATGTCGTCATGATAGAGAGCCTTACCATTCTGGAATTGTACGTAGGGATCAGGACGCAGAAGAGACAGACCGAGTTGCTGGTCATAGATCCTGCGGTAGATCGGACCGTCAACAAGTCCTCCTTCCGGTATCTTTCCGGTTACAGCAGTCAGGGAAGAATGTGGATATTGCGGATAATCGCCGCCTGCCGGCAGACCGCATATCATTGATGTCCCCCATGGATTGCATCCGAATAACCAGTCACGTAAAGCTGCTTCTGTCTCTGCAAACTGATCATCGCCTGTTGCCTCTGCATAAAACAAGTGCTGTGTAAGTGCTGCAGTAACATAATTATTTGAACACCATATAAATGGTATTTTAACTTTAAAAGGATCCTCTGTTCTTCTTTCCTCCATCATCCGGAGCCCTCTTCTCATAAAAGCTTTATATTTTTCAGAATATTTTGTTTCTGACTTTGCAAGCCCGGCATGCCCGAGGTTGACAAAAGGATAGAACTGATAATGACGGGCAGTATCCATCTCGATCCATGGTGAAACCCGCTCCAGCGTCCCCCAGTAATCAGCCTGAACAAGATAGGAAGAGTCACCTGAAAGAGAGAAAAGCTCCCATGCGGCAAGCTCAAGATCATCCACATAATTATCCTCTTCATAAAAATATGGCGAAACTGTACAGGCTGTCTGGGTGGTACCATGATCAGTCAGGGCAAATTCCCAGGCATCTTCCGCCTTTGCTCTTAACCTTTCAGAGAGCTCAGCATCCTTATTCCTGAAAACATCAGCTCCAATTGCGAAGGCTGAAGCAAGCTTACCCGCGGTCGAGGAGACTCCTGTGGTTCTGTTTTTATATTTTGACAATCCCTGGGATTTTCCCGTAACAAAATAAACAGGTCTGTACGGCCCATTTCCATATGATGCCTTATCCCCCATGGGCAGTCTGAATCCCACATGATCACGGTCATCTGCAAGCTGGTTATACATCTCGCCGCTGTCGGGATTCATTTTTAGCAGCCAGTCCATCCCCCATTTTGCTTCATCAAGGATATCTGCAATACCGTTGCTGCCGGGATCTCCTGAAGCATCATATTCATCCCCGAAAACCTCAGGATTTCTTTTATACGCTACGAGCATCTGATAAACAGCATTTGCCGAGGTTGTTACATACTGCAGATAATCAGTGGCATCATGCCAGCCTCCCTTTACATCAATAACCTGTCCGGACTTACCGGGATGATCCACTATAAAACCATCATGTGTATGGCAGGAATCGGCAAAATATGGATTGTAACCGCATCTCTGCTGCCGCATGTATTTCAACAGAAAATCAGTGGTACCCATATAAACATCAGCTGAGATTCTGAAGGATTCGGATATCGTATTCCCTGACCGGATATAATATCCTCCCGGGATTTCAAGCTTCGAAAAGTCTAACCGTGCCGCTGTACGCATCCCCCAGTCTTCACCACTGTAATTCTGAGCTTTCTCCTTAAAAACTATCCGGTCTGTTATAGCATCATGAACAGTAAAATCTTTCAGGGTCACTTCATCTGTTGAAATAAAGACAGCTACCTTAACTGATTCCGGAAGATAACCAAGCTGGTTTATCCTTATCCACGACTGGGCTGACAGGGTGGGTACCAGAAACATGCATAAAAGGAAAATGAAGAGATTTTTGTTCATATTCAGTCATTTAAAATATATTCCGGAACCGCAAAGCACGCTAAGTATGCGCAAAGTTCGCAAAGTTAAATCATAGTGAAATGTATCTTTGTGATCTTTGCGTAATACCTTTGCGTTCTTTGCGGTTAATTTGTTATACTTCAGGTATATCCATTGTCCTGTTTCTAAGATCGTGACGGGGTTATTAATATTTCCTCTCAAGCCTTGCACCTTTAAAATAATGCATTAATATCTCATCATATTTATAGCCCTTTGCACCCATAACCGCTGCTCCAATCTGGCACAATCCCACACCATGTCCCCAGCCCGCTCCATGCAGGATAAAAAATACCTCACCGTCACGAACGATCTTTTCAGGAATAAAACATGAGCTGTAAAGATGTGTTTTGGATAAGGATTTTCTTATTTCCAGTTCCTTACCGATTATCATAGTTTTTAAGGTCCCTTCGATCTTCAGCCTTATGATCCTCCCGGAAGTTCCTCTTTCCAGAGGGATCAGCTCATTTATTATCCCGAAATCTATCCCGGTTTTAGTCCTTATGAGTTCACTTAGTTCATCCCTGCTGTAAGTTACCGTCCACCGGTAAAAATCCGTGGTTTCCAGGTCATAATCATTTAAAACCTGATTAAGCACTTTTTTATCAGTAGTATTACAGAATGCTTCCGGTTTGGATGATATCCATTTTCTTATGTTTTCATCCTTCGTAAAATCAAGATCGTAAGCTTCCGGAGGTACAGGATTATCGACAATTCTCTGCAGATAAGGATGACTAACCGGCTCCCATACGTTCTCAAAAAGCTCGGTAAGGCCTCCACAGCATTTATAATATCTTGTATCACAAATCGATCCTTCATAGGTCATTACTTCCCCCGAAGTTTCCTCAACCGCTTTTATAACAGCCGGGGTGGCAACCTTTGTTATCCCCTGATATCTCTGACAATGATCATCAGCACAAACATCAAATTCCTTATGATCTTCCCTGTCGTACCACCTGATGATTTCAGTGTCAGACGTGAAATCTGTCCGGTATTTTTCTGTGTCAACAGCAATGTTTCTGCGTTTTTCAATCTGGGCGAGAAGCCACCCGCGCGATATCACTGCATGAGCTTTCAGCAGCTCCTCAGAGGCATTGGCCCTCATTTCAGATGAGATGACACTCTTCAGATATTCTTCAACCGGGATATGGTTTATTGCAGTGATCTTTTCATTCCCGGCTTTAAACCTCAGACAACCGCGGAAAGACTGATCCTCTTTCCTCTGCCAGTGAAATTCCAGTCCGATGGTAACACCATGCAGCGTAAATGAACATGATGGGTCAACCGGGACAAGCATAAGCTGCCCCGTAAATTCAATCTCCCTGTCACCTGCCTGCAGAACGATACTGCCTCCATCGTAAAATACCTTACAATTACCGGATAACCTGAGGTTGTCTGACTCAGGCATAAAAAGGCCATGCAGGGTGAATGAGATCACTTCGTCAGAAAAGATACCCGCCATGACTTCCGGAAACTTTCTTTCTTTCTTCATTTCAGATCACTGATTACATGATGTAATTCGTCATCCGGCCAGCAGACCTGTCTGAATATATCTGTCAGATCCCTTGTTGTTATCTTCCTGAAATCTTCTTCGCGGGGAGTGATAACCACACCACCGAGATCTACTGAAGCAGGACTGATAATCAGCCGGTCTTTCCCTTCCGCAGAATATTGTGCCGGCCGATGCTGTTTCCGCGGTATAATATGGACTATCCATGATTGTCCGGTTTTGTAAGTCAGTATATTCATCATGGGTTCCGGCAGTCCTGGCTGCAGGGCAGAAAATCTTTCAAAAATCATATGAAACATTGTTTCGAGTGGTTCCCTTCCGGCACTACTTAAAGATATTATTCCACGGAGATAATTTCTCCACAGCCATACTTCAACACCCTTTCTGGAAAAAATAATTTCTGCAAACCGTCCTGAGGAAAAATCCTTTTCAAGAGGTATGAGATCCCTGTTTCCTGCCTGAAAATGGAAATGGTCAGGGGCTGATGCTCCACACTCGGGACCATTATAGAAGATTATGTAAGCGGGCAGGGATTCGGCAAGCGAGAGCATTTTGCCAAAATTGTATCTTATTCTCTGGTCGGTATGTTCGTCTGAAGGTATTGTAAGATGTCTGTTGAAAATGGGAAAAGGATTGACAAGTACAGTGAAATCACTTTCAAATCTTACACCTCTCTGCAGGGGCGGCCTGTTCTTCTGACAAAGAAAGCATGGCCTTGATCCTACCGACCCGGAATCAACTTTAGCGGCTGATGAGACCATTCGTTCAGGATTGAACTGGACAAGTACCTCAAAACCACCGAAGTCAAAGTGCCGGGTCTTAACTTTTTGCAGCAGGCGGTAATTATCTCCGGCAAGCTGCCATTCAGTGAGCTGCGCTGTAAAAAGATCGGATATCTTATCAGAAAACATACTTATTATTATTATAAACTCTCTCCCGTTTTTCGGACTTGTTGAATCTGCAATCTGGTAATGCCCTGAATTTTATTTATACCCGGGATCCGCTGTTGATCTTCTTTCTTGCCAGTAATTCTATCGTCCTTATCCTGTCCTTATAAAGATCATGCGAATTGGCTTTATGTACATCAAGAGCCGCATCGGAATTTTCATCCCACCTCCTGCAGAGATATAGGGGATCATAAATACGCCCTATCCGGTAATGCCTGCTTATTGCAAGTCCGACTGCATAATCCTCACCATAGCTTACATTTGGGATCCTGATATTCCTTAAAACCGGAACGTAGAAAGATCTGGGCGCCCCCAATCCATTAATTCTCAATGCATTATTTCTACCGTTGTCAGGTGTCCATTCCCTGTGGTCGATCAATCCGGGCGGAATATCTTCCAGGTTGAAGTTAACCATTTTATATGATCCGATGACCATCGCACAATTCTGCTCATAAAATGCCCTGACAATCGTGGCAATCACATTATTGTCGATATACATATCATCGCTGTCGAGCTGAATGGCGAACTTACCGCATTCCGGATGAAATATTCCTTCATTCCAGCATCCGCCGATTCCGAGGTCCTTTCTTTCAGGAATCACATGAATGATCCGGTGATCATCCCTGGCAAGAGATCTAATAACATCACTTGTCCCGTCAGAAGAGTAATTATCCACCACAATGAGGTTGAACCTGAATAAGGTTTCCTGGCTAAGTACGGATTTAATTGCATCACCGATAGTTCTTACCCTGTTCTTTACGGGGATGATCACAGATGCCTCATATTTGAAATTCTCATTATCCAGGCTTATCTGCGTGAATTCAGGTTTAAGCCATGCATTTATCATTTTAAGATGATCCGTGCATGCTGCTTCCATTTCGATCTGTACAGCCCTGTTCCGGGGATTGACATAATCGTGCAACTTTTCTCCCGACCTCCTTGTATCAGTTTCAACTATCGTATAAAGTAGTTCCGGAAGATGAATGACCGGATGTTGCCGCGAGATCTTCAGCCGCAGGTCATATAACCCGGCAAATTTGTAATCTCTTTCCATTTTGGCGCAGGCATCCCTGAAAGCCGATCCTTCATACATTATCAATGAACCGAAGTTGAAATCATCCCTGAGACTTCCTTCCTGATAATCGATAACAGGATGTGGAGACAGCTTACCATCTTTGTTTTCAATATAATCTGAATATACGATGCCGGCGCTGGTGTCGTCACAGACCTGCATCAGTCTCTTCAGGGCAAAAATACCGGGATCAAGAGGAAAGAAGCCTGTATATAAAAGAATATAAGGCTGGTCTGCCAGTTCACCCAACTTTCTGAGAGTGGCTGATGATGTCAGTCCGTCTGATTCCAGGAAAGAAACAAGCGGATCAGTAATTTCGTGCAAAGTATCTTTCCCGCTTACAATAATAATTTTATCAACAACCTGTGATGCTTTAAGTGCAGCTATAGTGAGTTCTGAAGATTCCTTTCCGGAAAATGGCATAAAGCATGCTATTTTCTTTTCCATGTGAAATTATTTTTCAAAAAAATTCAAAATCTGTTTCATTAAAGTATTCCTGTTTTCTGATCCTGTGATGGTTTCAAATGGAAAACCGAGAATTACAGTCCTGTGTGTACCTTTATAAATCACTCCTGCAGAAGCATTTGTTTCCCCGTACCTGAACGCACACACTGCTCCTGCCCCTGATGGTTCAATTCCGTCAGGAGCCTCAACTGAGTAGATATCTTTTGAGTAATCTGTATTGAAATCAAATTTACATTCAAATGATGATCTGACGTAATCTGTCGAATATACATTCCCGTTCTTTACCGCGTGCCCTGTGCGTGGCAGAAAATGAAGATACCTTTCTGCAAACTTTATTGCTGTGGAATCTCTCTGAGCTGAAAGATCTGATCCTACGTATGAACCCGACATAAATATATTGGTTCCTCTGCCGGTAAGGTCTTCAATCCTCTTCATAAAGTCAGGGGTATAGATGCTGAAATCGAGCCTTGATGAATCATTGAAGAATGGCGTCGATCTTTCCTCGCCGAAAATCAGATCGATAATTTTGAAAGTATATTTATCATAATCCTTTGAGCAAAAGAATTCATCAGAAGCTGAATAGAAAGAATACCCTGCGTCCAGAATTGCTTTTCCGTGGATATATGGATAGTCAAAACTATTCCCGGGATTAACTCTGCCTGCCACATCGGCATATGTTGCTCCCCAGCCGGGGGAATCATCATCAAGCCACGGATTCTTCCTCGAAAAATCATACTGATCTCCGATCGTAATAAAATCATATTTATCAGCGACTCCCCTGTCGTCCCACCATGAAATACCGGCCATACTGTTGTTATCGAACCATGATGGTCCTGATATCCGGTCGAATCCGTTCACGATCATAACATTTCCCGAACTCTCCGATCGGATCCCTGCTGACAGTATCTCGGAATCAAAGCTTTCTCCGCCATCATTTACAGCCGTCACTTTGAAACTATAAACGTCATCGAAAGTTTCAAGCTCAGTTTCATAGAATAAATTATCTGTCAGGGTTCCATTATCAAAACCATTTTCTCCTTTTCTCTTGTAGATGATGTATTTCTCAGGTTCTGCGGTTGGCTCATTACTGTCGGTCACCGGTTTCCACGATAACCTTACTTTCCTGCCTGAAACAGGCATTATTGAAAAATCAGTAACAGGAAGTGGCTGAACAACATATTCACGATTCTCAACAAAGGCCAGATATTTCAGTATTCCCTTATAAACAGCCCTGCTGACATCAAACCTGAAACGCGGATCGAGTCCGTACTTCTGGTCAGCCAGGTTCTGGTGTGATAAAAGTTCAAGTAACATAGCCGGTACATTAGGTTTTCTTGCTTCATAATATGGCCTGTCCCATATTCCCCTCCTGGTCCAGTCAGGATTATATTTCTTCCGGATATCCTCCACGATCTGGGTCTGTACGATATCAGACAGATCCCTGCTTGCCATCCTTGATGTGCTGTCAGGAAACCTGCCGTTATCAGAACCGGTTGAATAAATTGCCAGGGTACCGATAATTGAGTCTCCGGGAGTAACACCCGCGTCGGTATGAAATGCAAGAGAAAGATCTATCGGAATGCCCAGGCCCGGTTGCCCATCACCTTTTCCTTCATTATCAGGGGCTCCTGCCAGATAATTAACCCATAGACTTCTCGACTGGTAATCGTCGTTGTAATCATTTTTATAGGTGTTGGGACTATAAACAAGTGTATCAGGCATTCCCGCATATTGAAGATAATACCTTGATCCCTCGAGGAACCTCGGCTTTCCGCTTATTTTCCATCCGAAATCATCAGGATTTAAAGGCTCCTTATCTATACTTCCGGATGCTTTTTCAGCTGCTGACTGCCGGTTCTTTATAATCTCCGCCGACGGCCTTCTTGCAACATTCCCCATACCTCCGCCGAATTTCATTGCATCAAGGGCTGCTTTAGCTCCATCAGTACCTTCCGCTTTCACAGTAACCGATCCGTTCAATGAATTCTTCCCCTTATCAAAGCGGAACCGGCCAAGGTACATCCATGTTTCTCCCCCCATCGTCTGATCAACAATGAACCCGGTACTTCCACCCGTATGATTTACAGTATATTTCACACTTTTGCAGTTGTCAGGCAGAAGAGGATAAGAAATATAAACGGCGTATGATCCCTTCTCGGGAATATCAGGAATATAAACAGCTGAATCTCTTTTAATTCTTAGTGAGGTCCCATGCCTGAAAGGATTATATCCCGGGAAGAGTGTATCGGTAAGTAGAAAACCTTCTTTTATCCTTTCAATTTCAGGGTCAGGCAAAAGGAATAGCTCGGAATTATCCGTCGACCAGTCGTTGTCAACAATTATCTCATCGGGCTGTGTGTCTCTTTCCCGTGGAAGCCAGACTGAAGCTCCTGCTTTTTCGAGCATGGGCACAAGGTACTGAACCACATACCCCATCACGGAAACATCCTCAACCGTCCCGAAAAGCTTGGCCCTCTGATATTCCCACCTGTCGAGTGTCATCTCGAAGAAATAACCATGACTGTGCCAGAGTGCAATTGAATTACCCGTCAGTCCTTTGCCCGGATAGATCCTTTCAGAATTAATTACAGGGATCTTCTTTTCACTTCTTTTAACCGGAAGACGGGATGAATCCAGGTCTGAATTCTTCCTGAAATAATTGGGGACAAGCTGATCTAACGAACAATTATTAGTCCGGACATCAATTTCATATTTCCTGAATTTCCTTCCAAGTGATACACCCAGCGAATTAATGAATAAGCTGCAGCTCTCTTCCCTGAAAGGATAATATGACAAAGCCGGTGGAAAGAAAAGGATGATCTTTCCGGTCTCTTCCATGATCTTTATTGAATCCGGGGCGGGATCCGAAATATGCTTCCATTCACTCAAAGGATTTTCCCATTTTTTCAGCTTCCCTTCTGCAGATTTCCTTAACCTTTCAGAGCTCTGGGAAAATGCTGCGGAAGAGCTGATTAACGCAAGGAGCATTATTGATGCAAAACTCTTAAAGAAATTATTATACATCCGAGAATAATTTTGGATTGAAATATAATGATAATTGATCAATTTTATTATGCTTTTATAATTAACCCTTCCCCCTATCCGCCTTCCCTTAAGTGGCTGTGTGAAAATCCTCCTGGTGCCGTTTTACCCCTAAATCCCCCAGGGGGGACTTATTGAATTACTGATGCTTACGAAGCCCCCCTTGGGGGGGGATGGGGGGTAGATCAGGATTTTCACACAGTTCCTTAAGGCTAGGGGAAGGTCCCGATAGCTATCGGGAGGGGATAGTGTTATGAATTTTATAAAGTCTGTTAAACTAAAATTTTTTGCTTTACTTTTGTGCTGATATAGATAAATCCGATACATGATATTATTAGCCGACAGCGGGTCAACAAAAACAGAATGGAAGGTGATAAGAGATCTTAATCCCGAGGAATCTGTTTTTACGGGAGGTATAAATCCATATTTTCTTTCGGAAAATGGTATTTTCCAGTTGCTCGAAAATGAGCTTGCCCAGCATTACAGGAAAGCGTTCGCAAAAGTGTATTTCTACGGGACAGGCTGTAATACTGAGGCAAAGAATAATGTCGTAAGAAATGCGTTATCAAGATTTGTTGCTTCCGGCGAGATATTCGTTGGAAGTGATCTTCTTGCCGCCGCCAGATCGCTTTGCCGGAACCAGCCCGGAATAGCCTGTATTATGGGCACCGGTTCAAACTCATGTTACTATGATGGTAAAACAATCGTGTCGAACGTCTCACCCCTTGGATATATACTCGGTGATGAGGGCGGTGGAGCAGTAATCGGCAGAAAACTCCTTTCGGCAGTCCTCAAGAAACAAGTACCCCCTTCGGTTATTGAGATTTTTTTCGATACTTATAAGATCACTCCTGCCGAGATCCTCGAAAGGGTCTATATGAAACCGTTTCCAAACAGATTCCTCGGACAGTTTGCAAGGTTCATTGCTGAAAATATCAATATACCCGAACTGAGGGAATTAGTAAGTACAAGCTTCGAAGAGTTCATAGTGAGGAATATACTCCAGTATCCTGAAGCCAAAGACCTTCCGGTGCATTTTACCGGGAGCATCGCATATTATTTCAGACCATTGCTTGAAGAACAACTTTCAAAAAATAATCTGAAGACAGGAATAATCACCCTTTCTCCGATGAGCGACCTGATCAGATACCATATAGATAATATTAACTCTGCAATATAATGTCTGATAAAGAAATTTCCGTACCGAAGTTAAGCATCACAGAACACCCTTCCAATTTTGACAATCTCGATAAGATGAGCATCAGGGAATTGCTTGTCAACATTAACAAGGAAGATTCAAAGGTACATCTCGCTGTAAAGAAAGCCATTCCTCAGATTGAAAAGCTTATAGCCGGCATTGTTGAGAGGATGAACAGAGGCGGACGGATCTTTTATCTTGGTGCCGGAACCAGTGGTCGCCTTGGAGTTGTTGATGCATCTGAGATCCCCCCTACTTTCGGTGTTCCGGGTAACATGGTAATAGGGCTCATAGCCGGAGGTGATACTGCAATCCGTAAAGCTGTCGAATCGGCTGAAGATGATCCGGATAAGGCATGGACCGAACTGGAGGCTCTGAATATAAGCAAGGATGATACCGTCATCGGAATTGCAGCCTCAGGATCAACACCATACGTTGTCGGAGGGGTACGGAAGGCGAGAGAGAACGGACTGCTGACAGGCTGCGTAACATGTAATCCTGACGGCAAACTTGTCGAGGCAGCTGAAATCCCCGTGGTGGCGGTTGTCGGTCCGGAATTTGTAACCGGAAGTACCCGTATGAAAGCAGGAACAGCACAGAAGATGGTACTCAACATGATCACGACTACCGTAATGATAAAGCTGGGCAGGGTGAAAGGAAATAAAATGGTGAATATGCAGCTTACCAACAGGAAACTGATAGAGCGAGGAACGAGAATGATCGTTGAGGAGCTTGATATACCAAGGGATGATGCAAGAACCCTGCTTCTGGAACATGGTTCGGTCAGGAAAGCTATAGAGTATTTCCGGGGGAAGAAGGCGTGAGCGTGAGGCGTGAGGCGTGAGGCGTGAGGCGTGAGGCGTGAGGCATGAGTAATTTGTAATCTTAATATTTTCTTAAAGATGAAATATTTTCGTGCAAAAATTCTAGTTTCATTATTTTTAATTGTGTTTATTCCTGAATTGAATTCACAGAGGACAGATCCTCCGTTTTTGAAATATATTGACCATCCGTGGGTGGATTCGGTATTTAAATCGCTGTCACTTGAAGAAAGGATCGGTCAGCTTATATGGGTGGCAGGATTTGCGAAGGGTGATCCGGACCATGAGGTGTGGCTGGCAGATATGATCAGGAAAAATGGGATCGGCGGAGTAATCTTTTTCCAGGGATCACCGGAAAGACAGGCAGAACTGGTGAACTATTTCCGGACGATTGCAAAAGTTCCACCGATGATTGTGACTGATGGTGAATGGGGACTTGGCATGAGGCTTTCAGGAATTGATAAATTCCCCTGGCAACTCACCCTGGGGGCAGTTCAGGACGATTCGCTGATATACAGAATGGGAACCGCAGTTGCCGGACAATTCAAAAGAGCCGGAGTAAACATAAACCTGGCACCGGTGGCAGACCTCAACAATAACCCCTTAAATCCTGTCATAAATTTCAGATCATTCGGGGAAGATCCTGTTAAATCAGCAGGTAAGGCACTGATGTATATGAAAGGATTGCAGGACAACGGAATTATCTCCGTGGCAAAGCATTTTCCGGGTCATGGAGATACAGAAATTGATTCTCACGTCGATCTCCCGGTGATCCGAAAATCAAAAGAAAATCTTGATGCAGTTGAACTCCTGCCTTTTAAATACCTGATTGAGGGTGGCGTCACAGGTATAATGCCCGGTCACCTGAGTCTGCCGCTGATTGATTCTGCGGAAAACCTCCCTGCAACTGTGTCTCACCGTATACTGACCAAAATACTCAGGGATGAATTATCATTCAGAGGTCTTGTACTCTCCGATGCAATGAATATGAAAGGGATCACTGACTACAGAGCACCGGGTGAAGCTGAAGTGCAGGCGCTGAAGACCGGTATGGATGTTCTTGAATATGTGAACGATCCTGAACTGACAATAAAAACAATCATGGAACATATCAGAAAGAAGGATATCTCTCCTGAACTTATCAATGAAAAATGCCGGAAAGTGATCGCCGCAAAATACTGGGCAGGATTAAACCATTCTGTTCCGGTGATCGAAGAAAACATCAGTCCGGAGCTGATCCCGGTTTCAGCAAAAGCTCTGATCCGTGACCTTTATGCAAATTCCCTGACACTTTTAAAAAATGAGGGCGATATCCTGCCGGTTAAAAACCTTGATACTATCAGGATCGCATCACTGGCAATTAATAAAAGTGATCTGACTGATTTTCAGAAGAGGATCAGCGATTATGTTCCTGCTGATAATTTTCAGATCGATCCGGCTGACCCGAATAGCTGCTCCAAAGTGCTCGATACATTATCCGCGTATGATATTGTTATCGCAGGTATTTTTAACACCGACCAGCATCCTCAGGCAAATTTCGGGATAACATCCGGACTTCCGGATTTCATCTCAAAACTTACTGTTTCCGGTAAGACAATCTTAACATATTTTGGAAATCCTTATGCCTTACAACGCCTTGAGGGACTGAGTAATGCATCGGCACTAATTCTTGCTTATGAAGAAAATAATTATACAGAAGATCTTTCAGCCCAGCTTATATTCGGAGGTATCGGGGCCAAAGGATTGTTACCGGTGACAATAAATGACAGATGGCCCGCAGGTTACGGACTGGCCACTCAGGGTAATCTAAGGCTGCAATATGGTTTTCCTGAAAATGCAGGTGTAAAATCGGATATACTGAATAAGGGTATAGATTCTATAGCAACAGCCGGTCTCAGTGCAGGAGCATATCCCGGATGTGAGGTCATGGTTGCAAGAAAAGGTATAGTCATCTTCCACAAGACATATGGTTATCATACTTTCGATAAACGGGTTGAAATGGAAAAGGGAGATCTCTTTGACCTGGCATCAGTTACAAAAGTGTCTTCCTCGCTGCCGGGACTGATGATCCTTGATACCGAGGGCAAATTTTCCACTGAAGAAAAGCTCGGTACATATCTTTCAGATTTCAGGCACTCGGACAAGTCAGATCTTATTATGAAGGATCTTCTTACCCACCAGGCAGGACTTACTCCTTCAATTGTACCATGGAAGAATACTCTGAAAAATGATTCTGTCTATAAAAAGAGTGCAATCCGCTATATGCCATCGGAAAGATTCCCGGTTAAAATCTCTGACAGGCTCTATATTAACAGTAATTACCGTAAGAAGATGTTCAATGAGATCAAGAAGACTCCTCTTGGAGAAAAGAAATATGTCTATTCGGATCTTACATTCATTATAACTCCCGAAATTGTTGAAAGATTGTCGGGTGAAAACTGGATAGATTTTGTAACCAGGCGGGTATATCATAAGATCGGAGCATACGATCTTGTATTCAATCCCTATAAGAAGTATCCTTTGAGCAGGATAGTCCCGACAGAAAATGACACATTTTTCCGCAGGCAGCAGCTTCAGGGCACGGTCCACGACGAAAATGCGGCCATGCTGGGAGGGATTTCAGGTCATGCCGGGCTGTTTGCAACTGCGAATGACCTTCTAAAACTTATGGAACTTTACCGGAGGATGGGAGAATACGGAGGTGAACAGATCATCGGCAGGGATGTAATGCTAAAATATACAAGCTGCCAGTTTCCCGAAAACAATAACAGAAGAGGATTGGGATTCGACAAGCCCCTGCTTAATAACTCTGAACTTCCGCAAAAAGATACCTATCCCACAAGGAGTGCATCACCAGAAAGCTTCGGCCATTCTGGCTATACTGGCACCTTTGTATGGGTTGATCCCGTGAAGGAAATCAGTTATGTATTTTTCAGCAACAGGGTTTATCCTACAAGGAACAATAACCTGCTTTCGAGTCTCAATATCAGAACGGAGATACTGCAGGTTGTTTATGATGCGATAAAGGAATAGATGTTCCGGGTTCCGGGTTCCGGGTTCCAGGTTCAGGGTTCAGAGTTCCGGGTTCGGGAAACTACGTATTATAATACGTATTATAATACGTATTATAATACGTAGTTTAATACGTAGTTTAATACGTAGTTTAATACGTAGTTTCTAGTTTTATAATCTGCCGTTCTTAAGGAATTTCTTTGACATCCTGTCCTGCGGATATTTCGCAGAGAAGTCAACCCAGTATTGTGCGATCGTAGCTTTGATCTCCTTCCGCAGGATCCATAACCCTATTAGGTTGGGAACTGTCATAAAGGCAATTGTTATATAAGAAAGCGACCAGATAATTGTGGTATCTGTAAAAGAAGCGATGAAAAATGCGACTACAAAAATTATCCTGTACCAGATTACAAATTTTGGTCCGACCAGATATGTGACAGCTCTGTCACCATAATATGACCAGGAAATTGCTGTCGAAAATGCAAAAAGTAATATTCCTATTGAAACTATATATTTCCCCCATTTTCCCAGTATACTTCTTTCAAAGGCAATTGTAGTAAGTGGTGCACTGTGTATCAATGATTTACCTGTAACCGTCAGCGATGTTGTCGTTGGCTGCCACTTACCTTTTTCAACATCGATGATACCTGTGAAAAGGTCCTTATTACTATAGAATGTGAAATCTTCAGCAACTGATCTTGAGCATATCAGGGTCACCGGGGTCATCAGTTTTCCCTGAGATACTTCAATGGATCCCGAAAAAAGTGGAAGTTCTTTTTTATCTTTTATAAATCCCATCAGAAGCTGTTTCTGTTCAGGATTTTCTTCATCATATGTTCCGTCAAGAAAAATCATATCAGCAGTCTGGAACTGGTTTTCAATCTTTTCTGTCCAGACACCTGAAGACAAAACCACCATACCGGTTAGCATACATATTATTATTGTATCAATAAATGGTTCAAGAATAGCGACCATTCCTTCAGAAACCGGTTCAGGGGCCCTTGCTGCGGAATGTGCTATCGGAGCCGACCCCTGCCCTGCTTCGTTTGAAAACAAACCCCGGTTTACACCTCTGTTTATTGCAAATGCAACAGAAGCCCCCATAAATCCTCCCACGGCAGCAGTTCCTGTGAATACTGTTGAAAAGAGTGAGATAAAGGATGGGATTATATTCTGATAATTTGTTCCGATAACGAACATAGCTCCGAGAAAATAGAAAATTGCCATTCCGGGAACAAGCTTTTCGGTTACTTTAGCTATTCTTTTTATTCCGCCAATAATGATCAGGGCAAGAATGACCGCGAGGAAAGCGCCCGTATATATTTGTTTTATACCGAATGTTGTAAATACCGAATTGGAAATGCTGTTTATCTGGGGTAAACTGCCGGTTCCGAACGAAGAAAGAACGGTCGCAGCAGCGAAAAAGGCTCCGATGAAAGCCCCTGTCTTTATGATCTTACCACTTTTTGTGGTGATATTCAATCTCTTCTTCATATAATACATCGGCCCTCCCGATACACTTCCATCGGGCAAAATATCCCTGTACTTATGAGATATGGTTACCTCAACGAATTTCGTACACATACCTATGGCTGCAGTAATCAGCATCCAGAAAAGAGCAGCTGGTCCGCCTAGATGTATAGCCAGCGCCACACCTGCAATATTACCTGTTCCGACAGTTCCGGAAAGAGCAGTGGCCAGCGCCTGAAAATGTGACGTATCTCCTACGTCAAGATGATGATCATATTTCCCTTTTACTACATCAAGGGCATGCCTGAAGTATCTGAACTGCGGAAACTTAAGATAAAGAGTGAAAAAAATGCCAGTCCCGAGTAATAAAATAACAAACCACGGATGCCCTCCTATATAACCGTCAAGCATCACAAGAAAATCATTGATCTTTTGCATAAGTTCTGGGTATGGAGTAGAAATAAACCGAACGGGTAAATGTAACAATTATCCTTTACGGTTAAAATACTTAAATGAATTTCCAGGAATTTTATTAATGTTAATTCCGGTTAAATGAAAAAACCAGAATATCTGCGGATAATCTGGTCGATGTGGTTGGGCGAAGGGCTCAGGGCTCAGGGCGAAGGGCTCAGGGCAGGATTGTTTTTGCTCTGCGCCCTCAGCTCTGCGCTCTGTGCTTCTATTGGTGCCCAGAACAAGACTCGAACTTGCACACCGTTGCCGGCACCAGCCCCTCAAGCTGGCGTGTCTACCAATTTCACCATCTGGGCGGACAAAGGGGTTAAAGGCGTTAAGGCATTAAAGCGTTAAGGCTTGTAACTCCCAGGTCATTAGTTATTATTTAAAGAACTTCAAATATTTGCGGTTTCTAAGCCTTATTACCGCCATGCCTTAAAGCCGCAAAACCTTCTGCGTGCCCAGAACAGGACTCGAACCTGCACATCATTGCTGACACTAGTCCCTGAAACTAGCGCGTCTACCAATTTCGCCATCTGGGCCTTTTGGCTCAGAGCTCAGGGCGAAGGGCTAAGAGCAAGAAGAAATTCTAAACTTTTTGCCCTGCGCTCTTAGCTCTGCTCTCTGCGCTTATAATCGCGCGGACAAAAATAACAAAAAATTTATAAACAAGTAATCGTGAATTACAGAAAAGTATATTTTTGCAAACTGATAATAAATATATGTATAAACGGATAGAAAATTTCTTAAAACCGGATTCCATAACGGAAAGCAGGACTGGAACATATGTTTTAAGTGTTTTTTATTCTGAAGATATTACCAACCTGCATCAAGTGCAGGTTTTTTTATAAACGAACCAAAAAATGAGCATTGTAAAAATCATGAAATTCGGCGGGACATCAGTGGGCAGTCCCGAAAGAATGAAATCCCTTATCCCGCTTATCACCGATAATGAAAGGAAGATAGTTGTCCTGTCCGCAATGTCGGGAACAACCAACAGTCTTGTCGAGATCAATAACCTTCTTTATGCCGGTAACATTACCGGGGCAACTGAAAAAATAGAACTCCTCAGGGAAAAATATCACGGTGTCGTTGATAATCTTTATGAATCAGAGCAGTACAGGAAGACCGGGCATGAACTGATCAATTCTCATTTCGGTTATATATGCAACTTCACTACGAGAGCTTTTACGAAAGTTCAGGAAAAAGCCATTGTAGGGGAAGGTGAGCTCATTTCCACAGCACTGGTGCACAATATGCTACTGGAGAGAGGCATAAAATCGATACTGATGCCTGCACTCAATTTCATGCGAATAGATAAGGACGGTGAGCCTGATTATTACTATATTGAAGAGAATCTCAGAAGAGAGCTCCGGAAACATGATTCAAAAAGCATTCTGATTACCCAGGGTTTTATCTGCAGAAATGCAATCGGAGAAATGGATAACCTCAAACGCGGAGGAAGTGACTATTCAGCTTCAATCATCGGTGCGGTTCTGAAAGTCAGGGAAATTCAGATATGGACCGATATAAGCGGATTGCACAACAACGACCCGCGTTTTGTCGAAAACACTAAAGTGATCCGCGAACTCTCCTTTGATGAAGCTGCTGAACTTGCATATTTCGGCGCGAAAATCCTTCATCCATCAAGCGTCAATCCTGCAAGGATCAACAACATACCTGTAAGACTAAAGAATACTATGGAGCCGGATGATGAAGGTACCCTTATTACCTCGAACAGCGAGCTGATGGATTATAAAGCTGTTGCTGCAAAAGACGGTATCTCCGTACTCAGGATCAGATCGGACAGGATGCTCATGGCTTACGGATTCCTCCGGAAAGTATTCGAAATATTCGAAGCATATAAAACTCCGATCGATATGATAACAACTTCGGAGGTTGCCGTATCAATTACTATTGATAATCCCCAGCATATTAATGAGATAGCAGCTGACCTGAGAGAACTCGGTTCAGTGGAAGTTGAAAAGGATCAGACTATTATATGCATAGTTGGTGACTTCAGGATACAACGGACAGGATCAGCACCAGAGATCTTCGAGGCTCTGAATACAATCCCCCTTAAAATGATCTCTTACGGAAGCAGCAATATAAGCCTTTCAATACTTATTGATACTGAGAAAAAGATAGAAGCCCTGAGGCTCCTTAGTAAATACCTCTTTCCCCGGAAATAATGTTTGACACTAATACGATTGAAAAATTCAGGGATATACCCACACCGTTTTACTATTATGATGTAAAACTGCTGAAGAATACCCTGGATAATCTTAAGGAAGAATCTGTACGTCACGGATTCAGACTGCACTATGCGGTCAAAGCAAACCATAATGAAAGGATCCTCAGGATCATATCATCCTATGGATTTGGAGCAGACTGCGTAAGCTGGAATGAAATCGATGCCGCAATAAAAGCAGGTTTCAATCCTGCAGAAATTGTTTTTGCCGGTGTCGGAAAATCGGATCTTGAAATAATCAATGCGATCAAAGCAGGTATCTTCTGCTTTAACTGCGAATCGATACCCGAAATGGAGGTAATAAATGAATTCGCGGTTAAGGAAAAGAAGACCGTCAGAGTTGCCCTAAGAATAAATCCTCTTATTGATGCCCATACCCATAAATACATTACCACAGGTATTGCAGAAAGCAAATTCGGAATAAATACCTGGGATCTGGAAGCAGTATTGAACAGACTTAATTCCCTTGATAATCTGAAACTGATCGGCATTCATTTCCATGTAGGTTCTCAGATCACGAGGTTATCGGTATTTAAAACTTTATGTACTCATATAAACGAATTGCAGGAATGGTTTTCCTCGAAGAATGCAGAGTTGAAAGTGATAAATGTCGGAGGCGGACTGGGGATTGATTATGATGATCCTGAAAAATCTCCTGTATTCGGGGAGTATTTTTCATTATTGAGGGAATTTATTGATCTGAAACCCGGTCAGGAGATCCATGCGGAACCGGGCAGATCGATTGTCGGGCAATGTGGCACTCTCATATCAAAAGTTCTTTACATTAAGAAAGGAAGCAATACAAATTTTGCTGTCATTGATGCCGGAATGACCGATCTTATACGTCCGGCGCTTTATCAGGCTCATCATAAAATCGAAAATCTGACAAGTAATGGAGAACCAGTCCGATATGATGTTGTTGGTCCTGTTTGTGAATCATCGGACACCTTTGCCAAATTCATTGTACTGCCTGAAACAAAACGCGGAGATATTATTGCTATAAGATCAGCAGGAGCCTATGGTGAGGCGATGGCGTCGAGGTATAACCTCAGGAATCTTGCGCCTGCTGTCTTTTCGGATGAACTGTAAGGTTGAGATTATACCAACCTTTTGCCAACTGCCCTTTGCCAAGTGCCAACTAAGTACTTGAGGTTGAGGTTGAGGTTGAGGCTGAGGTCGAGGCTGAGGTTGAGTATTATCATTTGGACCTGTACTCCCCCCATCAGGAAGTATGTAATTTTTAATC
>Ga0116172_10001101_pt1 | contig 25390 bp, 23 predicted proteins | sample AD_UKC083_MetaG_FD_89799 | JGI IMG/M metagenome (GOLD analysis project Ga0116172, IMG submission 89799) | Active sludge microbial communities of municipal wastewater-treating anaerobic digesters from USA - AD_UKC083_MetaG | ecosystem: Engineered > Bioreactor > Anaerobic > Digestate | place: USA... | reverse complement strand
TGATAGGCTCAAAGTGTAAGCGTGGTGACACGTTCAGCTTGCGAGTACTAATCGGTCGAGGGCTTTTCCTTTTTACTTCATTCAATCTGTTCACGCCTCGCATTACGCTTTATTCCTTCAAAAGTTTTTCAAAAAATTGAAGAAATCGCTTGACAAATCACTTTAAATGTGATATAATAGTTAAGCAGTTTGAAATGCACCATTAGCTCAGTTGGTAGAGCAACTGACTCTTAATCAGTGGGTCCTGGGTTCGAGTCCCCGATGGTGCACCAATTTTTTTGGCCCGTTGGTCAAGCGGTTAAGACACCGGCCTCTCACGCCGGTAACACCAGTTCGATTCTGGTACGGGTCACTTAATATAGTCGGTGCTTATGGCAATGAGGTCACACCCGTTCCCATTCCGAACACGGAAGTTAAGCTCATTCACGTTGACGATACTTGGCTGGTGACGGCCCGGGAAACTAAATCAGTGCCGACATTTATATTCCTCCTTAGCTCAGTCGGTAGAGCACTCGGCTGTTAACCGAGTTGTCGCCCGTTCGAGCCGGGCAGGGGGAGCCAAATGAAGCGTCTGCAATTGCGGGCGCTTTTTTGTTATAGTTCATTTTTTCTGTATGTTATAATTCATAATGAAATCATCTTTTTTCATAATTATTCTTTTTCTGACAAAAAATATGCTATTATACTATTACAGACAAATCTAATAATTTTTAAACGGAGGTATAAAATGTATAATTTATGTGTAGAAGAAAATAATGAAAAAAAGATTTCGGAAGTTACGAACGAGAGGGACATCATAGCATCTTTGCTCAATCAGCTTGGAATTCCAAGAAATACCGCCGGATATAATTATCTTTTATATATTATATTAAAGATAAATAACTCGAATAATATAAATATAAAGCTTACTACTGAGCTATATCCTCAGATTGCAGAAGAACTTGATTCGTCCGTGAAAAGAATCGAGCGTGGTCTCAGATATTCAATAGAAGCTGCATGGGACAGAAATAGTGATGGAATAAAGGATATTCTCGGTTATTATGATGACTGCAAGCCTTATTTAAGTGAATTTATATGGCTATTAGCAGATAAGTACAGAATAATTAACAGCAAAAAACGATTTACACCAGGATTTTAACTACTAATTACAAGCAAGGGAGTAAGAAATGAAAGATGTATTTGAAATAGCGGTCTGTGATGACAGCAGCTTTGACAGATTTGTAATTGCAGAAATGATAGATGGCTATTTTAAAGACAAGTCTTTTCTGTATCACGTTACAGAATACTGTAATGAAGTTACTCTGATCGACGATATAGAGGAAAGCAACAGATATGATATTATTTTTCTTGACATATACCTTAATAGTCTTCTTGGCATCGAAGTTGCAAAAAAACTTCGTTCAGGTGGCTATAACGGGAAGATAGTTTTTCTTACTGCTTCTGATAAGTATGCAGTTGAAAGCTATGACGTAGATGCTGCAGGTTACTTGTTGAAACCGCATAATTATGAGAAATTTTGTAATGTAATGGACAGGATTCTCATAGGCAGACGCAAAAATACGATCATAGTTAAGAAAAGAAGCAGCGTAGAATATATTTCCTATGATAATATCAGATATATCGAAAGCTCAAATACGAAATGTCTGATCCATTGCAGTGACGGCAAGGTATATACTATATATACACGTCTTGATCTGATGGAGAACGATATTGATGACAAGCGTTTTTTACGGTGTCATAGAAGTTTCCTTGTTAACCTTTATTATGTAAGAAGTATGAATGAAAATTTTGTTATGGATAATGATGAAATAGTTTTAGTCAGAAAAAAGAGCATTAAGGATATTAGACGTATGTATCTTGAATACAATTCAAATGCTGTGCTAACGGGTGATTTAGCTGAAATAGCGGGAGCGTGACTTTGTGGAACTTATGGATTTTTATAATGCAATAGGTGAAAATTATGATCTGTTACTCAGCAGGCTTCTGAGTTCTGACAGAATAGAAAAATACCTGACAATTTTTTTCAGTGAAAATAGTATTGCAGATCTGAAAAACCAGATCATCAATAATGAATTTCAGTCAGCGATCAATACCGCTCATACTCTCAAGGGCGTCACTGCTACTCTCGGATTTGACCATTTAGCTTCTGATATATGTGGGCTTCACGGAGTTCTGAAAAAAATGAAAGTGAAAAAGCCGGCATACTATGTCAGCAGATCGTGGAAGAATATGAGCGTATCTATAAGCTATGGTGTAATATACATAGTAAAGACGGAGTATTATAACAATCAGCCCTGTAAAGGAGAAACAATATGATAACAATTGAAAAGCTCCGTGAGTTCGGTGCAGACGTTGATGACGGACTTTCAAGATGTCTGAATAAGGCGGAGCTTTATTTAAATCTCGTTGGTAAGCTTACAGAAGATAAAACGCTTTATTTACTTGAACAGCAGCTTGTCAGGAAAGAATTTGATGGGGCTTTTGAGACTGCACACTCGTTGAAAGGAGTGTATGCAAATCTATCTCTTACGCCCTTGATTGGACCTGTCACTGATATTACTGAATTGCTGAGAAACAGAACAAATACAGAATATACTGAACTTATGGACAAGCTTAAAACTGAGTTTGAAAGACTGTGTGAATTGTAATAAACAATAACGATATGGGGGAACGGTTCTTTTGAAGTGTTCCCTTTTTTCATGATACTATTCAATTTTGGAGGTATAAGCCATGTTTGGCAAGCATTTTGAACTGAACGAACAGACAATGCACATTGTAAAGGCTATAGGAAGAACGATGCCCGGCGGCTTCTTTATATACAGAGCGAATGAAACTGAGGAGCTGCTTTATGCAAATGCAGCAGTTATCAGTATTTTTGGCTGCAAGGATATTTCCGAATTCAAAGAACTGACCGGCTATACCTTTCGCGGAATGGTACACCCTGATGACAAGGCAGCTGTTTCCGGTTCGATTATTGAACAGATCAAGAAAAATGAGGATAATTTTGACTGTGTTGAGTACCGTATAATCAGGAAAGACGGGGAAGTACGCTGGGTGGATGATTATGGTCATTATACCGAGACAGAAGCATACGGCGGTATATATTATGTTTTTATTTCAGATATTACCAAAAAGCATGAACAGCAGGAGCTTGAAAAGCGCCTTGCCTTTCAGGAAAAACTTATTGAGGAGCAGAATCAGCGTGAACAGCAGGATAAGATGATAACCGCACTTGCCTCTGATTACAGAAGCGTTTATCATATCGACCTTGATCTTAATGACGGTGTATGTTATCGTGCGGATCCGGAGGATAAGGAGCAGACAGCAGAAGGTGTACACTTTCCATACTATGAACGCTTTAAATGGTATGCTGAGCATTCCGTTGACGAGAATTATCGTGACGGTTTTCTTGAATTTATTGATCCCGATAATATCAGAAAGGCATTGTCAGAGAATATTATCATTGCCTATCGCTATCTTGCGCACAGGAACGGTTCGGATTATTATGAGATGATAAGAATGGCCGGAGTGCGCCATGCCGAGGACAGAGATGATCATATAGTCCATGCGATAGGTCTTGGACTCACTAATATCGACAAGGAAATGCGTGAAACAATGGCGAAAAATCAGGCATTAAGTGAAGCTCTTGAAGCTGCTAAACAGGCGAACAGGGCAAAGACTGCCTTTTTATCCAGTATGAGCCATGAAATACGCACACCAATGAATGCCATAATCGGTCTTGACAGCCTTGCACTGAGAAATACAACTCTTGACCCTGAAACAAGGGAGTATTTTGAAAAGATAGGCGAAAGCGCACGCCATTTGCTGGGACTTATTAATGATATTCTTGACATGAGCCGTATTGAATCGGGAAAAATGATACTCGGGAAAGAGGAATTCTCGTTCCGTGCAATGCTTGAACAGATAAATACTATTGTTATGACACAGTGCAGGGATAAAGGTCTGAAATATGAATGCAATGTCATCGGCGGTATTTCTGATTATTATATCGGTGATGATATGAAGCTGAAGCAGATATTAATCAATATTCTCAGCAATTCTATAAAATTCACAGATGCTCCGGGACATATTTCGCTTACTGTTGAACGTACTGCGTTTTTTGAAGATAAATCAACGATCAGATTTATTGTCAAGGATACAGGGATAGGCATGGATAAGGCATTTTTACCAAAGGTTTTTGACACCTTTGCACAGGAAGATTCAAGCAGAAATAATAAGTATGGCAGCACAGGGCTTGGAATGGCAATTGCTAAAAATATAGCAGATATTATGAATGGTACTATATCAGTAAAATCAGAAAAGGGCGTTGGTACTGAATTTACCGTTGTTGTAACGCTGAAAAACTGCGAACGCAGCGGAGCGGAAGAAATATTTATTGATCCGAAAAAAATGCGTGTGCTTATAGTAGATGATGAGGAGGTAGCTGCCGAACACGCAATGATAGTGCTTGATGAAGCAGGTATCAAGGCTGATATCTGCCTTGATGGCAGGAGCGCACTGAAAATGCTTGAGGTGCAGTATACAAAGCATGAACCGTATAATCTTGTGCTTCTCGACCGGAAAATGCCGGAAATGGACGGCATAGAATGTGCGGAGGAGATACGAAAACTTTTCAGAAAAGAAACGACTATTATCATACTTACATCTTTCAACTGGGATGAGATCATGGATAAGGCTATGCATATCGGAGTTGACAGCTTCCTTGCAAAACCGCTGTTCGCCTCAGATGTGATAAGTGAATTTGAGCGTATTGCAAGAAAGAACAATATGCTCATGCTTTGTGAAAGAAAACGTGCAGATCTTAATGGAAAGCATATTCTTCTTGCTGAAGATGTCTTTATTAATGCAGAGATAATGAAAGAACTGCTGAAAATAAAGGGAATGATAACAGACCGTGCAGAGAACGGAAAAATTGCTGTTGAAATGTTTTCGGAAAGTCAGGTCGGATATTATGATGCTGTATTGATGGATGTTCGTATGCCGGAAATGGACGGACTTGAAGCTACAGCAGAAATACGTTCACTTGGACGCCCCGATGCTGAAAAAGTACCGATCATTGCAATGACTGCCAATGCCTTTGATGAGGATGTTCAATTATCATTACAGGTCGGAATGAACGCACATTTATCAAAGCCTGTTGAAGCAGAGCGTCTGTATCATACGCTGGAAGAACTGATATGGGATGCAGAACAGACCAACTTACACCTGAGAGGATACAACAATGCAGAAAAATAAAGCAATAGCCGCTTTTATTATAATACTGACAATAATAATGACATTTGCTGTACCGATAAGAGGGGCTGCACAGGAACAGCCCAAAACGATACGAGTAGGATACTATGAAAATGAAGTCTTTCAGGAAGGAGCAAAAGATGGTATCGTAAAATCGGGATATGCGTATGAGTATTACCTTAAACTTTCGGAGTACACTGGCTGGGAATATGAATACGTCTATGGTAGCTTCGGGGATGTATATGATATGCTTCTTGCCGGTGAAGTAGATGTTGTTGCGGGACTTGCATATAAGGAAGAACGGAAAGAACTTATAGGATATCCTGATCTTCCTATGGGAAGTGAAACGTATAACTTTGTGAAGCATGAGACAGATACTGACATTACTGCTGATCCTCAGACATTTAACGGAAAAAAGATAGGTGTGCTGGACAGTGCAATGGTAGATACGCTGAGAGAATATCTTGACAGTCATGCCATAAAAGCAGAGGTAATGGCATTTTCTGATTATGAGGAGCTTTTTTCCGAATTTGATTCAAAGAATGTTGATATACTGGCGGCTGAAGGTGACGGCGCTTACGGCAGAGAACACGCCGAGGTTCTTTTTCCATTCGGAGACTCAAACTATTATTTATGTGTAAGCCGACAACGCAGTGACATCCTTTCAGAGCTTGATACAGCACAGAATATGCTTGCGGCTGACGAGCCTGATTATTTTAACTATCTGAATCACAAATATTTTCCTGTAAGCGTTTCGTCAAGAGCTTTTTCAGCTGCTGAAAAAGAATGGATAGATACTCACAGTGAGATAAGGATTGGATATCTGGAAAACTGTCTCCCATACAGTGACACGGGAAAGAGCGGCAGCGTTACAGGTTTAATAAAGGATCTTATCCCTGAAATATTTAATGACCTTGGGCTTAATAAGATCAATGTGACCTATACAGGATATAAAAACTATGATGATATGATAGCTGCTGTGCAAACGGATATGATAGATGCAGCTTTTCCTGTTGGCGGCGGTCTTTACTATTCCGAAGAAAACGGGATATACCAGTCAAGTTCTGTAATTTCTACCACGACAGAACTCGTTTACAATAACGGATATGATAACGATACAGTGAGAAGTTTTGCGGTAAACCGAAACAACACGATACAATACTACTATATCATCACAAATTATCCTGATGCCAAAATCATCAGCTGTGATTCTATTGAAGAATGTCTTGAAGCTGTGCTTTCAGGCAAAGCAGGGGCTACTACACTCGATGGTATGAGAGCTACAGATATTTTGAAGAACAGCAGATTTCGCAATCTTTCACACCGTAACATAAGCAGGAATGATGATCGCTGTATCGGTGTAAAGATCGGAAACGAGGAGTTACTTAAACTGATCAACAGGGGAATTGCAGTTGTTGGCAGTGAATATGCTAATAATCGGGCATACAGATATACAGATGAGCTGTATAATTATGGTTTAACAGAGGCGTTAAGGGATAATGCAGCTGTGTTCATTGCAATAGCTGGTGTAATAACGGGGCTTGTTGTGTTTTTGCTTGTCCGTGATATAAAGCGTTCGAGAAAGGAGCTTGCTATTATAGAAAAGTCAAGGCTTGAACTTGAACAGGCGAATAAAGAGCTTGATGAAAGCAAGGACGCACTTTCCGATGCGCTGTCGGCGGCAGAACACGCAAACCGTGCAAAGACTGTATTTCTCAATAATATGTCACATGATATACGTACTCCTATGAACGCTATTATAGGATTTACAGCGCTTGCGGATTCGCATATAGACAACAAGGAGAAGGTGCGGGATTATCTTGGCAAGATAAGTGTTTCAAGTCAGCATTTGTTGTCTCTGATAAACGATGTACTGGATATGAGCCGCATAGAAAGCGGCAAGGTGTTGATAAATGCATCTGAAGCACACCTGACAGATGTTATAAATGATATATGTACCATTGTTCATGCCAATATTTCATCTAAACAGCTTAATTTCAATATCGACACAAATGACATCATACATGATGATATCTTTGTCGATAAGCTCAGACTTCAGCAGGTATTGCTGAATATACTTTCTAATGCAGTAAAGTTCACTCCCACAGGCGGAATGATAAGCCTGAAAGTTATAGAGAAACAACTCACGGATAATAAAACAGCATGGTTTGAATTTCGTATAAAGGATAACGGTATCGGTATGAGTGAAGAGTTCCGCAATATGATATTCGATGCCTTTACCCGTGAACAGACCAGTACAGTCAGCGGTATTCAGGGAACGGGACTTGGCATGGCTATCACCAAGAAAATAGTAGATATGATGGGAGGAACTATTTCTGTAAACTCCGAGGAAGGGAGCGGAAGTGAATTTATAGTTTATCTGCCTTGCAGGATAGTTGATAAAGTATCAGAAGATGATGGCACAGAAAAGAATAAGGGGGATACAGTCGGTATTCATGATATTAAAGGAAAAACGGTTCTTATTGCAGAGGATAATGAATTGAATCAGATGATTGCAAAAGCAATTCTTGAAGAAATGGGCTTGACAGTTGATATTGCCGAAAACGGAGAAAGTGCCGTCAGAAAGATCAAAGAAGCTGATGCAGGACATTATTCTATTATTCTTATGGATATACAAATGCCCGTTATGGACGGCTATGAAGCCGCAAAAAGGATACGTTCGTTAGATGATAACGGGAAAGCTGATATTCCAATAGTTGCTGTAACTGCAAATGCATTTGAGGAAGATAAAAAGCTTGCTTTGTCTGTTGGAATGAACGGCCATCTTGCAAAACCGTATGATATCGGACAGATCAGAAAGACACTTATTGAACTTTTGATATAAAGTGTGTTTTATCTTTTGTTGTAAATATCATTGTTCTTCATCTTGATTCTAATCTAAAAAATTGGTCTTGAAATTATGCTTTATTTATGATATAATTGCATTAATCAAATATTCAGAATTAAGTGAAGATTTGACACTTTTGGTATAAATCACTTACAGTGGTAGAGCACTCGGCTGTTAACCGAGTTGTCGCCCGTTCGAGCCGGGCAGGGGGAGCCAAAAAAGCGTCTGCAACAGCGGGCGCTTTTGTTTTTGATATGTAAAAGGCAGCTTATAAAAGCTGCCCTTTTTATTATTCAAATTTGCCCATTGTTACGAGCCTTGCAGTGAACATCTTGCACTTTGGACAGAATGTGATAGAGCCCCTTGTCTTGCGCAGCATTGAGGAGTGACAGGAGGGACATTCGTGACGGAACTCCACCGACATGGTGAATTCCTTCCTGTTCATGAACATCTCCTTGGCTATCTGGATCGAGAACTGCCTGCAATCCATGCACTGATAGAGTTCAGTATCGCAGTTTATATAGATCTTATCCCGCTCGTTCTTTACCAGCTGGCGTATACTCTCACCGTATTTACCGTATAGAGCAGCGCTTCTGAGTTCTTCCTCGGCTTCTTCTGTACGTTTCTTATAGTCCTTGGTCATAAGTCTGCCGCCGACGAAGTATTCTTCTTCAAAGCCGCATTCATCGCATTTATACTTGTATGATGTACCCATCGTCACCACTCCTTTCTTGTATTCTTCTATATTACCATAGTATCGGGAAAAAATCAAGTATAATATGTTGACCTTCATGACAAAATATGTTGTAATTATTTGTTTTCTGTAATATTTTCAAAAGCCGTTGATTTTTTGTTATATAGTGATATAATAAATATAACTTGCTATATAATAATTCAATAGGAGGCGATCCAATGGAGATAAGGCATATAAATGAAAAAGACGATTTTCAGCAGATATGGGAGATCTATGAAAAAAGCTGGCAGTTCGCCTATAAGGGCATTGTCCCTCAGGACTACCTTGACAATATCCCAAAGTCAAAATGGGGCGGAAATATACTGAAAAACGGCAGGACAGAGATCGCCGCCTTTGACAACGGCAGGGCTGTGGGTACAGCAAGCTTCTGTTCGTCAAGATGGGAGAAGTTTGCCAGCTGCGGCGAGATAGTTACTATTTATCTGCTTCCTGAATACATCGGTCAGGGCCTTGGCTCCAGACTGCTTAAAGCGTGTCTTGAGGAGCTTGAGCTCCTTGGGTTTACCACTATACTCATATGGGTGCTGGAGGACAATTACAGGGCACGTCGCTTCTATGAGAGGCATGGTTTTGTTAAGACAGAGGAATATATGAATGACGTTATCGGCGGAAAGGAGCTCCGTGAGATAATGTATCTTTGGAGGAAATGACAAATGGGAAATAGCGAAAACACTGCTAAGAAGACGAATAAAGTATTGATATTTATGCTGATCGCCGCTATTGTGGTCATAGCTGTAATTGCTCTGGCAATTTTGAATTCGATCTATAAAAGGCAGTTCGGCTCTTATGTAAACTCTATGAACTCCGGCGCTGCAAATACCTTCAAGGTCATGAAGCAATCCGATGAATTTGCGGAACTTTTAAACGGCGCTGAAGAAGGCGGGGACTGTTTCATTTTCGGTGACCGCTCTGATAACGGAGCTTATGTGGCATATCAGAGAGCCTTTGTAGCGAAGGACACGCTGATCTTCGGGTCGCCGTACAGCGAGGCTTCCACCTACTGGGCAGCAAGGGTCGTTGATAAAAAGGTGACGGAGGTCTGGTTCTCGGAATTCCCTCTGGAGCAGAACGATCTCCATACATATTCCTTCGATGAGCAGATTTCTGAATACCGTTTTTTGCAGAAATTCTCCAAGTCAGGCGTTATAGGATATTACAGGTCAGCAAACGCAGTTTAGTACCAATAGAAATGTGAATATTATATGAACAAAAAGACACATTTCACGCTTAAAAACTGCATTTCATGCATTTGCTATTGCTTTTTTATTGATAATATATTATCATAGATATGTTGCTTGTGATGAGCAGCAATTGAAAATACTTTAGTTGTACTCCCCTTAAAAAATCTCAGAATATAAAACAGTAACATCCTAACCAACTATCCCCATGTATGGCTATTGTATTTTCATATTTCACAATTGGAGATACTTCTCTCCTTTGTGTTTCCTCACTTAAAAACAGACTCAGCCGCGGGTCTGTTTTTACTTTATACGGAAATATTTACTGCGGCGTAAATAAGGCATATTGCCCATGAATGCGAAATATGTGATCTTAGTACTCTTATCCCCTCGGCTGACCGAGGGGATTTTTATGCCTATGGGCAAAAAAGCGCTGTACCGCGGATATACCGCAGTGCAGCGCTCATTCGTATGTGCATCAGTTATTATACATCAAAGTAGATAGAACCGTCTTCAAGGCTCTGGAGAACGCTTGCGCAGAGCTCCTTCCACTGTGCTACCTCAGCCTCATCGTAGGAGATGACCTTCTTAGCCCAGGTGCTGCAGTGTGCGCAGGCATTGGGAGCGGTCTGACCCTCTTCGAGGATATCGTTTACACAGAGTGAATTTGCGCAGTTGTTGTTATTGATGAAGTGCTCAAGGAAGCCGTCAAGCTTCTTGTTGTCAACGTAGAGCTTAGGCAGGTGCATTGTTCTGCCGTACTTCATCATAGCCTCAGGCTTGAGTCTCTCCATCCATCTCATGATAGGAGCTCCGGGAGGAGGTCCTATAGGAGGCTCGCCGTTAGGACCGGGCTGTGCCCAGGGAGGAGGTCCGCCAGCACCTGTTGCCCAGGGAGGAGGTCCGCCAGCACCGGTTGCCCAGGGAGGAGGTCCGCCTGCACCTGTTGCCCAGGGAGGAGGTCCGCCTGCGCCTGTTGCCCAGGGGGGAGGTCCGCCTGCATTTTCAGCAGCGGGAGCACCTGTGGGAGGAGCACCGGCGGGAGCACCTGTGGGAGCGCCTGCATTCTCAGCAGGAGCAGCAGCTGCGCCCTTTGCCATGGGATCCTTTTCGTCAGGTCTTGTAGCTATGGTCTTAGCCTGCGGCCAGTTTACGATGTCAAGGAGGTTTCCGTCATATGATTCTTCCATGTAGCCCTTTACTACCTTGTGGAGGAAATCTGTGGTCCTTGTTCTGTCGATAAGCTTGATGGAGAAGTGCTTGTTGCCTGTCTCCTCAGCCAGCTCTCTGTAGAAGTGAACGTCCTCAGGACGGATGAACTCTGCTGTAAGGATAGCTGCGGGGTGAGTTACCTTCTTGTATGCGCAGTTTACCAGTGAGTAGTCCATAGAGAACTTATCGGGGTCGGAATGACCTACGAAGCAGCCGTGTGCCAGTCTGAAGGGACATTCTCTCAGGCAGAGGTTGTTAGCGATAACACGGAGGTGAAGATCTGTGTCCTTATACTGAGTAAGGAGCTTTCTGAGCAGATCAAATCTTCTGTTGAAGCCGTGATCGAGAGTGATCTCATCAACGCCCCAGTTGCGCCAGTACTCAATGTGCTGGATGGTTGTGGGGTAAGCGTAAAGACCGAGAGTAACGAAAACGTCCTTGAACTCTCTCTTTACATACTTGATGAGGATAGGGGAATTGAGCGTGAAGGCTCTGATACCCAGATCGTACATCTGGTGAAGGAAGTCACGGATCTGTTTGCCGACAACGGGGTCGATCTCATTCTGATCCATTGACAGCGGATTTATCAGGTAGTTGAAAGTGATATCGCGCTTCTGACATTCCTTTACGTAATCAGCGAGCTGATCAAGAGTAAAGTCAGGAATGATAGAAGCGGTACGGCCTCCGGGAAGACCGTCATGTTTCAGCTTTCCAAAAAAGCTTGTGATCGCGTGCTTTTTATCATACTGGTCAACGAAATCGAAGAGCTTGTAATCAAAATTGCATCCGAGATCAAATGAAATGGAATCCTGATTCATTGTGGTTACACATCTCCCTTAAAATAAAGTAAGGACGTTTATACACCTTGTAATATCTCTTTGAAGGTATACGCTTGGAAAAGCGGATCTTGATTGTCGTTTTATGTATCTATTGTGCGTAAAATCGCGGTTTGTCATGAATGAGCCCGCAATAGTCCCATATTAAAATTATATCATTTTCAGGGTGAAGTGTCAATATAATCTTATGCAACTTATTGAAAGGGCAAAAGTAGTATTTTTTGTAGAAATCGCCCAATCAGGGGACATAAAATTTGAGGATAACGCCTTTAGGGGACAGATGCCGCTGTTTTTCGGGATATTACAGCAGGGATAATAAAAAAACATATTTTCTTTTTTCTGAGCTCTTGACAATGTGGGAGATAAGGTTTATAATATAAAAGAACAGATGTTCGATAAGGAGGTGCGGCATGGAAAAAACTTATATCGCTATTGATCTGAAGTCATTTTACGCTTCTGTGGAGTGTGTGGAGCGGGGGCTTGACCCCCTTGACACCAACCTTGTGGTGGCGGACAAGAGCCGCACCGACAAGACTATATGCCTTGCGGTCTCGCCGTCGCTGAAGGCTTTCGGCATACCCGGGCGTCCCCGCCTTTTTGAGGTGGTGGCAAAGGTGGCGGATGTAAACGCCGCAAGACGCTACAAGGCTCCGCGGAGGCGCTTCACAGGGAAATCAGAAATAGCTTCCGAGCTGGCGAAGGATCCGTCTCTGGAGCTTTCCTACGTCGTGGCGCCCCCCGTATGGCGCACTACATCGCCTACAGCACAAGGATATACCAGATATACCTGAAATACGTTGCTCCCGAGGATATCCACGTTTACTCCATAGACGAGGTGTTCATCGACGCCACGGCTTACCTTAAGACCTACGGCATGACCGCCCATGAGCTGACTATGATGATGGTTCGGGACGTTCTGAAAACTACGGGCATAACCGCTACCGCAGGCATCGGCACCAATATGTACCTCTGCAAGATAGCCATGGATATAGTGGCAAAGAAAATGCCTGCGGACAAGGACGGAGTGCGCATTGCCGAGCTTGACGAGATGTCATACCGCAGGCTCATGTGGGACCACCGTCCTCTTACGGATTTCTGGCGTGTGGGCAGGGGCTATGCCAGCCGTCTTGAGCACAGTGGCATATTCACCATGGGCGACATTGCCTGTATGTCCACCTCTGAGTTCGGGGAGAAGGCTCTGTACAAGATGTTCGGCGTCAATGCGGAGCTTCTCATCGACCACGCCTGGGGCTGGGAGCCCACTACAATTGCCGATATAAGGAGCTATTGCCCCGAGAACAACAGTATTAGTTCGGGACAGGTGCTCCAGGAGGCTACGGAGAACGACACCGCACGCCTTATCACCTGGGAGATGGCAGACCTGCTGTCCCTTGACCTGGTGGGAAAGGGGCTGGTGACGGATCAGCTAACCCTCACCATAGGCTATGACGTCAACAACCTCCGCAGGGAGGACGTAATGCGCAGCTATGAGGGCAAAGTCACTCTCGACCACTACGGCAGGGCTGTGCCGGTACACTCCCACGGCACCATAAATCTCACCGCTCCCGTGTCCTCCTCGAAGGTCATAACAGAGGCGGCTGTGGAGCTTTTCGATCGTATCACCGACGGCATACTCTGGGTGCGCAGGATAACCATATGCGCCAACAGGGTAGTGCCTGCGGAGTCTGTCCGTGAGGAGTTTCATCAGCTGGATTTCTTCACCGATCCCGAGGAGGATCAGCGCCGCAGGGAGACAGAGGAGCGCGAGCTGCGGCGGGAGAGATCACTGCAGCTGGCAATGCTTGATATAAAGGAACGCTACGGCAAGAACGCTCTGCTTCGCGGAGCCAATTTCCGCGACGGAGCTACCGCCCGTATGCGCAATCAGCAGATAGGCGGACACAGGGCATAGGAGGGACAAAAATGTCAGACAGCTATAACGATATAATCGCTTTGCCACACCATGTTTCGCAGACCAGACCACAGATGTCACGCCGTAACCGCGCGGCGCAGTTCGCGCCCTTTGCGGCTCTTACGGGCTATGACGAGGCTGTGAAGGAGTCGGCTCGCCGTACCGACAGCAGGGCGGAGCTCTGCGATGACGACGCGGCTGAGCTGAACAAAAAAATACAGCTCATAGGGGCGCGTATCGCCTCTGAGCCGTTTTGTGAAGTGACCTATTTCGTCCCCGACAAGCACAAGGCAGGCGGGGAGTACATAACAGTTTCGGGCAATGTCCGCTTCATAGAGGAAGCCACGCGGCAGATGGTGTTCTGCGGCGGTCTCAGGATACCTCTTGACGATATAGTGGGCATAGTCCTGTAAAAAGAGCAACAGCCCTACCTCCGCCCAATCGGAGATAAGACTGTTCTGATTTGCCCTCTTACAAAAGGAAGGATAGCAAAAAGGAATTACTTACAATATATCACAAAGACCGCCTATAGTCTTTGTAGAGTGTTCGCAACGATCTCTGCGTGATACTGTATATACCCGTTGTACCGAGCTATCCTGTCGGATACGGCGGGTACAGCAAACCCGAAAGCAGGTGGGGGAGTATAGTGCAGAGTCTCCCCGCCTGCGGGTCTGTTGACATGAGAGGTATTGCCGCGCTCTGCGGCTTATATTTCCGGTCAGGATCTGTTATCGGGGAAGGCTGTGATCTTGCCGAGAATGAACTGCTGTATAAGTAATGCGTCCGTAACGTTGTATTCACCGCTCATATCCACGTCGGCAGCCAGAGATGAGATATTGCTGCTGAATGTGCTGCTGATGAGCGCCCTTCTTGCTGCGATCATGTCGAAGTTATCCACATTTCCATCGCAGTTTATATCGCCGAGGACAAAGGTGACGGGAGAGGGGCCGTCTACCTTTGTGCCTGAAACAGCGCCTATCGCCTCGTCGATATAGAAGTTTCCGGTGCCTTCCGTGGTCTCAACATAGAGGAGAAGGTCGGAAGCTCCTTCAGGGATCATGAAGTTTGTATTTGCCAGCTGCACATACTGTCCCTTCAGGGCAGTTGCCTGTGCAACGTGGGCGAATTTGGTCTCTCCCGCAGAGTCTGCGTACTGCAGTGAGAGCACGAAATCCTGTGTGGGGGTATCGCCCTCAAGGTATTCAGCGCAAACGCTGAAGCTGTACTCCTTGCCTGGCTTGAACACTTCTGTGCTGAGGGACTTCTGGAGACCGTTCCATGCCTTCTCACGGTTCTGTGAGAGGAGAGCCTCTGCGTCCTTGTAGGGGGTACGGCCGCTGAGTGTAGCCTCTGCTGCGCCGTGACCCTCCCAGCTGAAGGTGTCACCCTCAAAGGTGTCGTGGAAATAATAGCCGTTTTCATCAGGGTCTGTATTGACGGGAGGGGTAACAGGTTCGCTCGGCTGATCATTTCCACTGCCGCCCTCAAGAGTTACTACGAATGTCATCTCCGAAACTGACTGGGGACACTACAAAAGGGGACTTTTCTGCGGTATAATAAGGACAGTGAAAAACACAAAGGGAGGAATCCGATATGGAAAAGAACGTTGTTAAGATAAATGAACTGGTGAAGCGCTACGGCGACCTCATCGCACTGGACCACTTCAGTCTTGAGATAAAGGAGGGGGAGGTCTTCGGACTTCTGGGACCCAACGGCTCCGGAAAGACCACTACCATAAACTGCCTGCTGTCGCTTCTCTCATTCGACAAGGGCGATATCGAGATATTCGGAAAGAAGATGACCCCTGTCAGCTATGATATAAAGAAGGAGATAGGCGTCATCATGCAGAATGTGGCAGTCTTTGATGAGCTGACCGTATATGAGAACATCGACTACTTCTGCGGGCTCTACATTACCGACAAGGCAAAGAGAAAGCAGTGCGTGGAGGAGGCTATAAAGTTCGTGGGACTTGAGGACTTCCGCAAGTTCTATCCCAAGAAGCTGTCCGGCGGACTTCTCCGCAGACTGAATATAGCCTGCGGCATAGCCCACAAGCCAAAGCTCATAATCCTCGACGAGCCCACAGTTGCCGTTGACCCCCAGAGCCGAAACCGCATACTTGAGGGCATACAGGAGCTCAACCGAAACGGCGCCACAGTCATATATACCTCCCACTACATGGAGGAGGTAGAGCAGATATGCACCCGCATCGCCATCATGGACAAGGGCAGAAAGGTGGCAGAGGGCACCAAGGACGAGCTGAAGCGCATGATAAAGAACACCGAGACCATCACCATAGAGATACTTGAGCTCCCCGATGACGTCCGCAGGGAGGTATCGGGACTGCCCCACGTTTATGATGTGAGCTTTGAGGACAGCAAGCTCGTCATAAGCTGCTCGGGCGGCAAGCACAACCTTACAAGAGTGCTCGATGTGCTCCAGAAGCGCGAGCTCAGCTTCGGCGGAGTATACACAGAGCTCCCCACTCTCAACGATGTATTCCTTGAGATAACGGGCAAGGCTCTCAGAGACAAGGAGGATTGACAATGTTCCTGCACATACTGAAATACGAGCTGAAAAACAGTATCCGCACCAAGGACCTCATAATCTGGCTCATGGTCTTTCCCATAGCTCTTGGCACCTTCTTCAAGATAGCCTTCGGAAGCGTTTACGATAAGACCGAGAAGTTCAGCGCCATACCCGTTGCGGTGGTGGAGGAGAGCGAAAATCCTGCATTCAGACAGGTGCTTGAGGGCATTGAGAGTGCCGACGAGCCTTTTCTGAAAGTCACCTACGCCGACAGGGCAAAGGCTGAGGAGCTCCTTGACAGCGGCGATGTTGAGGGCATAATAAGCTCCGCAGACAAGCTGGGGCTGACGGTAAAGCAGAAGGGACTTTCCGAGACCATGCTGAAATCCTTCGTGGAGCAGTACACACTCCGCGAGAAGATAGCAATGGATGCAATACAGACCTCTCCCGAAAAGGCGCAGGAGATAATCTCCTCACTTATGAGCGGTACGGTATCATCGTGTAAGGAGATACCCCTTACACAGGGCAATCCTGATATGTACATACAGTATTTCTACAACCTCATCGCCATGGTGGCAATGTTCGGCTGTATGACGGGAATGCACATCACCATGCAGAATCAGGCAAATCTTTCCGCTCTGGGAGCAAGGAACAACTGCTCTCCCGCACCAAAGCTGGTGACTATTCTTGCCTGCCTTACGGGAAGCTTCATAATACAGACGGTTTGTATGCTGCTCTGCGTAACATTCCTTGCATTCGTGCTGAAGGTGGACTTCGGCGACAGACTGCCTCTTGTTTATCCTGCGGCGATACTTGGCGGCATAATGGGAGTATCCTTCGGCTTCTTCGTAGGCTCTGTGAGCCACATGAGCGAGAAGGCAAAGACAGCGGTGCTCATGTCGGCATCAATGCTGCTGTGCTTCCTCAGCGGACTCATGGTGGGAGACCTTAAAGGCACTATCGCTCAGAAGGCTCCATGGTTCAACAATATAAACCCTGCTGCGGTAGTTTCCGACAGCTTCTACTGCCTCAACATCGACGAGGGCTACACACGCTTTATCACAAAGCTCATAACAATGGCAGTCGTAACCGTTGTATTCATAATGCTCGGCTTTATCATATCAAGGAGGAAGAAATATGCAAGTGTTTAAGACCATGTTCAAGGTAATGAGGAGCAGGCTCCCCTCAGCCATGATATACATAATCATATTCCTTGCAATATCCGCATTTGTCACCAGCCAGTCCACCAAGGACAACAAGTTCGAGATGAACAGGCTGAAGGTATGCGTATTCGACGAGGATGACACTCCCGAGAGCCGCGCACTTACGGAATTTATCGGAAAGCACAATGATATAGTTGAAATAGATAATAACAGGGACACTATCACCGATTCGCTGTACTACAAGACAGTGAACTATGCACTCATCATCAACAAGGGCTATGCAGAAAGGCTTGCCGCAGGGGAAACGGCTGAGCTTTTCGGCAGCTATCACATGGACGAGAGCTATTCCGTGGTCTATATGAGCAAGATGCTCGACGAGTACACAGGCTCCGTAAAGGCATATCTTGCCATGGGAAAGAGCCTTGAGGAAGCTGTCTCCGCCACAGAGGCGGCAATGTCTCAGGAGACAGAGGTAGAGATGTTCAGGGTAGACAAGGGAGGAGACTCACACTTCAGCGTGGACTTTGCACAGTACTTCCAGTTCATGCCCCACATACTCGTCTCCGTAATTATCAGCATAGTCAGCCTTGTTCTGGTGACCATGAACAAGAAGGACATACGCTACCGCACAAACTGTTCATGCCTGAAAAACTCAAAGTACACCTTCCAGCTCTTTTTCGGAAGCTTCCTGTTCGTACTGTTTATATGGCTCATATTCATGGTTGCGGGAACTGTCTTCAATAAGGAGATGTACACAGGCAGAGCGTGGCTTGCAGTGCTCAACAGTTTCATATTCTCTATGGTCGTAGCAGCTCTTGCGGTATTCATAGCCAGCTTCGAGCCAAAGGACAATATCCTCAACCTTATCACACAGGTGCTGGGACTGGGAATGAGCTTCTTCTGCGGCGTATTCGTGCCCATGGAAATACTCAGCGACGGAGTCCTCTCCGCAGCGAGATTTCTTCCTGCATACTGGTACGTCAGGGCTAACCGCATGATAAGCGAGAAAGACGCGTTCAGCTCTGAGGGCGTTATGAAGTGTATGCTGATTGAGTGCCTGTTCATCGTGGTACTGGTGCTCATGACGATTCTGGTGCGCAGACTGAGATACAGCAGCGCATCTATCGGCTCCGCCGTAAAAAAGGCAGCAGCCTGATGTGAGTTGAGAGTTTAAAGTCAGGGGCGGCGGAATGCCGCCCCTACAAAAAAAGAGCGCACGATCGTGCGCTCTTTTTATTCTTATAACCAAGCACTAAAAACCAAGCACTTCTTAAAAGCCTAGCTTTTCCCTGATAATGCCGCAGACTTCTTCCTTGTGCTGCTGATAGTAGAAGTGACCGCCCGAAAAGGGATATACCTGACAGCTGCCGCTTGTGAACCTGTTCCAGCTGTTCATATCCACGCTCTGCATAAGGGGATCCTCCTGACCGTAAAGCACGGTTATATCGCAGCCGAAGGTAACGTCCTCGGGGGAAGCGCTGTAACGCTCAGCCATGCGGACATCGGTGCAGAGGATACGGTTGAGGGTCCTCATCAGCTCCTCGTCGGGGGCGGGAGCGGCTGTGGACAGGGAGTTTGCCGAGAAATAGGAAACTATCTCCTCATCTGTGGCTTCCTCCACGTTCTCGAAGCAGTGAACGTCCTCATCGGGAGGATTTTTGCCTGAGAGGAAAATGTGCTTTGGAAGCGCCAGACCCTTTTCCTTAGCCTGCCTTACCAGCTCTGTGACCAGTACCGTACCCATGCTGTGGCCGAAAAGTGCGTAGTCCTCTCTGAGCAGCTCAGAATGCTTTTTTATGAGGTCCTCCGCGCAGCCCTGTACTGTGTCGAGGAGCGGCTCAGAGGAGCGTGTAAAGCGTCCTGAGAGCTCCATAGGCACAACTGTCAGCTCCTTTGGCAGAAATCTCTTGAAGGAGCTGTAGCTCTTTGCGGAGCCTCCTGCATGGGGAAGAAAGAAAAGTATCATATCAGTCCTCTGTGGGAGTGCCCTTTTCGTTGAGGAGGTCGAAGATCTCGCCTACCTTGCTGATGGAAGCCACCAGTGAAAGGGGAACATTGAGCTTAAAAGTCTCTGTTATCTCGGAGCCGAGACCGAAAAGTCCCAGTGAATCGAGGAAAAGATCGTCGTAAACGTCGGTGTCTCTTGTGATCTCCTCAGGAGCAACGCCTACATAATCGGAGATAGCCTGCTTGAATTCATCAAAATTAAGGTTATTCATTATTTATACTCCTTTTTTCTCAGGTATTTGAACTGTATCTTGCCGATGTCCTTGGGTATCTCCTCAACGGGAACTACCTTGTCGGGCACCTTGTAAGCGGAGAGCTTGCCGTCAAAGTACTTGGCAATATCGCCTCTTGTTATCCTTGCATCGCCCTTGGGCTGGATATAGGCAACTATCTGCTGACCGATAACGGGATGGGGCTCGTCTGTAACTGCTGCGGCAGCTATCAGGGGGTGAGTAAGGAGGCAAGCCTCAACTTCCTCGGCGTGGACCAGGTTTCCGCCGCGCTTGATGATACGCTTGCTTCTGCCTGCGAAACGTACTATTCCGCCGGGAAGCTTGTTTACCAGGTCGCCTGTGCAGAACCAGCGGCGTCCCTGATCGTCTGTGAGTATCTTCTCTGCGGAGAGCTCGGGATTGCCGAAGTAATCTGTGATAACGCCGTCTGTGTATACGCAGAGCTCGCCTACCTCGCCCTCGGGAACATCGTTGTGCTTCTCGTCGATGACGCGGACGTCAGTGAAGCTGAGCTTGCGGAAGTCGCTGGGGTCTGTACCTGCGTCTCTTGCAGAGTCCCATACTACCATGGTGCAGGTCTCTGATGAGCCGATAACGTTTACAACGCGGATACCCAGCTTCTCAACGAAGGTATCGGCGATCTCCTTGGGGAGAACTTCTCCTGCGAAGTAGCAGATACGGACGCTTGAAAGGTCGTACTTGTCAAAATCGGGAGTTGACAGCAGCACCTTTGCCAGAGTTGAGGTGAGCTGTATTATGTTTATCTTGTATTTCTGAACAGTCTCAAGGAATGTGATGGGGTTGAACTGGGGCTGATACATAACAGTACCGCCCTTGAGCGCCATCTGCTGACCCATGCCGAAGCCGCCCTGATGATAGAGGGTCATGCCCAGCATCATTACATCGTCAGACCTGAATTCCAGGTATGTACCCATATCCTCCTGTGTGGACAGGAAGCCGCCCGAGGGAACGGACAGTATCTTGGGAGTGCCTGTGCTGCCTGATGTGCAGGCGAGAGACATGGTGTGGAGATACTCGGGATCGTAGATATCGCACTCGCTGCTGCCGTACTCAGCCATGAACTTGTCGGCGGAAATATAGCAGCTGTCCTGAGGGATAACGCTGTCATCGGCAAAGCAGATGACCTTACTGAGAGCTATCTGTGAAGGAACGAGAGCGCTTACTGCGGCGATGATGTTGTTGTTCCTGTACTTCTCTGTGATGAACATAACCTTTGATGTGGTAGCGGGAATGAGCTTTGAGAGCTCCATAGAGCCGCTCTGGGGGTCCATGGGAACAGGCTGTGCGCCTATTCTTACAGCTGACCAGAATACCAGATACCACTCAATGCTGTTGGGCATACAGATGCCCACCTTGTCGTCCTCGCCGATGCCCATTTTTCTTAGGGCAGAGCCGAGAACGGCTGTCTTTTCCATGAACTGGCTGTATGTCAGCTCATTATCATCTATCCTCAGCACTACCTTGTCGGGAGTTTCCTGAGCAAAGCGGCTGTAGTAATCGAAAAACTTCTTTGACATTCTTATTTTCCCCCATTAAGTCTTGCAGCGATAAAGTCTGCTGCGATGTGCTTTACCCAGTGGTACTGCTCACCAACGGGCATAGCGTGCATGATGGTCTCCTCTGAGACATAAGCGGGCTTATCCTCGATGTGTATGCACTCCTTGTAGCCCTTTGCCTTGTCCAGGAGCTTCTGTGAAGCCTCGGGAGTCATCCAGTTGTCGTCGCTGCTGTATACCATGAGGAAGTCAGACTTGTGAGTGCCCTCCTCAAGCTTTCTCATACCCTCAAGGTAATCGTCGCTGTACTGGTAGGAGCTCCACTTGCCGCGCTTCATCCATACGGGGATGCTGTCCTGGTCGGCGAAGTTCATAAGGAGCGGGAACAGGCTTACGCAGACCTTTGCGTTCTTGCGCTTTACTGTTGAACGGAAGGCATAGCCGCCGCCCATGCAGAGACCAAAGTTGCCCAGGTTTGTACTGCTGAGCTTGTCTGTGCTGTCGATGAACTTGTATATGCCCTCGAAGGCTGCCTCTATCTGCTTGCCTCCGCACTTGATGCCGTTGTGGATAATGGCACCGCCTGCACCGGGCATATCGGGAGTGATAACTGCGATGCCTCTCTCATTGAGGGGAGCAGCCAGCATCTCCAGCTCCTCCTTGCAGCTTCCGATACCGGAATATGTGAGAACTACGGGATAGTCCTTCTTTCTTCCCGAGTCGGGGTAGTGTATATAAGCGGGGAGCTTGCCGAACTTTGTATCTATCTCCACATACTGTATCCTGTTCTTGCAGAGCCTGATATAGCGCTTGTAGCTCTCCTCAAGACCGCTGTAGATCTCTCTCTTGTGCTCAACGTCCTCGATGTTTATCATAAAGCAGGCATAATGGCACTGTGCCACCATCTTTGCGTATTCTCTTGCTGAGATCCTGTTGCCTGCTGCCTCAGCCTTGTCGCGGAGCTCGGCATAGCGGTCTATCTTGGCGTGCCACTCGTCGAGCCAGACGCTCTGTATCTGCTTGCCGCTCTTTACCTTGATGCTGTCTATCTTCTTGAAGATATACTCCAGGTCGAAGGGATCAGCACCGTAGAGCAGTGAACGTGTTGCCACGGGATTGAGAAGGTCTCTGATTGCCCATTTCATATTTATCTTTTCCTTTCGTTACAATGTCAGCCTGTATACCGCCACGCGCCCTCGCGTGTCATTTCCGTGAACTGCATATATATGCGGTATGGGTCGACTTTGGTATGCTTCTGTATGAGACTGAGCATCCTGTCTGCAAGCTCCTTGAGGAAGGCAGCCTTGTTGTCTGCATACTCCTGAGGGAGAATGTATCTGAACTCTGCGAAGAATACGGTATCCTCGGAGCGGTTCATGTACATTGAGCAGTCGTCCAGCATTACCATAATGGCAGGCAGGGGCTTTTTAAGTATCTCAGCCAGCTCTGTTGCAGCCTCGTCCAGGAAAGTGGTCCTGTCGGCAGGGGAGCTGAACCTGAAATTAGTCTTCATCTGTGCTATCGGCATGATTATTTATCCTTTCATCGGAGCTGAGCGACTCAGCCCTCGTATCTCTTGAGTACCAGTGTGGCGTTGTGACCGCCGAAGCCGAAGGAGTTGGAGATAGCAACGTCTACCTTGTGCTCCTGAGGCTTGTTGGGAACGTAATTGAGGTCAAGCTCCGGGTCGGGCTCGTCATAGTGGATAGTAGGAGGAACGAGACCTGTCTCGATAGCCTTGATGCAGGCAATAGCCTCCAGGGCGCCGCCTGCGCCGAGAGTGTGACCTATAGAAGCCTTTACAGATGACATGGGGATATCGTAAGCCCTCTTGCCGAAGACTTCCTTTACTGCCATTGTCTCATAGAGGTCATTGAGACCTGTTGATGTGCCATGAGCGTTGATGTAGTCAACATCGTCGGGTGTGAGGCCTGCGTTGTCCAGAGCCATTCTCATTGACTCAGCCATGCATACGCCGTCTGTCTTGGGAGCTGTCAGGTTAAATGCTTCGCCGCACATTGCAGCGCCTGCAAGCTCACAGTATATCTTAGCGCCTCTTGCCTTTGCCGACTCCTCAGACTCAAGGATAACGGTGCCGCCGCCTTCGCCCATGATGAAGCCGTCACGGTTCTTTGTGAAGGGGCGTGCAGCTGTGTCTGGGTCAGGATTTACGGACATAGCGAGAAGCTGATTGAATCCGCTTATTACAAGGTGTGTTACAGTATTCGAGATACCTCCTGCGACGACCATATCGCAGAGTCCCGATTCGATGAACTGCTTTCCGAGAGCGATGGCATACGCAGATGAAGCGCAGGCTGTGCTCACATTGAATGCAGGTCCTGTGAAACCATATCTTATTGAAACCAGTGCGGGGAGCTCATTGGGCATTTTCTTCAGAGTGATGTTGAGGGGCTTTTCAAGCTCATAGTCCTCATAGGAGTTATCGATAACTCCGTAGATAACGCCGACTCTGCTGCCGTCATAGGAGGCAGTATCCACTCCGCAGTCGGCAACAGCCTCTCCTGCGGAAGCAAGGCCCATTCTTGTAGTGGTAGTTGTAGCGTTGAGCTGACGCTTTTTCCAGTACTTTCCTGCCTCTGCCTCGAAGGAGTCGTCCACCTCGGCAGCAACAGTAGTATCATGATTATCGAGAGGGATACGGGTGATAGTTCTCATTCCGCACTTGCCCGAAATGAGCCCGTCCCAGTAATCTGCGGCAGTATTGCCAACAGAAGTCACGGCACCTATGCCTGTGATAACAACTTTTTTCATAACTTTACCTCATATCTCCGATCTTATTACTTAAAGAGCGCATCCCACGCACTCTTTTCCCTATATGAATACGAGCCGAAGCCTGTCTTTGCACTGAGCTCATCGAGAGCTGCGAAAAGTGCCTCTGCACCGTATTTCTCATAATAGAAGGCGGGAGCCTCGGCAAGTCCGAGAGTATCCTGCACCGCCTCTGTCAGAACAGCGGTATCGCCGCTGTAATCATTTGCGGCATTGACTGTTTCATTGAGTATCAGAGCTGCCATATAAAGGGCAGCCTTTCCACAGTCAGCGCCTGTTTCGCTCTCACGCTCAGACATGAAGTCGAGGAAGCTGAGAGTTTCCTTCGGGCAGCCCTCTGCCAGCCAGCCGTTCATCTTTTCACAGCCGTAGCCCAGGAGGCCCTTGTTGCGCTCTATGCGGAAGTTATCGGGGCTGCCTGCCATGAGTCCGAGACCCACGCTGTCCAGCACCTCAAAGGGGTCAGCAATTGCGAACATCTCTCCCAGAGCCTTTCTCACCTCGGGCACGGAAGCACCGAAGCTCTCTCTCAGGTATATAGCGTGAGAGACCATGCAGGCAAGTATCTGGTTGAGATAGATGTGGTATTCGCCCGAGAAGACAATGGGCTTCTTGCCCGCAGCCTTTACCAGCTGTGCAGCCTTTTCTGCGGAAGCCTCAGATGTCTCGGGGAGCACATTCAGCTCCACGAAGCCTGTGAGCTTCACGGGGTAGAAGAAGTGCAGACCGAAGCAGCGCTCCTTGTGGGGGATATCCGCGAATACCGAGGGGATATCCAGCGATGATGTATTGGAAAGCAGCAGACAGTCATCCGAGACAGCTGCGGCTGCTTTTGCAAACAGCTCCTTCTTGGCGTCCATGTTCTCGAAAACGGCTTCTATGACAACGTCACAGCCGCTGAGAGCGGAGGTATCGTCGGTGAATAAGAAGGAGTCCTTCTTGAATTCATACTGCTCCTCGGTGAGCTTCTTGCGCTTCAGGCTCTTGCCGAGAGTCTTGAGAACGGCTGCGGTGTTCTCCTCAGCGCCGAAGAGGTCGATGACCACGAACTGCGCGTCGGGGAGCTTGTCAAAGAACAGGGAAAAGATGTCCTTTCCCATTTTTCCGTAGCCCGCTATTCCTATTTTCATATTTATGCCTCCCTGCCTGACTTGTAGG
>Ga0116172_10001099_pt1 | contig 25407 bp, 19 predicted proteins | sample AD_UKC083_MetaG_FD_89799 | JGI IMG/M metagenome (GOLD analysis project Ga0116172, IMG submission 89799) | Active sludge microbial communities of municipal wastewater-treating anaerobic digesters from USA - AD_UKC083_MetaG | ecosystem: Engineered > Bioreactor > Anaerobic > Digestate | place: USA... | reverse complement strand
TGTTGTCCCACCAGGATTCGAACCTAGACAGGCAGAACCAAAATCTGTAGTGCTACCATTACACCATGGGACAGAATGTCTTTTTTAAAGCGGTGCAAAGATACAACGGTTTTTTAAAACTTACAAATTAATATTCTAAGGACAGTTGTGTGAAGCAAAAAAATTAAATTATACACATCAATCTGCTCCAAAACCTCCTTCCAGGTCAAATTCATCTTCACCTTCACCTTCACCTCTCTCCCGCATTTTCATGTTGTTTTTAGGCATCATATTTCCGAAATTCCATGTGGCAGTCAGCCCTATCATCCTGCCGGAGAAATAACTTTCCGATCGTTGATAGAAGTTATCGCCCCAAGTCACGGAGCTTCTTTTACGGGTGTTGAAAATATCACGCACCGAAAAATTCAAACTTAATTTCCTGTTGAAAAAACTTTGTCGCAACCCCAAATCCACGGCGTAGGAAGCAGTTTGTTTGCCTTGAGCAATCAGTCGCGGTGCTGAATAGTAACCTGTCAACTGACCGTAAGTATTTTTTCCAAAAATAACATTAGCCATCACCCTCGCGCTCCACGTGAAATTTTTTTGTTCGGGTGTTGTAATCACAATAGAGGTATCATATGGGTTATTGTAAGTAGAGGCATTTAATTTATTGTAATACAAGTTTAAAGAAGAGGTGAGATTAAGCATCTTAAATAAATTATTTTTTACCACGAACTCCATTCCGGTATTTGATGATTTGGTAACATTCATATAAGAGCTTTCCATAACCTGCCCGTTCATAAAGCTCACCCGTTCTATCACATTGTCTGTAAATCTATAATAAATACTTGAAGAAATAGAGTGGTTATCCCATAACTTCAGGTAGTTCAATTCCATCACCGAAGAGTATTCAGGAGATAGTTCCAGGTTACCGTAACTGATATTGGTTGAGTCGGAGTAATTGCGGAAAGGATTGATATAACGACCACGCGGGCGACTGACCCTCCGGCTTGCATTCAACTGGATCTCATTGTTTTTAGGTAAGGTATAAGAGGCAAAAAAACTGGGGAAGAACTGCCATTCTTCTTTTGCTCCGTAATCAACCCTTTGCGTTTGTCCGGTGTTATCTTTAGTTTCATTGATGGGATGACGCCGGAAATACTCGGTTCTTAAGCCTCCTTGCAGACTTAAATTTTTAATTCTGCTGCCGTAAGTTACATAAGCTGCATGTATCTGTTCATTATACTTAAATTCATTGTAGTAGGAATATAAAGGCTGATTTTTTAAAAAATCTTCGGCTGTATTAGGACCAAAGCGGTCTTGTAGGGTACTTTGCCAACCCGCTTCCAGGCGGTCGTTTTCTGAAAACTTTTGTGTGTAATCTAATTTATATTGCCATTGTTTATTTTGTCCCTGGTGGTACTGAACCATGTAGGCTGTGGTATCTTCCGTATTTTTTTCCTGCTGTAAATAAGTCTCATTGCTTTTCATATTGAAATTGGAATAAGACAAACTTGACATCAAATTAGAACCATTGGCATCTATGTCCCATTTATAATCCAAGCTCAAATTCATGCCCGGACGTTTATTGGTGCTAATGTTTTCACGCGTATAATCCCTTAAAGTATTGCCTGATAACCAATCTGTCAAAGTGTAGCTGAAATTAGTGGTGCCGCCCCCTGCGCCTATCATGCCAAAGCCTGATAAGCCAATGGTGTGTTTGTCATTGATGTGATAATCCACACCGGCGCGGGTAAACAAGCCCTGATATCCAAAGCTATTTTGATTGGATTGCTGTAATACGGTCATGGTGTCCGTATTGTTTAAGGTATAGCGATCGGTTTGTCCACCCCTAAAAAATTCATTCGCCGGAAACCCATATTAAGGTACGCATCAAACTTTCCGCTGTTATAGTTTAGGTTCACGCCGGCGTTGTAGCCTGGCGTTGAACCCTGTGACCACATCGTACCTAATGAAACACTGCCGTAATAACCACCTTTTCTGTCCTTCTTCATGACTAAGTTGATGATGCCGGATGTTCCTTCAGGATTGTATTTGGCTGATGGATTGGTCATAATTTCAACGGACTCAAGGCTTTCAGCAGGCATTTGCTGTAAGATTTGTGCCCTGTTTTCTTCTGTCAAACCGGATGGCTTCCCATTGATCCAAACTTCCACGTTGGAACTGTTGCGCAAAGAAATATTACCTTCGTTATCCACATCTACGGAAGGTATATTTTGTAGAATTTCCGTTGCCGAACCTCCGGCAGAAGCTATGTTTTGATCTACGGAAAAGACTTTTTTATCAATCTCAAAACGCATCTGTGTGCCTTGTCCTACTACCTCGATTTCCGACAAAGATTTACTGTCTTCCATTAACTTGATCAAACCCATATCCAGAGCTTTATCACTAACTTTTAGCGGTATTTCAATCGTGTTGTAACCCACAAAACTGATGCGTAACAGATAATTTCCACTGGGAATATTAAGAAGCTCAAACCTGCCTTTTTCATCAGATACAACTCCTGCAGCCGGGGTAACATCTGTTTCTTTTATCAAAACTACATTGACAAAATCCAGTGGTTTTTGCGAATTTCCATCAACAATGCGACCTCGAATGGTTTGTAAAGCGAAGGAGGGAAAGAGAATTACGGAAAAAATGGTGAAAATTATTAATCGTTTCATTGCTCAAGTTTAAACTTCAAAATCTTCCTTTTGGGAAGATTTTAAGGCTATGATTATTTTTAATATGTTAAATTATCTTGACTTGTTTCTGTAGATGGCAACAGATGATTGCTACTCAAAATTCGGCAATAAGTATTTGTCCCGGGATTCAAGTATCTTGTTTACATTATTCACCTCTAAGAAAGTCGTTCCAAAGCCTTCTCCAAAACTTCCGCTCAGATAGCAAACAAGGTTATCCCGTTGAATCCAACCCCATTTCAACATATGTTGAAGGGCTTCGATAAAATATTGTTGTGTATTGCCGGTTCCTTCCTGGTAGAACGGATTAACTCCATAGGAAAGAGCCAACTCACGAGTTGAACGCTCGTGATAGCAAATAGCCACCACCGGAACAGCACCTCTATAAGCCGCTAAATATCGTGCGGTGCGACCGCTGTAAGTATCTGTAATAATAGCTTTTGTCTCGAGCTGAAAGCTGGCTTCTACTGCTGCATTGCTTAAAAAGGAAGTTATATCATGTTTGTCAATGGGAATTGGAATGTTATTTTCAACCGATTTGGTTTTTTCTGATTCTCTGGCAATGCTTGCCATAGTCCTGACAGCTTCAACCGGATATTTCCCTTGGGCAGTTTCACCACTAAGCATCAGTGCATCAGTGCGGTAATAAATAGCATTGGCAACATCGGTTACTTCAGCACGGGTTGGTCTCGGATTATGAATCATCGAATGCAACATTTGCGTAGCAACAATAACCGGTTTTTTGGCACGCACACATTTACGGATCAGTTTACGCTGAATACCGGGGATTTTTTCTTGTGCCACTTCAATTCCCAAGTCGCCGCGGGCAATCATCACACCATATGCATGTTCAAGTATTTCGTCAATATTGTCAACACCTTCCTGATTTTCAATTTTGGCAATGATTTTAATCTGACTGTTGTGTTCATTCAATATTTGTTGAATATCAATGATGTCTTGCTTATTCCTCACAAATGAATGGGCAATAAAATCAAGATCCTGCTCAATGGCAAAAAGGATGTTCCGCCTGTCTTTTTCAGTCAATGAAGGTAAATTGATGCGTACACCCGGTACATTTACGGTTTTACGACTTCCCAATATTCCATCGTTACGTGCCGTGCAAATTACATAACCTCCCGCTTTGGATTCAACTTTTAAATCAATCTCTCCGTCATCAATTAAAATATCATCTCCTATGTGCAAATCGCGAACGAAGTGAGGATAACTGACATATATCTTTCCTTGCACAGATATGCCGTTGGGATCACCTTTTACTTTTACGGTATCACCTGCTTGTATTTCGATGTGATCATTCTCTGCAACTGTCGTGCGGACTTCCGGTCCTTTAGTGTCAATCAATAATGCAATATGCTTGCTGACTGCCCGTACATTGTTGATGATTTTTAAGAATCCTTCTCGTTCAAGATGAGCGGAATTCATTCGAACCACATTCATGCCTTCTTCAAATAAGGCACGTATAAAAGCCTCATCACAACGTTTATCGCTGATGGTCGCAACAATTTTTGTGGCTTTTGTCATATAATATTTATAAAAAAGATTCGATAGCCAATCGGTATGAGTCTAATCCAAATCCAAGGATACATCCCTTGCAAACTTCGGAGAGATAAGAAGAGTGCCGATAAGCTTCTCGTTGATACACATTGGAAATATGGACTTCGATTGCCGGCGTTTTTATCGCGCGGATAGCGTCGGCAATAGCAATTGAGGTGTGGGTATAAGCTCCTGCGTTGATAATGATGCCATCGAAATCAAATCCTACCTCATGTAGTTTATTGACAATTTCTCCTTCTACGTTTGATTGGAAATAAGACAATTCAACTTGAGGATATTTGGTTTTCAGTTCGTCAAAATAGACTTCAAAAGATTGATTGCCATACACAGACGGTTCTCTTTTGCCCAACAAGTTCAGGTTAGGACCATTGATGATTTGAATGCGCTTCATTGTTACAGAATTAATCATTCGGCTGCAAATGTATAAAAAAATAAGATAGCCCGGATTGTCAGACTATCTTATTTAAGAATTATCATTATTTCTTTAAACTATTGCAGAAAAATTTCAAGTTTTATGGTAGAATCTTTACAGGGACATTCTCAGTCCTGTGTTCAAGCTAATCAAAACAGGCAATTCTTTACGAATGCTGTACGGTTGTTCGTTTTCGAAATAGTATGCCACCTTCGGATCAAAAAACAGGGAAACATGCTTGTGTATGGCATAGCTAACACCAACAGTTCCATTGAGCGACCATTGCAAACCGTTAATTTCTGTGCTTGCCACACTCTTGACCCGGGCATCTTCTACTTGCTGGTATTGCCTGAAGTCTGTTCTCAGCCCTTTTTCCAACATACCTCCGGCAGATATGTATATTTCCCAATGATTGGTTTGCAACAAGGAAGTCACCAAGTTTGCCGGTATTCCAAGATAATGCAAATCAATAGCTGCCTTGTTGGCTTCACCCATGGGGCTGCCACTCAAACGCGTTTGTAAATAGTTATACACTACGCCACTTTCCAAAGCAAAAATATTACTCACGGGTACTCTGACATTCAATTCAGTAGATAAGGGTGGTAAGTATTCTTTGTTTCTGAAATCATTGGGTGTAAGTACCCTGCCCACTGTAGTTGGCACATCAACCAATTCCTGATATCTGTAAGTGCGCGATCTGGGTGTGATGGTGGCAGACGAACTGCCGACACCGGAGCCAAATGATGCTGCAATCATCAGGTTCCTTTTTTTCTTTTTGTGTACGGATTTAGTCCAATCGGGATGTGTTTGTGTAGGAAGTGTCTTCAATTTGACATCTTTATCCTGTTTCACAGGCTCTTCAGTAGCTTTCGGCTTGGCTGGTTCTTCTGCAGTTTCTTTAGAAATAACTTCCAGAGTGTTTTCTGTTACAGTAATTTTCGGTTCAGATTGCACGACTAAAGCAGTTTTTTCTTTAGCATCAATATCTTGAGCATTATCTGCATAAAGCGCTTCTTTCGGAGTTTGGATTGTAGTGCTGTGCGTTTTTGCCGGTTTTTCATCTGAAATAATAGTTTGTTCAGATGATTCAATTTCAGCTTCGATAGTTGGATCGGTTGTTTCGTCAGCTTGGTCGGTTTCTACATATAGTTGTTCCGTCTTTTCAATCAGTTCTGTTTCGTTCATATGGGAATAAAAGAAATTCCCGACCGAGATCAACAATGCCAATCCGGCAGCAACAGCCACAGAAACGTATAACCATGCCGGCATCAGCGGCTTGGGCGGCTGAATGCGTTTCTCAATACTTTCCCACAAATGCTCATCCACAGGCATGGAATGATTTTCCAGCTTGTCTTTGATCTGTTTGAGGAAAGGATCAGGTGCCTGATTGTAAGTTTCTTTTTTCATTTTCTTGTAAAAGTTCTATAGCATTCTGTAAATATTTTCGCGCTCTTAGAAAGAGTGTTCTTGAATTCACTTCCGTTATTCCAATGAGTTCTGCAATTTCAGCATGTGTGTAACCTTCAATGACATACAGGTTGAAAACCGTGCGGAAATTTTCCGGCATATCTGCAATTAAGTTCATCAGTTCATCAGCAGACATTTTGTCGATTACCGAAACATCCGGTTGCTGAAGATTATATCCCACATCATCAATAGGATTACTCAATTTCAAAGCGCTCTTTTGCCTCAGGTATTCTAAGCAGGTGGTAACAAATACTCTTCTTACCCACCCTGCAAAGGCTCCAGTTCCGGCATACATGTCTAATTTTAAAAATAACTTGATGAAACCGTCTTGCAACATATCTTTTGCGGTTTCTTTGTCTCCGACATACCTCCAACATACACTCATCATCATAGGTGCATAACGCTCATAGATTAACTTTTGAGCTTTTGCATCTCCTTTCTTTGCTGCATCTACGATTTTCAGTTCTTCGTCGAAGCGTTTTTCAGACATGTATGCTAATGATGATTAAAGGGTTAAAAAAGTTGCAAGCAGGTTGCAAATTTACATGATTTTATGCATAAAGTTATCATTTCAGCCATTTATCTAACCAACTGAAAAATGTTCTTTGCCATAAAATTGCATTTTGCGGCTTGGCAATCCAGTGATTTTCATCCGGATAAATTAATAATTGCGCCGGCACATTGTTCAGTACGGCTGCATTGAAAGCAGCCATACCCTGTGATGCTAAGATACGATAATCTTTTTCCCCATGGATGATCAAAATCGGTGTATCCCATTTATCTACCGTACGATGTGGCGATGCAGCATAAGTACGTTGTGCTGTTGCATTGTCTTTTTCCCAATATGCTCCTCCCATATCCCAATTGGCAAACCACATTTCTTCTGTTTCCAAATATTGCTGTTCCAGATTAAAAATACCGGCGTGAGCAATAAATGCTTTGAAACGTTTCTCATGATGACCGGCTAACCAAAATACTGAAAATCCTCCATAACTTGCTCCTACACAGCCTAATCTGTTCTTGTCCACATAAGGCTTTTTAGCCATATAGTCGATGGCAGTCAGGTAGTCTTTCATATTCTGTCCGCCGTAGTCACCGCTGATTTGCTCCAGCCATTCTTGTCCAAAGCCATACAATCCCCTGCGGTTGGGCGCTACGATAATATAATCGTTGGCTGCCATCAGTTGTAAATTCCAGCGATACGACCAAAACTGACTGACAGGATATTGCGGTCCACCCTGACAATACAGAATGGTAGGGTATTTCTTGTTGGGGTCGAAATGAGGTGGATACACCACCCACATGTGCATTTGTTGCTTGTCGGTAGTCGTTACCCATTTTTCCTCAATTTTGCCCATTTCCAATTGCTCCAGGATGGATTTATTTTCATAAGATAGTTCCGTTTCTTCACCGGTTATGGGGTTAATGGCATATATCTCATGTGGTTTGTTCATGGAGCATTTGATACCGATTAATTGATTGCCGGCATATTGAATTGATTGATAATCATGTACACCTTCTGTGATTTTTACAATTTCACTTGTTTCGATATCAGTTTTATAGATTTGTGTAACAGCATGCCATACACTTACAAAGTAAATGCTTTTGCTGTCTGCCGACCATGACAAAGATTCGGCACTTTGGTCGAAAGCAGCAGTTAAATCATGTTTTTCTCCAGTTTCTAAGTTCAGGATAAATAAACGTTGCTTGTCTGATTCATAACCATCCCGCTCCATGCTTGTCCATGCTAAATATTTTCCGTCCGGAGAAAATACGGGATTCATATCATAACCCATCATACCTTCGGTCATGTTGGTGGATTTGCCTCCATGCAAATCGTAAAAATAGATGTCCGTATTGGTAGAAACCGCATAATCTTTTCCGGTTTTTTTGCGACAGGAGTAAGCAATGGTATTGCCATCAGGACTCCAGGCTAATTCCTTTATGCCACCGAATGGCTTGGACGGACATTCATACGGTTCTCCCTCTAATATATCGACTTCATTGGATATATTCTGCCCGTCAAAATCAGCTACAAAAGGGTGGGGAACAGTTTCTAACCATTCATCCCAATGCTTGTACATTAAATCATCGATCAACCTGCCGGAAGCTTGGGGTAAATCGGGATGTATATCTTTGATGGCAGCTTTTATTTTTAGGTCAGCTATCAAGATGACTTTCCGCTCGTTCGGTGAAAATAAAAAGCCTTTTATGCCTCCTTCTCTGTTCGTGATCTGACGGCGGTTTTTACCTTTTGCATCCATCATCCACAGTTGCGGACTCCCGCTTTCATCTGAAACATAAGTAAGGCTTTTGCCATCCTTCATCCAATGTACAGAGCCTTCATGGGCGGTAGTTTGAGTTAATTGACGTTGATTTGATCCGTCAGCACCCATGGTAAAAATATCCGTATTGCTTTTATTTTCTGCGATACTATAGTAAGAGACCGTATAGACAATTTTATCATTATCAGGTGAAAGGCTAAAACCGCCGACCCTGCCGAAAGCCCAGAGTGTTTCCGGCGACAAGATCCCGTTTTCAATTTGTGGGTTTTGTTTGCCAATGACCTGTTTGTCAAATCGATAGTTGCAGGAAGTTGAAAAAATAACAGCAGACATGAATAAGATGGTTATATAACGTGACATAAATAATTTACAATTTGTAGTTTTTACGAACTACAAAAATACAAAAATATGTGGTTTGAGGAAATGCGATATCACGCTATTTCAAAAGCGACTACAACCAAATAGCATCCTCCGCTGTAAGAAGGATAAACAGCGCTATTATCAGGATGGTATAGTGATTATTCGTTGAGTTATTTTTTTGATCAGGGATTAATTTGTATTGCTGTTCCAATTACTAGGAGCAGGAATATCAGTTATAGTTACAGTAGAAGGAAATGTACTGCTGTTTTGGGCATAATACCTGATTGTTTTAGACATGAGATAGTATAATGCCTGAGATATATATTTCGTACTGCCTATGGTAGAATAATTCGGAACATAATTATTTTGTTCAATGAAGTTTGCATTGGATTCACCTTTTGCTAAGATATCTGCTTTTGCAACAGTTCCACTTGAAACTCCTTGTGGTGAAGGAGGTTTATTTATATTTCGAATGATTGATATGATTTGTGGAGGAGTTGCTCCTTCACCTTTTTGGTTAAACCATCTCAACCATCTTGACATCATAAAATAAAATTCGGCTGCATTAACTTTTAAATTTCCATTTTCATCAGCGTTGATCAACAATGGAATTTGTTGGTTGGTATCAATATAATTAGCAGCATAAATTGCCATATCCAGGAATTTAAGATTTGTAATATCAAGAGATTCTTCCGGGGTTGCTTGCGGATTATAAAATAATACACTGTCCACTTCTGTTAGTTTGTGTTTACCAATAGTAACACCATTGCTAATTACGTACATTGTGTCGTTTTGAGCCTGTATCAGCAATGTCATGAATAATATTCCTATGATTGAAATTATTTTTCTTTTCATTGTAATAGTCGTTTGTGTGTTATTCTTGATTAATTTTAATTGATAGGATTTATAAGTATTTTAAAAATCTGTAGATTTATTTTAATCGGATCATCAGTCGATTTTTATTGTTCACCCACGAGGTTTCAAATGAAGCTGTTGTATATTTTACAGCTCCTCGGGCCGGATCATTTACCACAACACATTTAACGGAGCCATCAGTTGTTGCTTCCAATCCTACCACCACGACATAGTGTCCGTAACTTCCGGTATAAGCCGGATTATTGCTCGGATAATACCGGGGATAACTGTTACCCAGGATTTGAATATTGGCTATAACAGGATGTCCGGCTGCAATAGCCTTTTTTAAATTATCCCAGCCATATTGTGTAACTGTCGAACTAAAACCATAATGTTTTGCAGCCGCGATGATGGCATTGGGTGCCACTCCATCATAATACGGGCTATCTCCCCAGGATGCCATGTAATCTGAAATTTGACTTACTGTTTTTGATGTCCCGTAATATTCCATTACCATTTTTAATGATGTCGGACCACAAGTGTATGCATCCGGTTGTTCGTATGATGGTACGTTCAAGGTTCTGTTCCAATCATATCCGGATGGCGGTGAACCTGGTGTTGGCCAGTCATTAGGTGCGGCAACTTCAACTAAGTTGGTATATTCAGGAAGGGTATAATTATTTGCACTAAACCATCTGATGGTCTTTGCCATGGCATGAAAAAATGCTACCGGAGAATATTGAACTGAATTTACGGTCATGTAATTTGGGACATATCCTCGTTCGGCAATAAGATTTGCATTTGATTCTCCTTTTTCAAGCATGTCGGTTTTTGTAAATTGTCCACTCATACTTCCCGATGGAGTAGGTGGAGGATCTATGTCCCTTATAATTTTTACAGGTGGAAGTGGTCTTGCTGTTTCTCCTTTTGTTTTTATCCAACGTAACCATCTTGACATCATATAATAAAATTCAGCGGCATTTACACTTCTGGTTTGACTTGCATCTGTATATATAATTGCAGGGATTTTTTGATTGGCATCGGTGTAATTCGCAGTTCTTGTTGCCATATCAAAAAACTGTTCGCTCTCAATATTAAGTGTGTCAATTTGAGTCGGGAGTGCCGGTTGATAAAAGACTATACTATCAATATCGTTAATTTGATATTTACCTACTTCTATCCCTCCTCCGTACACATACATCGTATCATTTTGTGATTGTACCATACAAATAGATGTAGTTAAGGCCAAAAGTATTAATATCTTTTTCATTTGTATTTATTTTGTACAATTATAAACATTGTAAATTCATGTATGAAAAATCATTATAGTTTAGTAAACTTTAATGTTTCAATTTTTTCTCCATTGTTTATTATACAGAGATAGAAGCCTTTTTTCAGATTTGAAACATCTGCATGAAAATCAATTGATTTATCGTTAATTGATTCATAATGAAGTATTTTTCCATCTAATGAAGAGATTTGAATATTTCCTGAAAACAATACCGGAAAGCGTAGATTCAAAGTATTCAGTACCGGGTTAGGAAATAAAATTGTTGTGGTGTTTATCTCAATGGATTCATAGGTTGATAAATTAGCTTCAAAATTCAGATAACGAATATCAGATAACAAATAACTGTTTGAAGTTCCGCTTGTTTTATTGATGTGGATATTATTGGATGAGAAAGTAAGTTTCCTGATATCCTGTAATGCATAATAATGGTCGTTATTGTTTTTATCTCTGATGTTTATAGTTTTTGTTGCTTGAGTTTCAATCAATCCTCCAAGGCATAATATAAGTAATAAAATGGTTGATATGTTGAGTTTCTTTTTCATGATTTTGATTTTTTATAAATTATTTTTTTAATATCATTTTATGTGTTGAATTTTTTCCTCCCATATTTAATTTATAAAAATACAATCCGGCAGGCAGACTACTCCCGTCAAAAACTACCTTATAATCCCCGGGATTCATTTTGCTGTTAATTTCTTCTCTGATAAGTTTACCTTGTGCATCATATATGTTAAGTGAAACGGTACAGTGTTCTGTTAATTTAAATGAGATTTCAGTAGTTGTGTAAAACGGATTAGGGAAATTTTGATTCAACGGTGCAAAATCATAAACAGTGACTACGGTTGTTAATATTTCTTCAAACTTTGACTTTACAACAGCCCAACCATCAGTTGTAATGGCGCCATATCTGAAAATCAGGACACCATGAGAGCCACCTTCCATTGAATACGAAATTTGCTCTCCTAATTCAGTAGGGGTAACATTATCAAAAGCCTGTACACCTGTTGAAATTTTACATGTTGAAACAACGCGATTAATTGCGCTTTGCGTTACGCTTTTCAACCAGCTTGTATTTTGTCCATAACTTTTAAAATAAGCCATTGGACTAATCATGTCTAAAAGAGTTGAATGTTCTGTATAATTCTGTCCATAATGTACGTCAGACAGGTTCGGACTGTAGGCACCATCAGGCATATATGCAGCAGTTAGTTTGATACCGGGCTTTATTTTCCCGATGGTATCTCTGATGGCTGAAATATATTCAGCAACCACATTTTTTCTCATGTTGGTCCAGGTGACAACATCAGGGTCTTTATTCGAATACGCATTGATGAAACCATTACCTTCAGCATTTGCAGCATATGCAGCAGCTGTGTCGAAAAAACCCAACAATCGGGTTGTATCACAACCTAAGGAAGCCGCCTTTTTCAATGAGTAGGTATCAAACGAATATACAAGATGGTCATATCTTATATTGTCAAGGTGAATTCCGTCGCAATCAAAATTATTCAGAAAATATCCGATATTGTTTAAAACATATTTTTTATATCCCGGGTAAAACGGATTTACAGCAGAAGTACTCATGCGATAGGGTCTTACGCTTACATCGGGTTTTGGACAATGATAAACATGTGCATTGGGATTTGCATTAACATATGCATCATCTTGAAAAACAATATACCAAAAATGTACCTTGATTGATTTGGCATGAGCACGGGTTATGATATCAGTTATTTTGGTCGCATCGGTTTTTGTTCCACTGGTACCTTTGACTAAGAGATAAATTTCGTTTACGTTATTATCAGCCAGTTTGTTGATAATTGTTTGCGTATTTGAACTTGTAAATGTTTGTCCCCAAATCCATACACCTCTGATAGGTGATTCTTGTGCAAATAATTGGGTGTAATAAATACAAATCAATGTCAAGATAATGTATGCTAATTGTATTTTCCCTTTTCTCATAAAATATTCAATTGTATGGTCGTGTAAGTACTTTCTTTGAATAATGATCAGTCGTTTTAATTTTTAATTAATTTTCCATGGAAATATTGTTCATGGTTGGTGATTAAATCACTTAATAATTTGGCGGTCTCTCAAAACAAATATTAAATTTGAAATACGTACTCATGAGACACCGCCATTTAGATTTAATTTATGCGTAAAAAAGTTATCATTTACGTAACATCATTTTCTTAACGATATTTAAACCATTCATTTCTAAACGATAGAAATAAATACCATCCGACAAACCATTTGCATAAAAGTTTACTTTGTATGTACCCGGTACAAGGTTTTTATTCACCAGTGAAGAAACTTTTCTTCCCAGTGCATCAAACACATTCAATTCAACTTTACCTTGTTTTTCAACTTTAAATGCAATTTCGGTCTGAGTGCTGAACGGATTTGGTAAGTTTTGACTCAATATATCCATATCAGCATGCACATTGTTCAATGCAGTCCATGTCTCAAAAGCTGTTTTGATTGAATTCCATGAACTTGTACTGGTAATGGTATTAAAGCTTGCAACAACAATCCCATTTGAACCGGCCTCGATAGCTTTCTCAATTTGTTCAGTTAAAATTTCAGGTGTATAGCCGCTGAATTGAGCAATATAGGTTACTACATCGCATTTGCCATTTACCAACCCCATGATAGTTTGTGTTGTCGTTTTTACCCAATCGGTATTACTTTGTCCGAAACTTTGCATGTGAGCCGACGGCCATACTTCATCCATAAATTCGGTTTGTAAAGTATAATCTTGTCCATAATGACAAAGCGCTGCTTTCCCAAATTCAGGCATGAAAATAGCACTCAATTTGAGTCCGGGACGCACTGCATCCATCGTGTCTCTTATCGCAGTGAGATATTCTGATAGCACTGTTTTTCTCAAGTCATAAAATATATTAACATCCGGATCAGTTCTTGCGTCATACAAATCAATGATGCCATTATTTGTTGCATATGTTGCATAGTTTTCTGCAGTGTTAAAGTAACCCAGCACTTTGAGTGTATCGCATCCCAATTGAGCAGCTCTTTGGTTTGTGTGAGTGTCGAAAGAATACACAAAGTGATTATATCTCAACTGATCTAGAAAAACACCATCAAAATTATATTTTTCTAAAAAGAATCCAATATTATCAACCACGTATTCTTTATATCCCGGATATAACAGATTAATTCTGTTGTCATTCATAGGGTATGGGTTGGGATAAGTAGGCGGTTTTGGATTGTGATAAATACAGGATTTTGGATTTTCATTATAATAATAGGTATCCAAATTCACAACATAACCCATATACACCTTCATCCCAGCACCATGAACTTTGGTGATAAAGTCAGTTAAAGGTGCTTCGGCAGGAAACTCTCCTGCAGCATTTTTAATTTGAATGTACACGTCTTTCACGGCATTTTCTGCCAATTCATTAACGAGTGTTTGATTATCCTCCGTTAAATTGCTTAAAAATACAGTCACACCTTTTACAATGGGTCCGGCTGCTTTTACTGAAAACAAGGTAAAAAACATACATGCAATCATGCATAATGTTACTTGCAGTACTTTCTTTTTCATAATAATTTCTCCTATTTTTTAAAAGTTAGTAAATTTTGATGTAGAGATACCATTTTTTAGATGGTGTCTCTACATCAGTTTTTGTGTTAAATTTATTTATTTATAATCATTTTCTTAAAATTATGCTTCAATTATTTTTTATCTAACCGATAGAAACAAACGCCATTGGAATGAGTTTTAACTTTAGTCATTGTTCCATAAAAGCACTAAAATTGTACAAAATGACTAAAGATTTAATTTAAGACAACAGATACATGATATCTATCAAACAGACTCTACTGTATGCGTATCATTAATCTGTTTTTATTGTTTACCCATGATGTTTCGAATGAAGCCCTGGTGTATTTGACATTCCCCTTTGAAGGATCATTAACAACTACATATTCAACTGAACCATCACTGTTTGCATGTAATCCGGTGACTACAACATAATGACCGCCTGAATAACCGGAATAAGCAGCACCGCCTCCCGGATAATAACGAGGATAGTTATTTGCAAGAATTTGTATATTCGCTATTACAGGATGACCGGCAGCAATGGCACTTTTAAGATAATCCCATCCATATTGAGTAGTTGGTGAGAAACCATAATGTGATGCAGCTGAAGTGATTGTACTTGGAGCAACACCGTCATAATATGGACTGTCTCCTATTGATGCCATGTAGTTGGATATTGTACTTACACTATACCAGCTTCCATAATAAGCCATCATCATTCTTAAAGATGTTGGACCACAGGTATAGCTGTCTGGTTGATCAGTGTAGGGTACAGTCAATACTCTACTCCATGGGTAGGTTTCCGGTGGTGTACTTGTCCATGTTTGAGGGGCGGTTACTGCCAAAACAGTTGTATAAGCCGGAAACGTATTGTTATTATTAGCATACCACCTGATTGTTCTTGCCATAACATAAAAGAAGGCTTCGGGGGTATATTTCTTTGTATCAACTAAGGTGTAATTTGGAAGCTTATTATTAGCTGCAATAAAATCTGCATTTGATTTTCCTCTTGTCAGAACGTCACTCTTATATATAGTTCCACTTTCAGTACCAGTGGGAGCAGGAGGCCCATCAATATTTCTAATAATTGTCACATAGCTTGGGGGATTTGCATTTTCACCATTATTTTTAAACCACCTCAACCACCTTGCCATCATGTAATAGAATCCTGCTGCATTAACGCTTGTAGTCTGACTATTATCCGTATATACTATCATTGGAACCTTTCCATTATTGTCAATAAAATTTGCAGCTCTTGTAGCCATATCTAAAAAGTCTTCATTATCAACATCTAATGAACCCGGGACTTTCGACCTTCCCTGAATTACACCATCATCATTATTTGACTTATTAATAGTTGGATCATAAAATATAATACTATCTATTTCTGTTATTACATTATATTTTTCAATCAAAATTCCGTCTTTCATTATATACATTGTGTCTCTTTGAGCTTGCATTACACCTGTAATTGTAATTAAGCCAAACAATAACAATAACGTTTTATAAATTATGTTTTTCATTTTAATTAGTGTTTTATAAATTTTACAGTTTTAATGTGTATTCCGTTATTAACTTTGCAGATATAAAGCCCTTTCGGAAGATCCGAAACATGGATGCTATAAATATCCATTTCATTGTTTAAAGCCTGAGAATAAACAACTTTTCCCTCTAAAGTGAGAATTTCTATCCTTCCGGTTGTCGATGCTGCCATCGACGATAATTGAAGGTTAAGTACATCAATCACCGGATTAGGAAACAATGAAATTTGTGTTTCATCCAGTTGTGTCTCTTGCAACTCATTAATTATTTTTTTGAAATTTAAGCAATTAATGTTTGTAAGCTCTGAAGTCCCTTCACTATTTGTGACAATTACATTACCGGTTGAAAAGGTAATCTTTCTAATATCACTTAAAGTATAAATAGCTTGATTTCCGCTATCTTCTTTAAGTTTCATTTTAATTTGTGCATGTGTTTCTGTTATTCCGAGGAAACATAACATGCATACTATACAAAATTTTAAATGAGTATTTTTCATGTTTAATTTTTTCAAAATTTAATTAATCATTCTGTATAATTTAGTGCTTTTTTGATTGTCTTTTTCCTTACATACATTGAAATAAAATGTTAATGCTTAATTATTTAATTACATGATTTTACCTCTTTGAAAGCAGTTTCTTAACTGAACTTGTATTTTTCAGGGGCTGTCTCAAAAGTAAATATTCAAGCAAAAAGCCATAAGGTGTCTTAGAAGTGTCCAAATGCAAGGCACTGAGATTGAGGGCGAAGGAGCATACTGAAGTATGTGACTGAGCCCGAATATCGAAAGTAACGCAGCAGTTGGGCACTTATGAGACACCGCCTTTTTAAAATTTATTTATTCAGTACCAATGACAAACACTTCAACCAGAATTCGTTGTATTGTTTCCAATAAACGAAATTAAGTCCCCAGTGAGGTGCAGGGTCGGAAGTATAAGACAAAACAGTACCTTTACCTACTTTACGTACTGCCACCAATGGATCGCCGGTTTCTTTCACGCTGATCAAAACTTTACCTTCTTTAATAGGAATGGTTTCATTGTATCCGAGAATAGGTGGTATATTTTTGAATTTTTTTCCAAATACCGCTTCTCCTTCATTGGTTACTTGGGGATAGTAACCTTCAGTACTTTCAACCAAATCTTCATGATCCAGACATTTCACAGGCAAGATATCCTTAAAAGGAGTTCTTCCCCAGCCCCCCTTACCGTTTGCTCCTGTGTATGAATACCAACCGCCCAGCATCATCAATCCTTTCCCTGATTTTACAGCCTCAATGGTTAATTTGACTCTGTCGGGGAAGGTAATAACCCTTTTTCCGAACTCTTCTTTTGTAAAAAAATCCGGAGCAAGCTGGAACAATTTCCCTTCCACATCACTAAAAATAATTACATCATTATCCTGTAAGATTTTTTCAAATTTTCCCGGAGGTAGTTTGTAAAAATCCCAGGAAGAAACCGATTCAACCTGATGTTTGCCATCTGATTCAAGTGCATTTTTTAACCAGACTCCGTAATTAAAAATTTCCAATCCTTTTGGGGCATGTTGAAAAGGACTTTCTGCAAAGCTGGGACCTATCAATACTGCCCAATCTCCTACGTAATAAATTTTTGCCATTTTGATAATAAGTTTTAAAAATATTGTAATTTATATGCAAGCTCTTTAACCTGCTTGCAATAGGTTTTTCATTTTTATTTTATTTGGTATTACTAATATAAATGACAGTTTAAAACATGTAACGGGTAGTCCGATAATGAGTTGTTTGATTAGCTTTATATATTATGTCACAGGTTCAAATAGTAAATGCAACACTAATTAAATTTTGACTGTGTTTCTTTACCGATTTGTTTGTTCTTTTTAAAGGCAGTTGCTCTAATTAAAACAGATTTATTAATTACAAAGGGTCGCGAATAAACCGGTGAATGGATACCCGGAGTTGTGCCGTCAATTGTATAATGAATTATTGCATCCGGAGCATCAACTTTCATTGTTACTATATTTGAGTAAGGACCATCTTTATGGGTAAAAATTTGAACATCATTGAATGTTTTACAATAATTTACACCCATTTGGTCAAGACGTTCAAAATGTTTTTCCAAACGTGAAGTAAAGTCTTTCCAATTTTTATTTTTCTCTTGTGTCCATGCCGTTTCACTGATTGCGCATGCTCTTGGATAGGCCATATATTCTACTCGTTTAAAATTCGGCATATATTCGGTCCAGACACATCCCTGTATGCCTTTGATGTAAACCTTTTCTTCATCAGATAAAACTTCCGGCACCGGAGAATAATCATATACTTCTTGTAAAGTGACCAGATGTCCCATTGCTAAAAGTTCTTTATTCGGGTCAGCCTGATAATAATCAAGATAGTATTTGGTGTGAGGACACATGATGACATCATGATGCTGTTGTGCAGCTTTAATACCGCCTTCTTCGCCTAACCAGGACATAACAGTTGCATTGGGAGCCAAACCTCCCTGAAGAATTTCATCCCATCCAATGATTTGCCTTCCTTTTTCGTTTATAAATTTTTCAATCCTTTGAATAAAAAAACTTTGAAGCTCAAATTCGTCTTTAAGCCCGAGTATTTTAATCAAGTTTTGACAATGCCGGCATTTTTTCCAACTGGATTTCGGACATTCATCTCCTCCGATATGAATGTATTTGGAAGGGAATAGTTCCATTACTTCAGTCAGTACATCTTCCAAAAATTCGAATGTCTCTGCTTTGGGGCAAAATACTTGTGGAAATATCCCCCACCGGGTAGCTACTTCATATTTTTCTTCCAGGCCACAGGACAGATGAGGATAACAGGCAATTGCTGCCAGTGCATGACCCGGCATCTCAATTTCGGGAATAATTGTAATAAAACGGTCGGCAGCATAATTGACAATCTCTTTTATTTCTTCCTGCGTATAAAATCCACCATACGGAGTTCCATCATAAAAACCTGACTTGTGAGTACCAATGACCGTTTCTTTTCTAATGGAACCGAATTCCGTAAGTCGTGGATATTTTTTAATTTCGATCCTCCATCCCTGATCTTCCGTTAAATGCCAGTGAAATACATTCAACTTGTGCATGGCCATTAAATCTAAATAGCGTTTTATTTCATCTACCGTAAAAAAATGCAAACACACATCCAGATGCATTCCTCTGTATGAGAACTGTGGTTTATCGTCAATTTTGACACAGGGTACACTCCATTTTACGTTCTTTTGTTTTTGTCCGAAAATTTGTGGAGGCAACAATTGATAAATTGTTTGTAAAGCATAGAATGCACCTTTGGGAGATGAGCTAAAAACGGTTATGCAATCAGTGTTGACTTCCAGTTGATAGGCTTCATCAACCATTCCTGCCTTGTTTTTGAAAATTATTGCATTTCGGGTATAAACGGTGTCAGGAGATGATTTTATTTTTAAAGAAAAACCTGCTGATTTGATGAATCGGTCTGATAATGCTGTTGCAATTTTCTGATATGCTTCGCTATGATCATGAAGAACGATAAGCGTATTGGCATTAAATTGAAATTCACCGGACTGTATGACAACAGAATGAGGCTTGGGAATGACGCTGATTTCGCGCTCAGATGCTTTCACTCCCATTGCAAATGACAGACAGCAAATAAACCCCAATATTATTTTAATGATTGACATCATTTTTTATTTCAAATTTCTTTTCTAATCTTTTGCCGACAGTCTTTCCGTTTTTCAAGAAACCGACTGTTTTAATAACATCACCCTCGTTGACCAGAATAGAGTCAGTGTAAAGAGTTGATTTCATGGTTGGTTCTTTTCCGTTCAACGTATAGTAAATATCAGCTTCAGGGTAATCAATTGTCAACGCTACTTTTTTAGGAAACGGTTCTTTACGGTCGTAGTTAAAAATGACATTGTAAAAAGCTTTGCTGTAGTTGATTTCTTTATAATCTAATCGTGAAAATTCTTTTAACATTTTGTGACGGAAGGAATCCCAGTTTTTTTGTTCTTTTGAGCACCAGCTCACTTCCGACATGGCTATTGCACGAGGAAACATCATGTATTCAGCTCTGTCGGGATTTGATATGTATTCTGTCCATAAGCTGCCCTGATGACCGAGAAAATATTTATGCTGGCTGTGTTCCAAGGTATCAGGGATCGGGTAATAATTATACACTTTTTCCAACGGCAAAAATAAAAACATGCATAGTTCTTCAGTATCAGGATCTTCTTGATAATAATCCAGATAACACCATCGATTTGGAGTAAGGATGGTATATTGGTTTTGTCGTGCTGCCCTGATTGCTCTGGCATGTCCGCGATAAGCCATTACAACTGTATTGGGAACAGCACCTCCATCTATTATTTCGTCCCATCCAAGAACTGTTTTACCTCCTTTTTCCCGCAAGAATTTTTCCATTCGGGCAACAAAAAATATTTGCAATTCATCCTCATTTTTCAATCCCAAAATTTTTATTAAATCCTGACAATGTTCACATGCTTTCCATCTGTCCCTCGGGCATTCATCGCCGCCAATGTGGTAGTACGGGGAAGGAAATAAGTCGAATAATTCTGTGAAAACATCTTCGAAAAACTGGAATGTGGTTGCTTTGGGACAAAAAACATCTTTTTTGATTCCCCAGGTAGTTGAGACTTCATAGGTTGTATCTTCAATGCATGCCAGGTGAGGGTAGGAGGCAATGGCAGCAGTAGCGTGGCCCGGCAATTCGATTTCGGGTATGATTGTTACATAACGTTTGCGTGCATATTCAACGATTTCTTTTACTTCTTCCTGCGTATAAAATCCTCCGTGTGGTATGCCGTCTCCCTTGCCCGTTTTTCCGATTTCGCTTTCTTTTCTGAACGAGCCGATTTCGGTTAGTCGTGGATATTTTTTAATTTCAATCCTCCATCCCTGGTCTTCGGTTAAATGCCAATGAAACATATTTTGTTTATGCATGGACATTACATCAATTAACTTTAAAATAAAATCCTTTGGCATGAAGTGTCTGCCCACATCGAGCATCAAGCCCCGATATGAAAAATGAGGAGCATCCTGAATTTCACAGCAGGGAACCTCCCATTTTACTCTTTTGGCAATTTGTTTTCCGCAAATTTCCGGTGGAAGTAACTGATAAATGGTTTGTAGAGCATAAAAAGCTCCGTTTGCTTTACTTGCTTTAATTGTTATTTTATCCGGTGAAATGATTAATTGATAAGCTTCATCAGCTAATCCTTCAGTTGTCTTTAATTCAATAAAATTTGATGTAGGTAATAAGCTTGTGTTTATAATTTTTAAATCATGACCGGATACTATTTTAAATTGCAATATGAAATCATCTGCAATTTCTTTGAAAAGTGCATTATCCAAATCTACTGCCACCACTGTTTTTTTGTTTAGGGTAAATGAACCCGGCAATTCAACCAGTTGAGCAGGTCTTGGAATAATTCCATACCGTAAATTATTGTTGGCTAATACATTCATTGGCAACAACAAAGCAATCAAAATAAAACATATGTTCCTCATATTACTTTTCTTTATTGATTTATATATTGTTTTGAACAATTTCTTTAATAAAATTTATTATCACACTTTTATAAACGTTTATCCGGATGGTCTTTATGGTACCTACTGAATATTTTCCGGTGTTATGTTTACAGATTCAGTTGTATTATCTTCAAATAAGAAGGATACTGTTATATTATCGTTTGTTCCTGAAATCGAAATATTCGGAGGAGTACCGTTCTGTTCAAATGGATAAAATACCGATACAATTTTTGCACTTACAGCCTGAACACTTGCTCCAATTGCTTTGTTGCCGGTTGAGTTATCTTCCGCAACAGTTAAAGTGCCCGACGGACTGAAAAATACGGCAAGGCATTTCGAGTTATTACGTGAACCGGTAATGGTAGCTGTTTTTGCATTGTTATCAATTATAACTGAATTGGTCGATGGTGTAAAAAATTGAGTTAAATAAGTGTGTGATTCTGTGTCTTTCTTCACATCATCCACTACAATCAAATAGGGATATGGAGTTCTTTTAAGGAACACCTGCCTGTAAGCGTGATTGAATGATGTATGTGCAACTGAATAGGCTGTAGTCAGATTCCCTTTTGTGTAAACGCTGTTAGTCTTTTCAGTCTCCGTCATTCGGCTGGATGAATAAGCTGTTGAGTGAATATTGCCATAATCATTACCGTTTGCGTAAACTTTGCTTTGTCCGACACCATCAATCAACACGACATTGTGGTATTTTGATGAAACCTTGACTGATGTTGAAGAGTTTCCCGGTCCTAAATCTGTTATAAAAATATCCCCTTTTCCTGCAAAAGTAACTGACCCGGCATCCGCATGGTTCCATATGCTGCTATATCGGGAGCCACAGTTGAAAGTCAACAGGCAATCCGATTCTCCCCATCCGGTACGAGCGGTGACATCTCCTTTGGTATGGAAAACCGATAAAGGCTTTTCCGCTACCGCCGGACTGATTGGTTCAAGACTGTTGTCTGCCCATAACAAGATAAATGGCAAGCAAGCTCCAATCCCAAGCCAGTTGCGTTGTCCAAAAGTACCGTTACCTTCTTTCCCAACTGTTTTAAGCCACGCCCACAAAGCTGTTTGATCATTGTTTCTGGATAAAAGATAAAATACACCTTCTGCGGGTTCCAATCCTCCGTCCTGATTGATGCTTATCGTGTTACCACCCCAAGGGTACATTCTCTGCATGGTAAAATCCGGTATGTTCAATACTCCGGCTCCTGCTGCAGGTATAATATCAGTTCCGGTCATTCTTTTCAGACTTTTTGCAAAAGGGATGACAAAATGTAATCCGTGACACATATAGTAGATGCCTTCGTGCGGAGCTCCTGTATTATCAACTGCATATTTCATGTAATCTATGCATCTTCCTATTGCCCTGTCTAACCACTGTTGTTGTTTCATGGTTAGTCCGCACAATCCCAAGGCGCCATGGGTAACAGCATTCCAATTCCAGGCACGCCGGTTATTGGATGCAGCGCCCCAGGGTGAAACGGAGGATTTGCTGTATAACCACGTACCGTATTCATTAATTTCTGCTATAATCAGTGCCTTTTGTTCGGTAGTCATATATGGATATAAACATTCGTAACCGATTACATAAGCGTAGGCTGCATCGCTGACAGCCAGGGCATCGTTCATGCTAACAGCATCCTGAACAGTTGTGTTTTGAGCAGCAGCACATAAAATTTCAATGGCTTTGTTGATGTATCGCTCGTCCTCTAAAATCAAACCGGTGAATGCCGATAAGAGAACATGAATTTGTAATGCTCTCCCTGAAATAGCATCACTACCGGGTTTGAAATTATTGTACGGATTGGTTGTGATATTCAGGTATTGGTCCGCTTTGGTTTTCATCAGATTAAAAACATCTTTTGTATAACCAATTCCCGACTTGATCCGCATATCTTCCAGATCCTGCTCACTATAAATCATATTCAGCGATTCTGATATCGTTGGTTGGTAGAAAATTATGCTATCAATTACTGTAACACTATATTTGCCGACAGCAGTTCCATTTTTATACACATACATCGTGTCATTTTGTGCATATATTATACAAATTGATAAGCTTAGTAAAAATGATATCAGTATTTTTTTCATTGTTATGCTGTTTTATCTCATTTTTTTACCATCTCCCAATAATCTTCAGTCATTGTTCCATATCTGAATAAAATAATTCCATCGGCTCCACCATCAAAAGAATATTGAATTTGTTCTTTTATTTGCGGAGCAGTAACATTATTGAAAGCCTGAATACCGGTTAACACCTTACAAGTAGGTACAACCTGTTCTTTTATCCCTTGTGTTATTGTTTTCAACCATTCGGTGGTTTCATCATAAGATTTAAAGTAAACCATCGGGCTGATCATATCCAGTAAGGTAGAATGTAACCGATAGTTCTGGGCATAAAAAACATCGGAAAATATTGTATCAATGGCGCCTTCAGGCATAAAAGCTGCGGTAAGTTCAATACCAGGTTTGGTTTCATTAATAATATTTCTGATGTCTTTGATGTAGTCAGATACAATATTCTTTCTCATTTCAATCCATATAACTACATCCTGATCTTTATTGGCATAAAGATCGACAAACCCCTCATTTTTAGCATAGGTGGTGTAATTGTCTTCAGTATTAAAGAAACCAAGCAAGCGTGTTGTATCACAACCTAATGATGCCGCTTGTTGAAGTGAATAAGGATCAAACGAATACACGAAGTGCCCGTATCTGATAACATCAAGGTGGATTCCATCACAATCAAAATTTGTTAAGAAATACCTGATGCTTTCATATACATACTCTTTATATCCCGGGTAAAATGGATTTACTCTTTGGTCATCTATTGGATAGGGTCTCCTGATATTTTTAGAAGGATTAGGACAGTGGTAAATGTGAGCCTGAGGATTAGCAGCAACATATTCTCCATCTTCAAACACGATGTACCATAAATGAACTTCAATGTTTTTCGCGTGTGCTTTTGTTATAAACTCAGTCAGGTTTTCGGCATTGGTTTTAACACCTGCTGTTCCTTTGACTAAAAAATATACTTCACTGATGTTGTGGTCTATAAGTTTATCGATTACTGTTTCAGCATTTTTGCTGTTTAAAACACTTCCCCACAACCATATTCCTTGTACAAACTCCGGAGAATCAGATTTACTTGCTTTACAATTTGTTGATAGAATGAAAATACTCAAAAGCAGGAGTAATACTACGTTAAAATTAATTACTAATTTGTTCATAGTCTGTCTATAAAATTGATTTATTAATTAATAATTACTTTGTTTACTGTTTGTTTGATAGCATTTTCATATACTTCGGGCATCTCATTTGAAAGCGGGTAGGGCGCTCCAATGTAGATATGCATTTGTTCTCTCTCATATTCATAACCTTCTCTTTCAAAAGCATATTTACTTGGCAAATAGGAGTTTTGACCGTTTGTATAGCCAATAAAGAAAATGGGAACATCAGATCTGTTTTTGCGTAGTTCGGTTTGGTATTCGTTAAATGGCTCTCCCTGTGAGAATAAAAGCACCAGACCTCCTATGTTGACAGAAGCGATTTCAACAGGAAGGTAATTTTTTACTTCACCGTTTGCAATTTTTTTTAAAATATTAGAACGCCATCTTTCCACATCGTTTTTCCAGGTCCCAAATGGATCCCAATCTTTTATTTCATCAGCATGATGATTGATTAATTCCGGAGTAATTTCAGATGCACGAAAGGGCAATTTCGCTTCTATGTTGCTGATTTGCAATACATTATTTTTTTGAAGTTTGTCAAATTTGATGTTTCTAACAGCATCCGCGAGTTCTATACCCCTTGATTGTGTATAAGCAGTATCTGCCCTGAGAGGACCA
>Ga0116172_10001096_pt1 | contig 25424 bp, 21 predicted proteins | sample AD_UKC083_MetaG_FD_89799 | JGI IMG/M metagenome (GOLD analysis project Ga0116172, IMG submission 89799) | Active sludge microbial communities of municipal wastewater-treating anaerobic digesters from USA - AD_UKC083_MetaG | ecosystem: Engineered > Bioreactor > Anaerobic > Digestate | place: USA... | reverse complement strand
GCTCCAGTCGTTGTAGCAATAGCGGTATTAATACCTACCAATTCCCCTTGTAAATTCACCAACGCACCTCCGCTATTCCCTGGATTGATGGCTGCGTCTGTTTGGATAAATGATTCAATTTTCATATCGCCCGACAAGATATTGATGCTGCGTGCCTTGGCACTAACAATACCTGCCGTTACGGTAGAAGTGAGGTTAAACGGATTACCCACAGCCAATACCCACTCACCTACACTAAGTGCATCGGAGTCGCCAAATACGGACACCGGTAAGTCTTTGGCATCAATTTTTATCAGGGCAATATCGGTATTGGGGTCAGAGCCAATTAAGGTCGCCTCAAAAGTACGTTTATCATTCAACGTAACTTCTATATTGGTAGAACTTGCTACCACATGGCTATTGGTTACAATATACCCATCAGAAGAGATAATAACTCCCGAGCCTGCTCCTTCTTGCATACGTGGCTCTTGGCGTTCCATTTGGGGATATCCAAAAAAGAATTCAAAAAATGGGTCGCGCGAAAAAGCAACTTGCTTGGCAGGCGATTTTGTTCGTACGTGCACCACTGTATTTACGGTAGCCTCGGCTGCTTTTACAAAACCATGCGAGGCAATGGGACTATCCTCCGACATGGCGACAAAGGTGGACGGAGCATGCTGTTTGCTTGATAAAAAAGCTTGATTGCCCAATCCATGATTTTTGACAATAAAAAAACTGATGAGGGTTGCTACTGCTACACTTACTACAAAAGTAGCCACCGCAATCCAAAGCCATTTTACATTTTTTGTGTTCATACTTGTTATTGTTAAATTGTTTTTTATTGGGTTTGTTTATGCTCAAAAATAAACAAAAAATACGCCAATAAGACCTTGTATCACTAGGTTTTATCAATTTTTAATACTTTGATTTTGGGCATTAACGGGTATTAACCCAGCAGGCAGAAATCGTAAAAAATTTTTAATACATAATCTGACAAAAAATCAGTACATAGTTTGCACAAACAATTCAGCTTGCTGAATACTGTCAATTTTTCCTACATCTAACAACTGCAAATTGGTAGGCACGTAGCCATACACAGCAGCCTTGCCACATACATCAATGTAAAAATCAATTACAGAAAATTTAGCGGGGTAAGCCTCAAAATAGGGAAATAATGCGGGCGAAAACACATGAATGCCACTAAATGCAAACTCACTACAGGCTTGTATAATAGTTTGTGGATAAGAAGATTTTATTTCGTTGGTTTGTATATTCGTCCACCCTTTCATCTGCATATCATTATCGAACAACAAGTAACGCGTTGTAGTACGTTTACTTACCACCAAAGTGGCTGCCGCATCGGGTTTATTGGTATGAAATCGTACAAGTTCAGCTAAGGGAAGATTCGACAAGATATCTACGTTGTGTATCAAAAAAGGTTCGTTGCCAAAAAACCAAGATGCTTTTTTGATGCCTCCTCCTGTTTCGAGTAATTGTTGTGTTTCGTCTGAGATGGCAATGTTGAGTCCAAAATGTTGGTTTTGAGCCAAAAACTGAATTATCTGATCAGCAAAATGATGCACGTTGATGATGATATCCGTAAAACCCTCTTGTTTGAGTTTAAGCAAAACATGCTCAAGTAGCGGTTTTCCATTAATGGGTACAAGAGCTTTGGGCATACTATCAGTAAGCGGTTTCAACCGTGTACCCAATCCTGCTGCAAAAATCATCGCTTTCATACGTATGGTATTCTAATTAAACTGTTGTTTAATGCCTTGTTCACGATGTACTAATTCCACTTTTACAGAATAGCGTGTAGCTATATATTCGGCTACATGTTGTGCTGCATATACAGAGCGATGTTGTCCTCCGGTACAACCAAAAGAAAACGTAATTGAAGAAAAACCTCTTTCTACATACCTGCTTACCGAACTATCAGCTAATGCATAAATATGCTCAAGAAAGGCTAAAATTTCGCCATCTTGTTCCAAAAAATCAATCACGGGTTTGTCTAATCCTGTTAGTTGCTTATATTGCTCGTACTTACCAGGATTATGAATAGCCCTACAATCAAAGACGTAACCACCTCCGTTGCCCGTTGTATCTTCGGGTATACCTTTTTTATACGAAAAACTACTTACCTTTACCACTAAGTTCGATGGGCTGGTTGGCTTATTTTGGTGTGTATAGCAAACGATTAATTGCTGTAATACGCTAACGAGATACGGAAAATGAGTATCAAAATAATTATTTTTGAGGATTTCATTTAAATTCTGAATAGCAAAAGGGATGCTTTCTACAAAATGCTTTTTCTTCTCCACTAATCCCCTAAAACCGTAGGCTCCAAGTACTTGCAAATTCCTAAATAACACAAAAAATGCAAGTTGTTTGCGAAAAGCCACCTCATCTACAGGCATATACTTCGACAATGCCTCCAAATAGCTTGCAATCAAGGTTTCACGAACTTCTGCCGAAAAATTGGCTTTGGCTTGATACACAAACGAAGCTACATCGTATTGAATTGGACCTTTTCGTCCTCCCTGAAAATCAATAAAATAAGGATTTCCGTTGCGTATCATCACATTGCGACTCTGAAAATCGCGATACATAAACGTGTTACTTTTATCTTGAAGCAAGAATGATGCCAGATGTTCAAAATCATTTTCTAACCATTCTTCGTTACATTCGATACCAGCAGGTTTTAAAAAACAATATTTAAAGTAATTCAAATCCCACATCACCGTACGGTAATTAAAGGCTGCTTGCGGAAAACAGATGGAAAAATCGAAACCATTTGCCCCTTCAATTTGCAACGACGGTAAATAAGCAATTGTTTTTTTTAGTAGCTCAATTTCTTGTGCACTAAACTCTCCTGTTTCTCTGCCTTTCTTAATCGAATCGAATAACGATACATCACCCAAATCTTCAACAAGATAGCACATCTCATCGTCTGACACACCCACTACACGTGGCACGGGTAAGCCTTTGGAAACAAACTGATTAGCAATGGTAATAAACGCTTTATTTTCTTCGAGCACAGTACCTACTACACCTATAAACGACTGTTTTTTGGTGCACATACGTAGGTATTTCCTGTTAGAACCAGCGATGGGCAATGCTACAACGGATGTAGGCTGTTCGCCTATTACACGCAAAAAAAGTTGTAACAAGGTTTCCTCCATGGTAGTTTCTATTTCTGAGTATGAATGATGGATATATTGTACTTGTCGGCAAACAGTTTTTGAGCCTCTGCATAAGCAGTTGTACGTTGAATTTCTTGTTCACGTATGGTATCGTAAATAGAATCGGAAACTTGCTTTTTTTCAGTTAGCGTTAAGCCTTCATCGTGTTGAATTTCTATCAGCAATGGATAATACTCGTTTAAAACAAACTTATAAAAAACAAGCAACTCCTCCATTTCCTCTCGCAACTGTGTTTCCCCTCTAAAAGCATCTTTCTGTTGCACTTTAAGGATAGATTTTTCTACCTGATTGACAGCCTCTGCTAGTTCACTATTGGTTTCTTCTTTGTTGGCTTGTTTGATAACTGTATTCAAATCATTAATAGCAGACAGCACCCTACGCTGTTCGCGTATCAACGAATCGTTATAATCAGCAGGTGCTACACACGACACCAACAACAACGGAATAAGAAATAATAGCAATCTTGCCATTAGCGTTTCTGTTGTTTCAGTTCGTCAATTGCTTTGTTTCTATTGTCTAAATCTTTTTGCGAAGCTGCAATTCTCGAACGTACGTCATACAAGCTATATTCTAGCTTATTACGTTCTTTCACAATTTTCTCTTGCTGGTTTTGCTGTTTGGCTATATCTTTGGTATTCAAGGTATTTGGATCTGCTTTAGAGACATCTACTTTGGTTTTTTCAAACGCTTCTTGTTGTTTATTTAAATTATCGTATTGATTTGTTAATCTATCTTGTTGCGTTTGTAAAGAGGATAAGGTACGCTCAATCAACTTTTTCTCTTTCAAATGCTCTGCCATAGCTCGCTCATAAATATAATCACTCACGGTTTTTTCCAATCCAAGCAACCATTTATTCACCCTTTCTTGTACTTCTGGGGTAGTAGGATTGATATAATTATTATACCCTTGTGTCATTAATAATTCAACGGTACCTGCATTGTTAGAGCCTGAAATACGAAGATAAAAATCGAATTTATTATCCCAAAGGGGGAAGTATTCTACTCCAGCAAAAACGACAAATTTCGATTTAGATTTTCGTGGTGTTAGACCTTCTTTTTTTAGTTTTTCTAATACCGCTGTTTCAATATCTTTAGCTGGATAATTGAATGTAATAGTTGAAACGTTTACTTTATCTTTATTCGGAGCATTTGTTGATTTAACAACCGGCACACCAACCTGTGCTACTCCCATGCAAGTAGCTACTAAAAAACCCAATGCTAGTAAAATAAGCTTTTTCATACCTTAGTTTTTTTCAATTAATAGTACACAAAGATAAAGCAATATTTTTTAAAATTCAAGGTTTTCTTCACTAAAACCATTGTTGTTTTTGTTACGCTGTTCTTTGCCTCCATTTTTCATGTTGCCAAAATTATACGTAAGGGTGAGCCTATAACTTCTTCCTGAATAGAGACTTGCACTTTCTTGATAAAAGTTTTCGCCCCATGTAATGTTGGTAGTTCGTTGAGAATCAAGCAAATCTCTGACAGATACTCCCACATTGAGAGCCCCTTTAAAGAATGTTTTTCTAGCTCCTAAATCAATACCATACACTTGCTCATCACGACCCTGCACTTTTACTTGTGGAGCACGATAATACGCTGTTAGCTGTGTAGTAAAACCTCGTTGAATAATAATATTCGCATTCATTCTTGCATTCCAAGTAAAATTTTCTACCGATGAAATGCCATAACTTTCATTCGCAGCTAACGCATAGTAGTAGGCATTGAGTGTAGAGGTTAAATCTAATTTATTAGCAAATAACCTGTTTTTTAAAATCAACTCGGCTCCTGCTGATTCTGATGTTGTAATATTTTCGTAAGTAGTTTCCATAATTTCGTTTTGCAACTTGCTTACACGCTGAATAACATCAGAAGTAGCACGATAATACAATGAGGTAGAAAACGTATGACCTTGCTCCCAGTTCTTAATATAATTAAATTCAAATGAATTAGTAAACTCGGGACGCAAACTAGGATTTCCGTATGACAGATTTAATTCGTCAGTACGGTTAACAAAATCATTGAGTTGCCAACCTCGTGGACGATTAATACGTCGCGTATAATTTATCTGCAATTCGTTGTTCTGTGGCAAAGATTGTGATAGAAAGACCGAAGGGAATAAACTAAAATAAGACCTATAATGCTGCTTTGCCTCAGTCATTGTTTGTTCAGCACGCAAGCCAAGTTGAAAACTAAATGTTTGTATTTTTTGAGAGTAAGTGGTATATGCTGAAAAAATATTTTCCACATAAGTAAATCGATTGTACTTGTCTACATCTTCGACAAAAGAATTGGTAGTAAAGATGGAATCATACATTCTATCTTCGCTCAACGAATTGCGATAATTAAAGCTTAAGCCACTTTCGAGTTTAGAGTCTTTGGTAAATTTATTAAAGTAATCAGCCTGCCAAGTAATGTTATACATATTGCGTGTAGCTTGTTGCTCTTGATATGTTTTTGAATCGTTGATATACACTCCATCGTTACCAAAACGGGACGTATTGTAGGCATTAAAGCTATTATGATTACCTCGCACATAATAAATAGACGACGACAACTCGTGGTTAGTTTTATCAAAAAAATGCTTGTAATCAAGAGATACATTGTAATGCATCCGATTATTTGCATTATCAGCTAATCTGTCCCTCGTTTCAAGGGTATCTCTATTTGCATCTAATGAATGATAATTAATTGTGCTATTCCCCGAAAAATCTCCCAACATACCAAAACCACTAAGTCCAATATCATTTTTTTTGTCGATATGATAGGTTACGCCTCCTCTCATAAAGCCCATGAACATATCTGACTCAGATAACGATCGTTGATTAAGATGCGAGATAGTATCTTCTGCTACCAAAGTTGCCCGATTGTTGTATGATGCATTTTTACGTTCTCCTCCTCGTATAGAACCATTCAATTGCACATCAAATTTGGGACCATTGTACATATAATTACCACCAAAAGAACCATTTATAGCCCCCGACTCATCATAACCAATATTGCTATTAATACTAGCTAAATAGGAGCCACGATTTTTTTCTTTCAATACAATATTAATAATTCCTGCACTTCCCTCTGGATTAAAACGGGCTGATGGATTGGTTATAACCTCTATCTTTTCTACCGTTTCGGCTGGCATTTGCTCTAGCACCTGCCCTCTATTTTCATCTGTCAAACCAGATGGCTTGCCATTTATCCAAATTTCTACTGACGAATTATTTCGCAACGAAACATTCCCTTCTAAATCAACCGCTACCGAAGGAATATTTTTTAGCACATCAGTTGTGGAAGAACCTTGTGCAAGTGCAGTTTCATCCACATTAAATACTTTTTTATCTATTTCAAAAGACACTCCCGAGCGTTGTCCAACTACCTGTACCTCTGATATTTGTTGTGCATTTTCTTTCAATACAACTTTATTTACCCTAGCTGTAGGTTTCTCTTTGCTCACCAACACAGAGGTTTCAAAAGATTCATAGCCAACAAAAGAAACTTTCAATGTAAACGACCCATAGGGTAAATTCTGAAGAATAAACTTACCTTCACTATCAGACAATATTGCTTGTAATGGCTCTTTTGATTGATTAGTAAATAGAGCTACATTGGCAAAATCAAGCGGTTTTTTAGACGTATTATCAAATACTTGACCAATAATTTTTCCGTCTTGAGCCCGTATAATAAACACGACAAAAAAAAGCCATAGTAGACTTAACACATATTTATATTTCATATTCGTTACGTTTAGGTGTTGTGCCTCTATGACGGAAAAAAGAGAAAAAGGTTTAAAGCGGAAATGTTATTTTATGTCAAAAAAAAAACTCTGTATGGCTAAATAATAGGATTTAATTCCAAATCCAGAAATACAGCCTTTGCAAACGGGAGTTAAAAAAGACTCGTGTCGGTATGATTCGCGAGCAAAAACATTAGATATATGTACTTCTACGACAGGAGTTTTAATGGATTTTACAGCATCGGCAATAGCAATAGAAGTATGTGTATAGGCTCCTGCATTGATAATAATACCATCAGCAGTAAACCCTACTTCATGAATTTTATTAATAATTTCGCCTTCTACGTTAGATTGAAAATACAGAATATCAATTGATGGAAATGCTTTTCGGATTTCCGCAAGCATTTCCTCAAATGTTTGATTTCCATAAACTTGCGGCTCTCTTTTGCCAAGCAAATTTAAATTAGGACCATTTATAATAACTAATTGCATAGCGTAAGTTTCAATGTAAAGACAGTTGGTTGTTCGTTTTTTTACTCAATAACTGTTATCCAACCATATTTATCTGGCTCATCTCCGTATTGAATAGCACGTAATTTAGTATATAATTGTTCGCATACTTTCCCTGGTTTACCATCTGCAGAAAACACATATGACTTTCCTTCCTCTACATCATCAATTCGCTGAATAGGACTTATTACAGCTGCAGTTCCGCATGCTCCAGCTTCTTCAAAAGTAGCCAATTCTTCTTCAGGAACTGGACGTTGCTCTACCTTTAAACCCAATTCTTTTGCCAAAACCATTAAACTTTTGTTGGTTATTGATGGTAAAATTGACGTTGATTTTGGTGTTATGTACGTATTGTTTTTAATCCCAAAAAAGTTTGCTGCACCACATTCATCAATGTATTTTTTTTCTTTTGCATCTAAATAAAATACATTTGAATACCCCATCTTATGAGCTTTATCTACAGCAACCAAGCTTGCTGCATAATTACCACCCACTTTGTACATACCTGTTCCTAAAGGAGCTGTACGATCAAACTGCCGTAATATCACAAACGGAGTAGTTTGAAAACCTCCCTTAAAATACGGACCAACAGGCGTTACAAACAAAATAAACTCATATTCCTTTGCTGCATTCACACCAACCTGAGCACTGGTACCTATAATTAACGGACGTATGTATAACGAGGCTCCACTTTCGTAAGGTGGCACAAAGCGTTCATTTTCTTTTACAACCAATTTAACCGCCTCTTTGAATTTGTCAACTGGAAATTTTGCCATCAGTATACCTTCACACGACGATTGCATACGAAGTGCATTTTCATCAATCCTAAACACACGAATCTTACCATCTTTTCCTCTAAAAGCTTTCAGTCCTTCGAAACATTCTTGCCCGTAATGCAAACAAGTAGCAGCCATGTGCATATTCAAATACACATCTGTATGTTTTCGTAATTCTCCCCACTCTCCGTTTTGATATGAACACCGAATATTACAATCCGTTGGCATATAACTAAACGACAAATTCGACCAGTTAATTTCTTCCATCTGCGAAATTCTAAAAATGTTTATAGCTATGTGTAATAAATATATAAGTGCAAAAGTAATGTTTTTTTAGCAAATACAAGTATTGTATGTTTGGTTTTTATAGAAGTTTTTTTTACTACATTTTAATTTGACACAAAACTATTTTATTTTAATCTTTAAATCGCTATCTTTGTAGTTTATGATTTACTTTACGTATAATTTTGTACATATTTTATATTCAAGATGAAACAATTTCTGAAATTTACTTTTGCTTCTTGCTTGGGCTTCTTACTTTCTTTTTTTACAATATGCATTATAGTTGCAATAGTTATTGTTGCTACTGTTACTGGATTTTCATCTAAACAAATAACGGTTGCACCTAATTCTGTATTAAAAATTGAATTTAACGGCGTTTTGAAAGAGCAAGCAAGAGATATGTCCTTTTTTGATGCGTGGTCATCCACAAATATAACCGAACTTGGTATTCACGATATAATAAAGAGCATTCAGCATGCCAAAACAGACGAAAATATTGTTGGAATTTGGTTGCAAATGGATTTATTTAGTGCTGGAAATGCCTCTATAAGCGAAATTCGAGATGCATTAGTCGATTTTAAAAAATCAGGTAAATTTATTATTGCTTATGGGGATAATTACACCCAACAATTATATTATCTAGCAACGGTTGCTGATAAGATTTTTATACATCCATCGGGAACAATTGAACTCAAAGGATTGGCTTCAAAACCAATTTTCTTTAAAAATGCACTCCAAAAAGTAGGCGTTGATATGCAGGTTGTAAAAGTGGGCGATTATAAAGGAGCACCTGAAATGTATACAAATAATGCTATGAGTGATGAGAATAAAGCTCAAACAAAAAACATTATCAACCAACTCTGGCGAAAAATGTGTACAAATATTGCATCCGAAAGAAATATAAGCATTGAACAAATAGAATCCTTGGTTGAAAAATCGGTAATGTTTGCCCCAACAAAGTCGTACGTTACAGAAGGGCTTGTAGATAGCTTACTATACCCAGACGAACTTGTTTCCTATTTCAAAACCCACATTGATAGCACGTATAACGAAGAAAAACAAATGGTTAGCTATGGAGACTACATAGTTCTTGCATCACAAAACAAATCAAATAACAATAAAATTGCCGTACTATATGCTAATGGGGGAATTGATGATGGCGATATTGAAGGAATTGATTCTGAAGAACTGTCTAAATTGCTATCAGAAACTCGAAAGGATTCTTCTATAAAAGCAGTAGTACTTCGCATCAATTCGCCAGGAGGCAGTGCTTTTGGAGCAGAACGCATTTGGAGAGAAACATCTCTTTTTAAAGGGGTGAAACCCTTAGTCGTATCAATGGGCGATTATGCTGCTTCAGGAGGCTATTATATTGCAACTCAAGCTGATTCTATTTTCAGTAATACCGAAACGCTTACTGGATCCATTGGTATTTTTGGTATTATCCCAAACTTCTCAAAAATTTCTGAGAAATTTGGGATTACTTACGACCCTCAAACAACCCATACATTAGCGGACTTTCCTTCTTTTACAAGAGACATGACCACATATGAACGTAACATCTTGGAAAGATATATTACAGATAATTATCAGTTGTTTTTACACAGATGTTCTGAGGGTCGATCTATCACAAAAGCAGCATTACTACCACTAGCTGGAGGCAGAGTATGGACAGGATCGGACGCTTTAACACACGGCTTAGTAGACAAAATAGGAGGGCTACAACAAGCCATACAATCGGCTGCTCGTATGGCATCAATTACAAGCTATGAGGTAGAACACCTCCCTAAAAAGAAAACAGTATGGGAAAGCATGTTAGAAGATACAACGATACAGATTCAATCTTTGCTTACTAAAAACATTCCCCTGCATGAGTATAGGTTAATACGTTCCTTCATTGACAATAAAACTAGAATAATAATACAGGCTCGGATGGAAGAAAATAGTGAAATATGGTAACTCGAAAAAACATTTTTATACGCATGCTATTGTGGCCAATCTCATGGCTATACGGCATCTTAATGAGTATACGCAACATGCTGTTTGACAAACACATATTACCAACGGAAAGCTTTCCAATCAGTGTAATTTCTGTTGGTAACATCACAGTAGGTGGTACTGGTAAAACTCCTCATACTGAATATTTAGTATCTATCTTAAAAAAGAAATTCAATGTAGCAGTACTAAGTAGAGGCTACAAACGCAAAACGGTAGGATATATCTATGCCAATGCAACGGCTTCAGCCCAAACAATAGGAGACGAGCCTTTTCAAATATATCAAAAACATCCTGATATTGTGGTAGCCGTTGATGCTAACCGTCGTAATGGAATTAAACAAATTTTACTATCTCATCCACAAACAGACGTTGTACTACTTGATGATGCTTTTCAACATCGTTATGTAGAGGCAAATCAAACAATATTGTTAGTTGATTATAACAGACCTATAACTGAAGACAATATGTTGCCATATGGTAATTTACGAGAATCTATTGATGGCATTAAACGTGCAGACATCATTCTCATCACAAAATGCCCACCCAATCTAACACCTATTGAAGCAAGAAATATACATAAATCCTTAAACTTATTAGCGTACCAAAACATTTTCTATACAAGCTTTGCATATGGTGATGTCAAGAGCGTATTTATACCCAACCAAATAGTAACTACAAGCATCATTCAAGAACAACAATTTGGAATTCTTTTAGTTACAGGAATAGCACAACCAGAACCTCTGCTAGATTACATTTGCACACTGACTCCTTATGTTGAGAAGCTACTATTCCCCGACCATCATTTTTTTACCCAACAAGATATGGGAATCATCATAGAGATGTTTGAAAATATGAAACAGGAAAAACGCCTGATAATGGTAACAGAAAAAGATGCAGCACGTTTGGTAAACGACCCACTTTTTCCTGACCATCTAAAACCGTACACATGTATGTTACCCATCAGTGTGAATTTTTTATTTCAACAACAAAAAATATTTAATTCTAAAATTATAGATTATGTTAGCAAAAATCAACGAAACAGCAACGTACCTAAAAGGAAAAATGCAACGCTTTCCTAAAGTGGGTATTATTTTAGGCACAGGATTGGGAGAATTAGCTTCTCAAATTACAGAAAAACAAGAAATAGAGTACCAAACAATTCCAAACTTTCCAGTTTCAACGGTAGAAGGGCATAGTGGCAAATTGATTATTGGTAAATTAGGAACAACTGAAGTTCTGGCGATGCAAGGTAGGTTCCACTACTACGAAGGATACTCTATGCAAGAGGTTACTTTCCCTGTACGTGTTATGAAAGCCTTAGGAATTGAAACATTATTAGTTTCCAATGCCAGTGGAGGAGTAAATCCCTCATTTGAAATTGGGGATTTAATGATTATCACGGATCATATCAATACATTCCCAGAACATCCACTGAGAGGTAAAAACCATCCTGAATTAGGCGTTCGTTTTCCAGATATGAGTCAAGCTTATTCAAAGGAATTAATTTCAAAAGCAAAAAAAATTGCAGCAAGAAACACGATTAAGGTAGTAGAAGGTGTTTATCTCGGCACCTCTGGTCCTACTTTTGAAACTCCTGCCGAATACGTTTATTTTAGAAATATTGGGGCAGACACCGTTGGTATGTCAACAGTTCCTGAAGTAATTGTTGCCGTTCATAGTGGCATTAAGGTATTTGCTATGTCAATTATTACAGATTTAGGGGTTCCTGGTAAAATTGTGGAAGTAAGCCACGAAGAAGTACAACACATCGCTAATCAGGTGCAACCCAAAATGACCCAAATAATGAAAGAACTTATCGCCGAATTATAGCTTTGTAACATTGGTGTAATGAATATGCTAAGGGGAAATATTAAAAACAAAAAATAATACAGACATATTTAATAGTCAAGATTTTTTTTGTACTTTTGTACGTCAAATTTTGAAACACAATTAGTGAATATCAATTTATAAATAAAAAAGAACATGTGTAGAATTGAAAAAATTGTAGCCCGCGAAGTACTTGATTCGCGTGGAAATCCAACTGTAGAAGTTGATGTAACGTTAGAGTCAGGAATTGTAGGCAGAGCTGCTGTACCATCAGGTGCATCAACTGGCGAAAACGAAGCTATTGAATTACGCGATGGCGACAAAGGTCGCTACTTAGGCAAAGGTGTATTAAAAGCTGTTGCTAACGTAAACAACGTAATTGCACCTGAACTTATCGGTATGTGTGCTATGGAACAACGTGCTATCGACAAAAAAATGATTGCATTAGATGGTACAAAAACAAAATCAAAATTAGGAGCTAATGCTATCTTAGGCGTTTCTTTGGCTGTGGCTAAAGCCGCTGCTGAATACCTTGGATTACCATTATACCGTTACATTGGCGGTACAAACGCATTTACATTGCCTGTACCTATGATGAATATCATTAACGGGGGCTCGCACTCTGATGCTCCTATCGCATTCCAAGAATTTATGATTCGCCCTGTAGGTGCTAAATCTTTCCGCGAAGGCTTACGTATGGGTGCTGAAGTTTTCCATTCTTTGAAAAAAGTATTACACGATAAAGGATTAAGTACTGCTGTTGGCGACGAAGGAGGTTTTGCTCCAAATCTTGCTGGAGGTACTGAAGAAGCTCTAGAATCAATCCTTACTGCAGTAAAAAATGCGGGATATGTTCCAGGAAAAGATGTTACAATTGGATTGGATTGTGCTGCTTCTGAATTTTACAAAAATGGCATCTATGACTATTCAAAATTTGAAGGTCCTAATGGAAAAAAACGTACCTCTGCTGAACAAGCAGACTATTTAGCAGAATTAATAGCTAACTATCCTATTGACTCAATCGAAGATGGTATGGGTGAAGGCGACTGGGACGGATGGAAACTATTAACAGACAAAATTGGTAGTAAATGTCAATTAGTAGGTGATGACTTATTTGTAACTAATGTAGAATACTTGAAAAAAGGTATCGATTTAGGTTGTGCTAACTCTATCCTTATTAAAGTTAACCAAATCGGATCTCTTTCTGAAACATTAGACGCTATCGAAATGGCTCACCGTGCTGGCTATACTTCTGTTACTTCTCACCGCTCTGGCGAAACTGAAGATGCAACTATTGCAGATATTGCGGTAGCTACAAATTCTGGTCAAATCAAAACAGGTTCGTTGAGCCGATCTGACCGTATGGCTAAATACAACCAACTACTTCGTATCGAAGAAGAATTAGGTGACTTAGCTGTATATGGCTACAAAAAGTAAACCTACTTACAGTATACTAAATAAAGCCTAGCGAAATTCGCTAGGCTTTATTATTTTTATACACATTAAGTGTAGATTACGACAAAAATGAAATAAGAACTCCAGCAGCTACTGCAGAACCTATTACACCGGCAATATTACTCGACATACAATATTGTAAAATGTGGTTTTTCTTATCATAACGTAAAGCAATCTCGTTGGCAACACGCGAAGCCATTGGCACAGCACTTAAGCCAGTAGCTCCAATAAGGGGGTTAATCTTTTTGACAGAAAAAAGGTTCACAAGCTTAACAAACAAAATACCACCTGAAATAGACAACGCAAACGCCAAGAAACCGCCAATAATAATCCCTATTGTTTGCCAATTAAGAAAAGCTTCTGTTGTCATTGTAGCACCTACACACAAGCCCAAAAAAATAGTTGCTGTATTTAAAATAGCATTTGAAGCTGCGTCTGACAGTCGCAAAGTATTTGTACCAACTTCTTTTAGTAAGTTACCAAACATTAGCAATCCAACTAACGGAACCGAAGAAGGCACAAACAATGCTACAATAGTAGTTACAGCTATCGGGAAAATAATCTTTGTTACCCTCATATTTTTAATCTGCGTTTTTGAAGGATATTTTTTTTCTTCTTCACGCATATTAATACGCAATTCTTTTTCAGTACACAGCAACTTAACAACAAGAGGTATAATAACAGGGACTAACGCCATATACGAATAGGCAGCAATGGCAATGGGACCCAATAAATGTGGAGCCAACTTTATAGTTGTAAAAATCGCTGTAGGTCCATCTGCTCCACCAATTATCCCCAATGCAGCAGCCTCTTTGGGCGTAAAACCAAGCAAAATAGCCCCTATCAGTACCGTAAAAATACCCAATTGTGCAGCAGCTCCAAAAATGGATAATCGGATATTTCGCAACATCGGACCAAAATCCGTTAAAGCTCCTACTCCCATAAAAATTATTGGAGGAAGGAACCCTGATTTAATAAGCATATAGTATAAAAAATTCATAATTCCCATCTCGTGTGCAATATCATGCAACGGCATTTGCCAAATACTTTTCATTTCACCACCCACTTCTACCAATCCTTCTGAGTTAGCCTGTATAATCCCCATTTGCCCACCTGGGAAATTGGCTATTAATACCCCAAAGGCTATCGGAATCAACAATAATGGCTCAAATTCCTTTTTTATACCTAAATACAACAATAAAAATGCAATGGCATACATGAGTAAAAATTGCGGTTGAGCAATAATATTACTAAACGCTGTCATTTCATACAAATTTCCTAAAATTTCCATATATCATTAAGATTATTGAATAATAAGCAACACATCGTCCTCTGAAACATTATCTCCATTAGCAACTACAAAGTCAACAATTACACCATCAGTTTCAGCTTGAATAGCATTATATGTTTTCATTGCCTCTACATAACAAACAATATCCCCTTTCTTAACTTGTGATCCAATTTTCAAGGGAATATCTGAGGCTGATTTTGTCAAAAAAAACCTCCCTTCTAAAGGAGCCAACACCTTTTCTCCTTCTGCATTTTCTTTTAGAAGAACATTCGAATCTAATCCACTATTCGCAAATTCTGCAAGTTCTACTTTATATTTTTCTCCATTTACAGTCATTTCAAGAACATGTGGCAATACGAAAGAACCATCTCCTCGTTGTTGCGATTCTTTTTTTGCTTGTGCTAACTCTATTTCAAAATCATGTTTAGCTTTACCCGATTTATACGTTCTATATTGTTCTGGATGCATGGCAAGTTCTAACAATTCTTCCTCATCTTTTCCCATATCCCATCCATTATCAATTATTTCCTTTCGAAAATTTTCTAACACATTCGGATACAAAATTTGAGGGTCTCCTTCATAAAATGTACGACCTTGCTGTGTAGCTAACTCTTTAATCTCAGGAGCCAATTCTCCTGGCAATCGTCCAGCTTTACCAAGTATCATATCCCAAGTATCATCAGATATCATTGTCCAACGAGCTTTCCCTTTAGCCATTTGAATGATATTAAACATCGCTAAATTTTTAACATACTGAGAATATGGCGTTACCAAAGGAGGATAGCCAACGCGAGGCCACACATAAGCCACTTCATCAAATAGTTGAATCAACAATTCATCTGTATTAATGGTAGTTTTACCTTGCTTTTGATATGCTTTGTTTATTGACACTAAATTATCTTTCAAATCATTCATCAAACTACCCATCATACCGCCTGGCAATCCAGGTGCTATCAACAGCGATTGCAAATGTCTATTCGTTTCGGGAATAAAATATCCTAAAAAATCATCCATAAATTCTTGAGTCAATGCACGCACTTTCATATAAGCTGACATATTGATTTCTGGCACACTAAAACCAGCATCTTTCAACATTTCTCGCACCATAATTACATCTGCATGACCAGTACCCCACGATAAAGGCTCCATCCCAACGTCAATAATATCACAACCAGCTTTACAAACCTCCAAAATAGAAGCCGGAGTAAAACCAGGACCAGTCTGTCCATGATATTGCACAATAATAGTTGGGTATTTTTTCTTTATATATGCTACTATTTTTCCTAATGATACAGGGCGACCAATGCCTGCCATATCTTTTAAACAAATTTCATCGGCACCATTAGCTATAAGTTCATCTGCCATTGCACAATAATAATCAACCGTATGCACAGGAGACACAGTAAGCGACAATGCAGCTTGTGCTATCATACCTGCTTCTTTGGCATATCGAATAGATGCTATAACATTTCGGGTATCGTTTAACCCACAAAATGAACGTGCTATATCTGTACCTTGTGCTTTTTTAACCTTATAGAATAATCTTCTCACATCTTCCGACACTGGATACATACGCAACGCATTTAAAGACCTATCAAGCATGTGAGTTTGAATACCTGCATCATTAAATGGCTTGCACCACTGCCTAACAGCCACATTTGGATTTTCCCCAAACAACAAATTAATTTGCTCGAATCCACCTCCATTCGTTTCGACACGTGCAAAACAACCCATACGAATTATTTCAGGAGCTACTCGTACCAACTGGTCCACACGTGGCATATACTTTCCTGCACTTTGCCACATATCTCGATAAACCAACGAAAACTTAACTTCTTTTTTCATACTATTTACTTGATTTTTTCAATTTTCTTGACAACAAAAGTTCCTTGTGACAGTTTTTTAATAACCTCATCAATAACCATAGAATCTGATGAAGACACATGTTCTTTTGGCTCTTGAATTAATTTATTATCCACTCGGGATGTTGCTTCTGGAAAATAACGATTTACTAATAAAATAAGCCATCTACTAATACCCATTACTACTAATAATACAACAAAAACAGACAATAACCCAACTAAGAGCAACAACAATCCTTCACTTAAATTTTCCATACATTGATTATTTTGAGAAATAAACTACAAATTTACAAATAAATATATCATTTTGATAGATTATATGCTGTTTTTTTTAAATATATTTAATCGTTAAAACACTCATAATATCAATTTGACACATATCAAAACACTAATATATCAATTTGTCAAATAAAAATATCCTAATCTGCTAGAAGAAATCCGTAAAAAAGACAGAAGAAATCAGCGTAAAAACAAATATACAAAAAAATAACGTATTTTTGCAAAGAAGATTGGTTATTAACAAAAAGAAGAAGAGACTAATCTCTTCTTCTTGAGTAGGTGGGCCCACTTGGACTTGAACCAAGGACCTACGGGTTATGAGTCCGGTGCTCTAACCAACTGAGCTATAGGCCCAAAAATATTCTCATAAAATCGCCTCAATAGAAGCGAGTACAAAAGTAATTTTTTTTTGTATAACAACAAAATATTCGTTTTGAAAAATGATAAAAAATATTGTATTTGACATGGGTGGGGTACTCATTAACTTAGATAAAAATCGTTGTATCGCTGCTTTTAACAAAATAGGGTTCAATGATGTAGAACTCTATATTGACAAATACATTCAAAATGGACTATTCTTAAGCTACGAAAAAGGAGAAATTGATACAAATGTATTTTTAGAAAACATACAACAACATATAGGAAAACAAGTTGATTTCACTGAAATAACAAATGCTTGGTGTGCCATTTTACTTGATATTCCTACCTATAAATTAACTTTATTGCGTATGCTAAGAAAAAAATACCGCACATTTATGTTGAGCAATACCAATGCGATTCATTTTGAAAGAATTACACAGGATTATTTTGAAAAAGATGGTTATTCTATACCTCACTATTTTGAAAAATGCTATCTATCTTATCAAATGAACTGTGTAAAACCTCATAATCAGATATATCTAACGATGCTACATGATGCACAGATACTTGCTAGTGAAACATTATTTATTGACGATTCGGTAGAAAATATTGAATCAGCAAAAAAACTCGGTTTTCAAACCTATTTAGCTCAAGAACAGGAAGATTTCTCTCATTTGTTTGTATCTTTGTAGTTCATTATGAAAATAGTTACGGATTTACATACTTCTTTACAACAAAAAACAGCTGCTACTGTTGGTTTCTTTGATGGTGTACACACAGGTCATGTAACCCTCTTAAATAGGCTTAAAAAGGAAGCTTCCCAACGAAACTTAGCTAGTATGGTCGTTACGTTTGCCACACATCCACGCGAAATATTGCAGAGCAACTATCAACCGGAATTACTAACAACTACAGAAGAACGTATAACATTATTAGCTAAAAACAACATCGACATATGTGTATTGCTCCCCTTTAGCAAAGAAATGTCCACACTAACTTCTGAACAATTTATGAAACGGATACTCAAAGAGACTCTTCTAACAGAATATCTATTGCTCGGACACGATCATCAATTTGGGTCAGATAGACAAAATGGAGCTATAGAATACATACAGTTTGGAAAAATAATAGGAATGAAAGTAGAAAGCGAAACAGCTTATATGAAAGGAAATACTTGTATTAGTTCTTCCACCATACGCAGGGCTCTAGCAACACATAAAATAGAAGAAGCAAATACGTATCTAAATTATCCATATTTTATAAGTGGCATTGTCATTGGAGGAAAACAAATTGGAAGAACTATTGGCTTTCCGACTGCAAATATATCTCTTACAGATAAACGCAAACTAATTCCTGCAGATGGAGTATACGCTGTAAAGGTTACTATTAAAGGAAACATACACCAAGGAATGATGAATATAGGCACTCGTCCTACCATAGATCAATCCCTTCAAAAAACACTCGAAGTACATATTCTTGATTTCCATGAATCCATTTATCAAGAAAATATCTCCATTGAGTTTCTTTCTTTCTTACGCAACGAAATGAGATTTGATTCATTGGAAAAACTAGTACAACAACTACTTATTGACAAAGAAAATACGATCACTTTTTTTCAACAGCATACCTAATTATACTCCGATTTGAGACAAGAGAACTTTCAGAAAACGATAAAATCTATCTACACTTAGTATATCTACTTTTTCATTGGGAGAATGAGGGTATTTAATTGTTGGACCTATCGAAATCATATCCAAATGAGGATATTTACTTCCAATAATGCCACACTCTAAACCCGCATGAATTGTCTTTACCTCAGGATCTCTATCAAAAAAATGTTCGTATTGTTCTCGTACTAAGTTGACAAGATTAGATGATGATTTAGGGCTCCATCCATCATAATTCCCCGAGACACTAATTTTTGCCCCAGCCAAACTAAAGATACTTTCTATCATCGATCGCACTTCTCCTTTCATAGAATCCACATTACTTCTTACTAAAAAATGGGTACTCACACAATTTGTAGAAGTTTCAATAATCCCCAAATTTGTAGAAGTTTCCACCCAATTAGACAAAGGGACATAGCGATATACCCCATTAGGAGCCCCTATTACAGCATTGATAATATCATCCTGAATAGGTTCTGGCAATAATCCATCAGGTAATATAATGGACTCAATTTCGATTGATACATCAGGATCAATATGGCTATATTCTTGTGTATAAATAGCCTTAAAATCATGATACACACTCATCAAATCATCTTCTCCTCCTGTAGGAATTGTAATAATAGCTTCTGCCTCACGTGGAATAGCATTAATGATAGTCCCTCCTTTTATATAGGCAACTCTTGCTTCAAAATCAACCACTAAGGTCTTTAAAAAATGAAATAATAATTTATTGGCATTAGCACGTTGCAAATGAATATCAATCCCTGAATGCCCTCCAAGAAGCCCTTTTATTCCAATTTTATATGCTTTATCTCCTTCAGGAACAGGAGTTTTTTCAAAATTAAAATTACATTGTACTCGCACTGCTCCTGCACATCCAACTATTATTTCTTGTTCGTCTTCCGAATCTAAATTAATAAGTATATCTCCTTGCAACCAATCAGGGGCTACTCCAAAAGCTCCATTCATCCCATTTTCTTCATCTACTGTAAACAATGCCTCTAGTGGAGGGTGCACAAGTTCTTTATTCTCTAAAATAGCCATCATTGCTGCAACTCCTATCCCGTTATCTGCCCCAAGGGTTGTATCTGTTGCCATCAACCAGTTATCAGTAATCTTCCACTTAATAGCATCAGTACAAAAATCATGCAATACCCCTTCATTTTTTTGTGGCACCATATCCAAATGGCTTTGCAAAATGACCTTTTTGCACCCCTCATATCCTGCACTTGCTGGTTTTCGTATTACAATATTATTTGCTTTGTCTCGTAGCGTTTCTAAACGCAATGATTTTCCAAACCCTTCAATATAATCAGTGATGGCATCCATCCTACCAGATGGACGTGGAATTTGGCTAATTGCATAAAAGTGTTGCCATATTGGCAATTTTATCAAATCTTCTATTGTATAATGCATGAATTAAAAAAGTTATAGTTAAATCTTTATGACCGTTTTTTCGCCAGATTGTTTCATTATGATATTTCGTATTGCATTGTATCGATTCAATTCTTGCAATAAAGAAAACATCTCTTCATCCGACACTTTCCCTTCGGATTGTTTTATCTTATCTCTCAACTCTTTGCAATAATAATCTACAATTTTCTCTTTAAAATCAAGTAAATACTTGGTTACCTGATAATTTAATCTATCTTGCTCCGATTCAATAGCTTTGTATTTTTGATGAACTTTGCTCAAAGTATGTTTATCCGTAATTAGTTCAAAGACATAATCCCGAATTTCTTTATTTGGATGATTTAAAAAATAAAATGCTATTTGTTCTTGATTGCTTGCTCTCAATCTAATTAATTCGTTACATATCTGCTGATGCAAAGAATAGGAAAAATCTAAATCATCAACCGCTAAATCATTTAAAATAAAATCAAAAACTGAAATAATATACTCTGCCTTGTTTTCATCCTGACCTACAATCTTAGATGCTCCATTTCGTAAAATGCAGGCTATTAGATTTTGTTCTTGCAAAAAAGTGTAATGCAAAAATGCATTCACTGTTGAATGATCTGAAGGAAGTTCGCTAATAGCATTATCAGCATCCTCAGATTCCACCACAAAATTTGTCTGTTTCGATTGAGATTCAAGCAAAAGAATCCGCCTTTTATTTACTTCTGTAAACAAAACATTCTCATTCATTTCAAATTGTTTAGCACACTCTTTTACATATACAGAACGCATAATAGCATCTGGTATAATCGCAATGCTTTGCACAATATCTGCAATTAGTTTGGCTTTCTTACTCACATCTTTGCCGGCTTCTTCAAGCAACAAGTGTGATTTAAAATGAATAAAGTCTGTTTGATTTTTCTCTATAAACTGTATAAAATCACTGGCATTTTGTTTTTTAGCAAAAGAGTCTGGGTCTTCTCCCTGTGGCAATAACACCACTTTTACATTCATGCCTTCTTCTAGCAATAAATCAATACCCCTAATAGACGCTTTTATTCCAGCAGCGTCTCCATCGTATAACACCGTAATATTGGAGGTAAACCTACGTATCAAACGAATCTGACCAGGAGTAAGAGCGGTTCCTGAAGATGATACAACATTCTCAATCCCACTTTGATACATAGAAAGCACATCTGTATATCCTTCTACCAAAAAACAATTATCATACTTTACAATACTTTGCTTAGCAAAAAACAATCCATACAACTCATTACTTTTATGATAAATTTCAGATTCTGGTGAATTGAGGTATTTTGCTGTTTTTTCATCAGTCTTCAAAATTCTACCTCCAAAAGCCACAATCTTTCCCGACAATGTGTGGACAGGAAAAATGACCCTTCCTCGAAATCTATCAACCAAACTCGCATCTTGACGTTCAGTACACAATCCTGTTTTTAAAAGATAGTCCCGCTTATAGCCTTTTTCTAAAGCTACACGCCCAAAAGAATCATACGATTCCAAACTATAACCTAAGCCAAATTTCTTTATAACATCATCACGAAAACCTCTTTCTTTAAAATAAGATAAACCCACGGATCTTCCCTCGTCTTGTTTCCAAAGAACATCCTCAAAATAAGTTTGAGCAAAAGTGTTAATTACAAACAAACTTTCTCTTTCGTTGCGTTTATTTAACTCCTCTGCCGATATTTCCTTTTCTACTATTTCAATATTATATTTTTTAGCTAAGTAACGCAACGCATCATAATATGATAAATGCTCATGCTCCATGATAAAATTTACAGGCGTTCCTCCTTTTCCACAACCAAAACATTTACAAATATTTTTGGCTGGAGAAACAGTAAACGATGGCGTTTTTTCGTCATGAAATGGACAAAGCCCAATCATATTCACCCCTCTTTTACGAAGTGATACAAACTCGCCAACAACATCTTCAATCTGTGCTGTTTGTAGAATCCTATCCACTGTTACTTGATCAATCATCTCTATTTTGTTAGGAACACAAATATACGAGAATTTTACTATTTATCTATCTTGATGTAGGAGCTTTTTTCTACAAAAAATCTCGTATATTTGTAGGGCATCTCAACAAAAATTTATCGCAACAAGAATATCGAGTAATAAATAAACTTCAAAACTTATGAAAACCGTACTTATAACAGGGGCATCAGAAGGTATAGGATACGAATTGTCTCAATTATTTGCCAACGCACATTATCAGCTTATTTTGGTGGCAAGAAATGAACAAAAATTAAACGCCATGTGTGAAACATATACATCTAATGGTGTAAAATGCACGTATTTTGTGGCTGATTTATCCATTATGTCTCACGTGGAAAAGCTTGCAGATAAAATCGACCAACTGCCATTCAAAATAGACTATCTAATAAACAACGCTGGGTTTGGGATATATGGAAACTCTACTGAACTGGATTGGGAAAAAGAATCTGCTATGTATCAACTAAATATGATTAGTTTAGCCTATTTAACAAAACACTTTTCAATTCAAATGACAAAAAATGGTTTTGGAAGGATTTAAATGTTGCCTCTATTGCCGCCTTTCAACCTTTGCCATTTATGGCAGGGTATGCGGCCTCCAAAGCTTTTGTGCTTAGCTTATCTCAAGCATTGAACGAAGAACTTAAAAAGCAAAACGTATATGTGTCTACCCTGTGTCCAGGTGTTACAGAAAGTAAATTTCATAACACAGCCAATACAGAAAAAAAACTCTTGGGAGCTTCCTTTTTCCCTGTTGCCACAGCACAAGAAGTTGCTCAGTATGGGTACAAACTACTTATGTCAGGCAAAAACATCGGCATATATGGCTTGCTAAATCGCATTCAAATTGGCTTGTTACGATTTATCCCTCGTGCATTTATTGTAAAAATTGTTGGGATAATGATGAAATAAATTGACTTCGTTCAATAAAAAAGCTGCTTTGTGAATTACAAAGCAGCTTTTTTATTGACAAACCTAGCGGTTAATCTTTTATCTTAGCCGACAAAAACTCTCTGTTTAAACGAGCAATATGGCTTATGGAAATATTTTTAGGACACTCTGCTTCACAAGCTCCTGTATTAGTACAATTACCAAACCCTAATTCATCCATTTTAGCAACCATCGCTTTGGCTCGTGTTGCTCTTTCTACTTTTCCTTGAGGCAATAATGCAAGTTGACTTACCTTTGCAGCAACAAATAGCATTGCTGATCCATTTTTACAAGCCGCTGCACAAGCACCACAACCGATACAAGAGGCAGCGTCCATTGCTTCGTCTGCATAAATTTTTGAAATAGGAATTGCATTGCCGTCTGGCACTCCACCTGTGTTTACAGACACAAAACCACCAGCCTGAATAATCTTATCATAAGCCCCTCTATTAACCATCAAATCCTTAATAACAGGAAATGCTGCCGAACGCCATGGCTCAATAGTAATCGTATCTCCATCTTTAAATTTACGCATGTGCAATTGACATGTAGTGATTTCACCATCTGGTCCGTGTGGATGTCCGTTAATATACAACGAACACATACCACAAATACCTTCTCTACAATCATGATCAAAAGCTACTGGTTCTTTGCGTTCGCTTATTAACTGCTCATTCAAAATATCCATCATTTCTAAGAATGAACTATCTGTTGAAACATTATTCAATTTATAGGTTTCAAATTTACCTTGTGCTTTTGGACCTGCCTGACGCCAAACTTTAAGCGTTACATTTATTGTTTTTTCCATCTTACAGAATTTCTTTTTGTTTGGATACCTTGTTAATTATGCTTTGTAATTGCGTTGTTGACGTTGAATAAACTCATAATCAAGTTTTTCTTTTAACAACACGGGATCTGCATTTTCTCCCATATACTTCCAACACGCCGCAAATGCATAATCATCATCATTACGCATTGCTTCTCCTTCTGGAGTTTGATATTCTTCACGGAAGTGACCTCCACATGATTCCTCTCTTTGCAATGCATCGCGAGCCATCAAATCTCCTATTTCAATAAAATCTGCTACTCGCAAAGCTTTTTCTAATTCAACGTTCAGATCGTCTCCTTTACCAGGAATATATACGTTAGTCCAAAATTCCTTTTTAATAGCTTTAATTTTATCAATAGCATGTTGCAATCCTTCTTTATTTCTGCCCATTCCCACAAAGTCCCACATAACAAGACCTAGCTCTCTATGTATACTATCTACAGAACGTTGACCTTGTATGCTTAATAATTTTTGAATCTTGTCATTCACCTCTTTTTCTGCTTCAATAAATTCAGGCAAATCAGTACTCATTCGTGGTACTTGAATTTGATCTGCCAAATAGTTTTGAATTGTATAAGGTAATACAAAATACCCATCTGCTAAACCTTGCATTAAAGCAGATGCACCTAAACGGTTTGCTCCATGGTCTGAGAAATTTGCTTCGCCAATACAGAACAATCCTTTAACCGATGTTTGTAGTTCATAATCTACCCAAATTCCTCCCATTGTATAGTGTATGGCAGGATAAATCATCATTGGAGTTTCATATGGATTGTCATCTACAATCTTTTCGTACATTTGAAATAAGTTACCATATCTAGCCTTAACAACATCAAGACCTAAACGTTTAATTGAATCAGCAAAATCTAAATATACAGCTAAACCTGTAGCACCAACACCATATCCAGCATCACATCTTTCTTTGGCAGCACGAGAAGCCACATCACGAGGCACCAAATTACCAAAAGCAGGATAACGACGCTCTAAATAATAATCTCTATCTTCTTCTTTTAAATCAGTAGGTTT
>Ga0116172_10001092_pt1 | contig 25470 bp, 34 predicted proteins | sample AD_UKC083_MetaG_FD_89799 | JGI IMG/M metagenome (GOLD analysis project Ga0116172, IMG submission 89799) | Active sludge microbial communities of municipal wastewater-treating anaerobic digesters from USA - AD_UKC083_MetaG | ecosystem: Engineered > Bioreactor > Anaerobic > Digestate | place: USA... | reverse complement strand
CGAGATGAATCTGCAGAAGATAGAGTCGGTTAATGTGGATCAGTCTTTATTCGGAAGATTTCTCGGATATGGCACTGTCACCGTAATAGGAACCGGCGGATCGAGAGAATCCTTTTCAGATATCAGTGAACCATTGATCTTCCGTCGCAAGTTTCAGGAAACAGAACTTACTGAAAAACAGGGTTAAAATAATGTCTGATTCATCATCTAACAGACCCGGTATAGCGGCTGTTTTAAGTTTAATCATTCCGGGAGTCGGCCAGTTCTACAACGGCACCTTCTGGCGTGGAATCTTCTGGTTGATTGTCACTCCTGGTCTTTGGATCGGTTCCGGTGGAATGCTGGGTTGGATCTGTCATATCATTGCCGCTATCACTGCTTACAATTATGCAAAACGATTACTCGCTAAAGAAGAAAATTAAAAGCTTATGGACAAAATTAATCTGCTGGAAATCATCAAGAAATTACTGAAGACAGAAGACGATATGGACTTTCTGATGACGTTAAAAGAAAGTGATCTGGAAAGACTGATTGTCTGTATAAGAGAAAGATTTGATAAGTTGGATAATGGTCATGATAAGGTCAACCGTATTACTGAATATGGAAAATGAGGAAAACATAAAAAGCCTTTTAATTGGTCCCTTAAAGGAACAAGATAATACCAAAGTCAATGTATTCTTGATTCCTGGATTTTTGACAGAGATTAGGGGTTCAGAATACGGGCCTATAAGACCAAATGACGAAAAATCATGGGCAAGGCACTTTAACGCGTTAACGAATCAATATCAGGCGAACTATTATGTCGTTAATTGGCCATCAGCACCTTTATTAGATGGATTTAAGGAATTTTTCTCTCAAGGTATTATTAATATGATATTGAAAAGAGTAATGCCTTTGGGTCCTATTAATCCGACACTTTGGAATCTTGCGAGGAGCGTGTGGAAGGAGGCTATTATCAATTCCGAAAATGCAGCTAAGAAGCTTTATAGGCATTTACTGCTGGAAAATAAACCGCATATTTTAATTGGTCACTCGCTAGGAGGACGAATAGCACTTCGGGTGTGCGAAATGGCACTTGCTTCCGCAAAACCATTACACAGAACCATTGCACTTGCTCCAGCCATTGGTCAAAATGAATTGTCTTGGAATACATTTAATAAATGCTCACACAATGATTTAGAGATTCTCTATAGCAAAAAAGATAAAGTTCTTAAATACCTCTTCCCCATTGGTCAGGGATCACTAGATAAACCCGTGGGCCTTGTTGGCGTTCCCAATGATTATAGGAGTAATATAGCTTCTATAGATGTGACTGATCATGGGTATTACAGTCCCAAAGGTCATAATGACTATGAAAAAGATCTACCATTTCTGCTGCAAACATCAAAAATATGGACAACAACGTTTTCCAATCATGGTCACTTATCTTAATTTTTCACAGGATAAATAATCGTACAATATTTCATTTGACAATTTAAAGAGTCAGTATTATTTTATAGTCAAACATTGCTTGTGACCCTATTTCATAAGTGGGGAATAACCAGGCCCTAGGGATCTGAAAAAGTTGGTCTCCTGAGTAATCACTCACGGAGGCCTTTTTTATTTCAAAGATAAACCTCCTTGAAGTGATGCTCATCATTTCAGGGAGGTTTTTTATTTTTAAACAAAGGAGGAATTCAAATATGTCACGAACAAAAAATGCAACAGCAGTGGAAGTCTTCGAGGAAGCATCTCAGCAATCGATGGTCATGCCAATTTCATTGTTTATACTGTCTATTCTTTATCTAATGTCGCCGATTGACATCATTCCGGACATTCCCTTAGTCGGTCACATTGATGATTTTTTCATTACCGCAACAGCAACTCTCAACTTGCTGCAAAAATGGCTCCAGAATCAAAGCTCCTTCCTGGCTTCAATGCTGGGATTTTTCAAATGGTTGGTGATCTTTACCGGATTAGTCGCGGTTTCCCTTGTAGGAATTGTAGTCATGGGAATTGCAAAAGTATTTATGGGTTAAACAGAATTCAATAAATTTAAAAAGGAGGAAAAGACAATGAACAAAGAGAAAGTATTAAGCGGCATTAATGAAGGATTCATTAAAAGAGGAGCAGCCGATGTTGAAGATGATGACGTTCAAAAGGTGATGGATAGGGCAAGCGACATCAAGCATAAGGTCATCGACAGCAATCTGTTACAAAGATTTGTCAAAGATGTAAAGCTGCTCATCGCGATGATCAAAGATTACTGGAACGGTTTCTACCGGGAAATCCCCTGGTGGGTTATTGCAGCGGTTGTCTTTTCGTTGCTGTATGTCCTGAAGCCCATTGACCTGATACCTGACATCATCCCTGTTTTAGGATTGACGGATGATGCTGCGGTTTTGGCGCTATGTCTGGCTATGACAGAAAAGGATATTCTGAAATACCAAAACTGGAAAAATAGCAACGCGCAAGGTGAGGAGGTTTAATCTTATGGAAAGTGCAAATATTTTTCAAATCATGGGAACAACCGGTTCGCTGATTATGTGCGCGAGCTCTATTCCCCAGATCATAAAGACCTACAGGATGAAATGCGCCGACAACCTCAGCGGTTCTTATCTGGCTATCCTGATGATCGGAATGTCGCTTATCCTGCTCTATGCCCTGCATGTCAGGGATGTGGTATTCATTTTGGGGAACGGCATTTCACTGACCTTAACGGCTATTCTGATTGTGCTGCGCTACAAATACAGTTTGAACACAAAGGGGAATGAAATAGTGTCTTTAGCTTTACGGCAGACAGAAAGGGAAACCGTTGAAAAATAAAATTACGAAGAAGCGAAAGCTGACCATAGATAAGAATGCCGTGATGGCCCTGTCCTTTGGCGCTCTGAATCTGGTTGACTACCTGACAACCAGGAGAATCTTAAACACCGGTGGAGAAGAATACAATCCGATAGCCAATTTTCTCATCAGGGAAAAGTGTTTTGGAGTATTTAAAATTATATCCACACTGGCAGGCATGGTTGCAATTTATACAGAGGACGAACCCAAAACTGCCGGCAAGGCATTGCTGGGTTTGTATGGTTTTGTGGTTGCGCACAACGTCAAGGAAATAGTGCAACATGAAATAGAAACAAAAAACATGAATCAGAATAATATTATGACTGGCAACAAAAAACATTAAAAGTCATTCCCGTAAAGAGACTGTGTCGTAATGTAAAAAGATGTCATTCGGAAGTGAAGCAAGGAATCTTGATTGGAGAAATTTAAACCATGACAATTAGAATACCGGGAAATACCTTTGAGGATAGAATTCTTGCTTTGATTGGCAAGAAAAGAGCCCTCTGGATACCAAAAAATGCTTATAGGCAATTTGGTCTGTACGTTATTATTCAGGCAAGGAAGGAATCTTTCTGGCGGGCGCTTCTCAGACCCAAAAATCAGGAACCACCAGATGGTTGGTTCTATTGCGACAACATACATTTTAATTGAATAGGATGGTATTAAAAAAATGGGATCAAAGAACATCCCTCTATTAAGGATTGACAAAATCGATGATGTATATGAATATGAACTATACAATATATAGCTATAAATTTGCTGTCATGCATCAACGTAAATGTTCTTGTTTGAATGAAGGATTATCTTTCCATTTTAAACATAAAACAATTTCCACCAGTAATTCATACGTTTCTATAGAGGTTCCATAAAGTGACTGAGGGCAAGAAGGAATTTTACAGGGAAGTGGAAGAAGCGTTGAAGTCAAAGGGATACGATTATTATGACGGCGACAGGGACATCCCCGGCAAAGGAAGACAGCATGCCAACAAACCTGATTATATAGCCGTCAAGGATAACAAGGTCTATATTGGAGAAATCAAGTCACCAGCGGAAGGGCCAACGTCCAGTAGTTGGCGACAGATTCAAAATAGCGACACGAAAGAATTTGAGGCTGTAAGAACAGCGGTTGCCAAACGTGAAAAAGTGGGACTTTTATCGCCGGAAATTGGAGGTCACATAATTATCATCGAAGGTCAAATTATGGATTATGTCCGTAAAATAGGCGTCAACTTTGATCTTCCTGCATCAGTTCCACAAAATGCAGAAATCCGAATGGCCTATTCCGTACCGGAATCAGAAGAACAGAATGTGGCTAAAGCTATAGATAATTGTAAGAAAACGGTACATGATAAAATATATATTGGGAATGGTTCAATCTCTTTTCTCTTTAATTAGAATATGAATGATCTGATTAGACTAATGGTTTTATAATTTATTTTTTGATCAAAAATTATTCGAACGAATATAAATTAAAAATAGGAGGTAAAGTATGCCAATACCATTAATTGTTTGGGGAATAGGGATTGGAGTATGTGCTCTTTTTGGCACTTGTGCGGGTCTTGCAGGAGTGTGCGATATTAATGAAGCTAAAAAAATTGCGGAATCAGCAAAAAACCGTCACGAGTATGCAGTAAGAAGCCTAAACAAGAAGCGGGATGAAACAACTGAAAGAGCAGAAAAGTACGGCAAGTATATAAAATCAATTTATGAAACAACCATTGAATATTTCATAAAATTTCTTGAAGATCTACAAAAACGAACAAATATAAGTGAAATTAAGATTCCAAAATCCGTAAATGTTACAGTCGGAAACATAAAAGAATATCAACACAAAATTTTAGAACCTCAAAAGGATTTTATGTCGGCAGTGGGAGCAATTAGCGCTGGTTCTGCAGCGAGTGGCACAGCGTTGGGATTAGTTGGGCTTTTCGGTACAGCAAGTACCGGCACAGCAATAGGCTCGCTGTCAGGGATTGCAGCGCAGAATGCAACACTGGCATGGCTGGGAGGGGGTACATTAGCGAGTGGTGGTGCAGGAATGGCCGGAGGCGCTTTTATTTTGGGAGGTATCGCAGTTGCTCCGGCTATTTTAATTGGCGGATTTGTCATTGCGAGTAAAGGCGAAAAAGCGTTAACTGAAGCCAGAGCATATGAAGCAAAAGCTGATAGAAGTATTGAAAAAATTAATTCCTTGAAAGATTTTCTGGATAAGGTTCAAGAACGCATTGATGAATTAGATAATATTTTGAAGAGAATTAATAGACGAGCATTAAATTCATTGGAGAAACTTGATGCAAAAACATTTAATAAGAACTCTGAAAGCGACATGTTCAATCTTTCTGTAACATTAAGTATGATTACCGCGGGTCTTGAAATTATGCGGACACCAATTCTTGATAATGAAGGCTCTTTAACCAAATCCTCTAAAGATATACAGATCAAATATTGTAATTTATTGGAGGAAAAGTGATGACTAAAGAAATAAAAAAAGTCACAGATTTGATTCCTAAAGTAGTTACATCAAAAATAGCTAAAAAAGTGAGTGGGAAAATAGCTAAAAAAGCAATTCCCAAAATTAATCCTATGGAAGCAATAAAAGAAATTGTCACTGCTTATTCAGATTATAAAAAAATTGCGGCACAGGAGAAAACAAAACGCGAACAGATTGATGCATGGAAGCAAACAGAACTTAAAAGAATAGAAGCGCAACGGGAAATATTAATGACCTATCTTGAAAAATCCTTTGATGAAAGAAAGGAAATTTTTAAAAATCAGTTCAAGTACATTGACCGTGCCATTGTCGCTGCTGAGAAGGGTAAAAATCCTGATTTACAATTAGCAATCATTACAAGATCTCTAGAATCTATTACGGATTTGGCGAAATCGAGTCCTTTTAAAGATATTGCTTCTGTTTCTCAGGTTAGGAAAATGATTGAAGATAAAGATGAACCAATAAATTTATAAAAGGAGAAATATATGAATATTATCAATGATTATTTAGATTTTATGGTTTGTGTAATAAAAGCTGATGGCATTACTCGCAAAAAAGAATTTACTTTATTTATTGGCATGATGAAGAATATGGGAATTTCATCTTCGACACAAAATAAGTATAAAAAAATACTTTTTGCTAAAAACGAAATTGATGTTGATGCAATATTAACCAGAGTAGCAAAAAATACGTCAGTCCTACCATGGTTTATAAGGGATGCTTTTTTAATGGCTGATATTGACGGGAAAATTTCAGCAGAAGAAATAACGGTAACACGACAATTATTGGAAAAAAGTGGGTATTCACCCAAGCAATTTACTAAAATTAAACAATGGGGACTTGAGTATGTAAAACATTCCAAGACGGGGCTAAAACTCTTTGGAATGAGATAGGAATATCTCGAACTCAATAATAGATATGCCTCAACTGTTGCCTATTCAAATCGGTGAGGCCATCCAATTTTGAACACACTAACAAAAGGATGTTAAATGGATGGAATAATAAGATATTGCGTTGTCAAAAAATACAAAAAAAGACAGCCTGTTTATACTCATTTATTGTTTGTTCCCACTGATCCTAAAAAATACCTGTACCTGGCATTAGTCGGCAAGAGTATTGAAGATGAAGAAAATACTTACGCAGCTCAATTGCTGGTTAGATTACCGGAGGAGATTCTTGAGGACACCATTAAGGGAGAACATGAATATTTTGGCAAAAAATTCATGGAAGTTGAAACATTAAATTGCACATCGTCCAATCCATCTCAGGGCAAATATATCATCAGCATTCCCCAAAAGGGAAATTACTTTAAGTCAGACATAGAAATTGAATATCAACTCGAATACAGCACTATTGAAAGGAGAGTTTATTTATTAAAAGGAGAAATTGATATAATTTCTGGAGATGTGTCGAAAGAAGATTTTGAGCACCGTCCATTAATCGATGTTTAAAAAGGAGAGTAGCATGGCTTCATACGCGCAATATAAAGTAACGGATAAAAAGTGTGCAACATGCATGTTCTGGGCCGGAAGCAGAACAATTGATTTTCGCGCCTACAAACCATTTAATGTGAAAGCAGAAGCTGGAAACGCTGATTGCATAGCGCAAAAGGGGAGATCTTCTACCGCTGCGACATATTGCCCGAAATGGCAGCAGTGGGAAAAGTTGTTTTGTTCAAAGTAGAGTGAACTGTTAGTGCGGCGCTTAATACTGATTAATTTAATGCTTCACAAAATAATAGTTATTCATATTTAATTGAAAAATAAGAGTAATAAAAAATGGAGTTGGCAAGAATAAAGGAGTTACTTGATCAAATAATTGAAATGCTTTCAGCATCAGGAATTCCTAATGCTTTGGCTGAACGTACAGATGCACTCAAATTAATTCGGAGGGACCTCGAAACAGCAAAACTTCGTATTGGTGTTATTGGTATAACCAGTTCTGGAAAGTCTGCCTTTCTTAATGCACTAATAGGAGAAGAACTTATTCCTGAGCAGAGTGTTCCTACTAGTAATGTCCTTACATATTTACAGAAAGGTGAGAGAATATTAAAGGTTTCTTTTCGGGATGGCCGTTCTCAAACATACTGTGGAGAGCAGCTTACGAAAGAAATTATGTTTAATTTTACATCAGAAGAGCAGAATCCCAACAATCGGCTTAATCTGGAAAGAGTTGATTTAAAGCATCCTAATTTACCATTTGCCACTCAGGTTGAATTGGTAGACACTCCAGGACTTAATGCTCATGGACATAAATGGCACCAGCAGGTTACCCTGGAAACATTTGTACCCTTTGCTGATATATTTATCTACATGACATCTATCCGTAACCCATTCAAAAAAGCAGATTATGAAGCAGTAGGTCGTATTTTAGAATATGATCAACGCATTTTGTTTGTAATATCTGGCAAGGATCTTGAAAAAGATGACCACGAAGGCGGGAAAATAATCACATCAAAAGAAAGTAAGTTAGATAAACATTTAGAACGTCTTAGAAAGGACATTTTAAAATGTGAAGGATTGCATAACGCTAGCCATGTTTTGATTGATTCCCACACGGCGTTGACCTCTCATCGTGATCCAATCATTTGGAAAAATTCAGGTTTCCATGAATTATTAGAAATCTTACACGGTTTTGAAAAAGATTTAACGATCATAATCAGTGAAAGCCGTCTGAAAAGAATAAGTTATCACTTACAGAGGGCAATTGAAACAGCGGAGGCTAAACTGGAAGCTATACTCGGAGAGAACCAAAAAGCTCAGATACACGTTACTTCAATCATAGAACAGGTTAAATCCTTTAAGAAGGCCATTGAAAAGGTCAACGAAGGCATTAATGGTTTGGGCATTTCAATAAAAGAAAACTCTATTAGTTCTGCTTTGCAGAACCACCGTTTAACAAAAAATTCACAAAAAAGTGAGTTTGATGCATTAATAAAAAAATGCGATGATAAATTACATGATGCTTATAAGACACTTAAGAAGACTGCTGATTCAACCAGAGATGTAATAACTCAAATCATTAAGAGTACGGGGCTAGAAGTGCCGCGTAATCCAATACCGGAAACGTCTCTTGATAACTTACCAACGGCTGATGTGCAAACAAAAAGTGAGAAAGAGGATTATACCGTTAAACTTGGTTTTGGATTTAGATTGAAATTTTGGCCGCATGAAGAAACGCGAACGAGGAATGTGCATGTTAATGATGTCAGTCAGTTTCTGACTGATCTGAAGTCCCGTATCAACGCAGGAATTGAACGGTTGCATCATTATGCCGAGACACTCAAAAAAATGTTTACTTCTCGTTATTTAAATCCGCTCAGTGGAGAATTGCATAAACTCGAAAACGAACTGGAATCATTTAAACGAATGATTGGAAGTGAAATAGATGAAAAAAAAACTATCAACGTTCTGGATTTCTTAAAAAAAGTATTAAAAGAAATTCAGGGTAACGATAATTTGGAACATAAGTCGCAGTTTCGCACTTCAGATGAAGAAAAATTAAAGCAACAATCTTCTGCATTACATAAACGTACAAATGATAAAGTTGACGCCTTTAAGTATTTTCTTGCTTCATATCGGGAATTATCTTTTTGCCGTCGATTGTTCAAATATTTGGGTCTTGATGAAAGACCATCAGTTCCTTTACGAGTTGCTATCGTGGGACTTGATATTTCAGATAGGGGTAGAATTGTTGACTTAATGATGCATCATCTAAATCAAATACCTGACAGCACGGATAATAATATTTTCTGGTTGGCTGGGAAAAAGCAAAAATTGCCTATGACATTTAAGTTGTGGTCTGCTCATCAACTTGTTTTATGGGATTGGGTTTCTTTGCTAATTGCTCCCAATGATGATTGCACGGATGTATGGAAACAATATAGCGCTTCAATGGTACAATGGGCAGAACGCGTTTTAGTTCTTGTTGATGGACCAAGAATTGGTAGTGGCCTCGATTCATTGAATGAAGCGCCATATTGTAAGTATCTGGATAAAAATCCCCAAAAAGTTATTTACATTATTCCGCACGGCGCAAAATTTGACGATAAGATAGAACATTTGACTAAACAAGTCGTGCCTTATTTGTATAAAGAAAGTCCTTATGGAGAAAGGCCAATCATAATTCATGAAAATTACGATACTCGTTATACGGATTTTCTAAAATTATTCGCCGAAGTCAAAACGGGAAAAGAGTTGCGAAGACTGTGGAAAGCATCTAGAATATCTTTAGAACCACCCTTTACGGAAAAAACACTTGAGGATATTTACCTAGAATATAAATAATGGGAGATATTAACGTGGATGAGCCAAAAAATAAAACGTATATTGATCAAGTTACCGAAGATGCCCTTGATGAATTGGTGAGTAAACTTGAAGATCGTCTCCGAGTGCCATTTTCATCGGCAGTACGTGACGGTCTAGATGATGCGAATCTTGGACAGAAGATTGAAGATCTTAAAAAGTCCATTCCGAAACTTATTTCTCTTGGGGACTTGAAAATCTTACTTGAGGATATAAAGAGTCTTCTTGATCGGTTTGAGAATGATCTTGCTCAAAAAAAACAGATTGATTCTCTAAATATAAAGATCAATTCTCTTGACGGAAAGATCGATTCGGTTGTCAATCTTCAAGGGGAAATATCTGAATTGAAGTCGCAATTCAATAATATAAGCGAAGATTTCAAGAACTACAAAGAATATAGTGAAAAACAATTCAGTATATCGCAGGGAGCGTTAGCCCTGATTTTAAATGAACTCGATCTCATGCAGCGGGCAGAAGCAACTATAGTCGATACCCTTAAGGACTTTTTAGGAACTTCCCCGCGGGAGGAAAATGACAATGAAGCCAGATAATGTCCCCCAACGGCCGGGTGCCGTGCGACTTGAAAAGTCTTTGACTGAATTGCACTCGGGACAGCCACTCGATGAGAGGTTGCAGAGTATCAAGCAGGAACTTGCTCATATGATGCAACAGATGAATACCTTAAATAGTCGATTTAAATTTCTGCTTTGGGTTGGTGTAATTGTTGTGTTTTTTGGAAGTATTGCTTTTATATATCTTTATTCTTGCTTGTTGAAGGGAGGTTGAAACCTGTATGAAAGAAGCTCATGATTCTCAGTCAAATTTTACGCGTCTTCGGGATGAGATTCTAGCCGTCCGGTGGGATAAGTCTTTTCAAAGTGGTCTTGAACAGATATTGGGAGACGATTCAAGAGACCTTATGAACAAGAGACTGAATAAATTGGTTGATGACAATCTGTATGCCGCATTTTTAGGGAGGCAGGGAGTTGGAAAAAGTTCGTTGGTTAATGCATTGTTGTTCAAAAAAGAAATTCTTCCAATAGATGTAACAGAAACTACAAATGTCCTCTGCAAGATTATTCATTCTCACGGGATGAATCCCGGGGTAACGGTTTATTTCAAGGACGGGACAAGCAAAGAGGGACCACCGACCCGTGACTATTTAGCTGATTTTGTAGACGAACAACATAATCCTGAAAATAACAAAAGAATACAAGAGATAATTCTACGCTACCCCATTGACTACCTTTCAGAAGGGATAGCTTTCGTAGACACACCAGGGGTTGATTCTATGCTTTCTCACAATATGAAAACTACCATGGAATTTCTTCCTCAAGTATCCTGTGCCATTTTTGTTTTCAGCACGACGCCCAGTTTAATGGATTCAGAGGTCGATTTTCTAAGGGCAACATGGAGCTATGCCAAGAATTTCTTTTTTGTTCAAAACGTCTGGGGCGAAAAAGAAGAACAAATTTCCAGTTCGCACAACAAAAACATGGAGCACATCAGAAAACTGTCCGTTGAGATGGGAAGTAATCCTGATGAACTCAAAGTATTTCCTGTCGATATCCATGCTGCCCTTGATGGGGCTCGAAATAATGATGAAAATAAAGTCATAAAAAGTGGTGCTGATAAGCTATCGGAGGCTGTGCGCTCCTTTCTCAATCAGGGGGGAGGAAAGCTTCGACTACTGGAGGGCACAGAAACAGTTTGCATGTATGCGTATAGAATGCGCCAAGCATGTGCGGACCGGTTGCGTTCTTTACTTAATGAGAGCAAAGAGGGCGAAAATTCTTTCCGAGAGCGCATTGACAAGGGAAAAGATGATATACGCCAAATTGAAAAGAATTGGGATAAAGCAAAGAGCAAATTTGGTTCTGATTGCCGAAAAATGGAGAGCGATTTTGATAATGGACTTGATGAACAACTGGAAGAGGCAAGAAAGGAATTAAAAGGTCTTCTTGATGAAGGTTCCATAGATGGTGAGCGATTTGGTAAAGCCCTTACACAAAAGATACAGGTTAAAGCGCGAATAGCTCAAGAAGAGCTGAACCGTGCCTTTAGTATAATTGCCAGGGAATTAGTGGACGCATTTGTACGCGGGATGGAGAGTGCCAGCTCGATAGGTTCAATTTCTGATTATAAGTCTACTTCGATTGAAGCAGAGGGTTTATATGGCACAGCGCAGAAAATTGGCGCTACTTTCAATTGGGCAGGTGGTGCTGGGCTCATGTTTGCAGTGGGTTCTGCTGCATGGGCTGCTGGCGCTGTCCTTGTTGCAGGAGAAGGTATCTCTGCAGCAATAGCTGCAGCCGGTGCAGCATTCCCAGGCATAGGATGGGCAGTAGCCGGTGCGGCATTGGTGGGCGGGTGGCTGTTTAAAAAATATTCTAAAGGCAGGAAGGTTCAGGAACTTAACACGGTCCTTTACGATGCCATAAGAGAGAGCAGGAGAGTCATTCGTGAATCTATAAAAAAAACATTAGGTGATCGCATATCAGAAGTGGAGAGACAACTGGATGAGGATATGACCCGTCAACTTGACGAAAAAAAAAGGATGCTGAGGAAAATGGAGCAGGATCGTTCACTTAGTCAAGAAGAAACTGAACGTTTGACTAAAGCATTAGAAAATCATCGAATGATGGCTGAAAAAAAGGAAAAACGATTTGCGCAAATGAAGGAAGAGGTTTTGGCTTTATGAACACTGTTAGGGAATTAGAGTCGATCTTTTTGGCGCTTCAGACATTAGCCCAAAAGCTTGGACGAACGGAGCTTGTGATTCCGTTGCAGAGGTTAAGGGAGAAGAATCTTCGACGGGAGTGGCAATTGGTTGTTATGGGTGAAACATCTTCCGGCAAATCTTGCCTGATTAACAGCCTTGTCGGAAAAACTATCTTGCCTGAGCAACCAGAACCGACAACAGGACAAGTGGTCATTGTCCAAACTGGTACAGGTCTGACGTCGGATTGTTTTTCAGGATTGCGTCCGGATGGCAGTAAGGAAAAACTGACACATAATGATTTCGTAAAAGAGTGCATGGGTCGTGAATCGTGGCTTTTTTTGCGTGCTGAGTTACCTCAGTCGACTATCCTTCCTTCAGGGGTTGTATTGGTCGATACCCCGGGCTTTAACTCTTGTATTGGTAAGCACACAGAGGTGCTGACCGATTATCTGCCGCAATCAGATGCAATTGTCTATCTGACAAATTATCGGCGTGGAATGACACTTCAGGATAAAATATTTTTGGACATGGCCATAAAAAGCGTTGGCAAAGATAATCTTGGCAGTTTGTTTTTTGCCGTTAATTTTTCACCAAGGCCTGAATCCGATCCCAGAATCCGTACCATGCAAAAGCAAATATCAGATCATCTTAAACGTGATATGGTTCTTCATATTGTTAATTCCGTAAGTGATTCTCCTAGACGTTTGTGTGCCAATACACTATGGACGGAATTGGCATCGTCAGTTGAGAAAATGGATTTAAAGGCGAAAACAACTAACAACTTGATATGTTTGGCGGAAGGCACTCTGACAATTCTTGCCGAATCCATAGATATTTTTGGGAAAGCTGCTTCAGCGGAGGAGGATGGTATCAATGAACTGAAAAAATATATGTCCCAACTCAAGAAAGACCGGCAAGATGCTGACGCTACGGTAGCCGACTATCAATTAAGCCTCCACAGAAAAGTAAATGATGTTGTCAAAAGAAGTCTTAATAACGTCAGTACAAAAGCGGGGGACGAGATTAAATCATCAAAAAGTACAGATGCAGATGCCTGTGCTGCATATATCAGAGGGCACTTCATCCAAAATGAGATCGATAAAATATCGCAGGAGACTAGTCAAAACATTGAAATATTATTCTGTGAGATGGCAGAGAATCTTGATGAACTTGCCGGTCGGGCTGAAATGCCAATATTGGGGAAGATCAGAGTTAGCAAGCCGGGGGCTGGGAGTGCATTGAATAAACTGCGGGATCAAGCAATAAAGTCTGGTTCAGGCAATCTGGCATCTTGGTACCTGAGAAGGATTGGTGGTGCGGTTGGCGAGCAGGCAGGACTAATCAATCTTGCTCGCATGGGTGTGAAAAGAGTAGGAAGTGTTATGGGGAAAAAATTCGGTCGTGAAGTGTATACCAAAGTCATCCCTCAGATTATTCGAAAAATTGGTATTCGCGCTTCCACGGCAGTTAATGTTTTTGCCTATGTGATTACAGAGGTAGTCGTTAAAATATATCACTTCGCAACCTGGAAGAGATCTCTGAAAGCAGTTGTTGATAGATCTCTCGGCGTTGTCGTTACCGATGAACCATTGCTTGATCAACTGAAGCAAAAGATTCCTTTCCTCAAGGATAAGTCAGATCCAATGATGACACTTCTCATTCGTGATTTTGGAAAGTCAATTGATGAAGGTATTGAAGAAACAAAAGGATTGATAAACGATGACTTCATAGGACGATACAATGTAGCGGAAGAGGCATTGAAAAGTCGAATAGAAAAACCAGATTCAGCAGTTTCCAAGTATAAAGAAATGCAGACTGAGCTCGATAATATAGCCCATTCTATTTTAAATATAAAATCAAAGGAGAAAATATATGAACAGCAAAAAGAATGACAAACTTCCTGTAGTACGCACTGAAGCAAAGCCAGTTGTCGTTTCATCTACTGATAATTCTGACAAAGACAAGATTAAACTTGAACTGATAAGATTCGTTATGGATTCTGTTCGCTTCGGGGCTAATATTTACCAGATGAGGGAAAATACAAAAGCTGGATGGGAAGATACAAAAAGACAAATTATTAAACTGGACAAGGAGTTAGAAAGAGATGTCAAGAAGATGGAACATGAAATGAACAAAATAAAAGATGAGACTGATAGACTCAAATTTATTGTTAATAGCTATGTTACGATGGAATCAAGCAAATCAGCTTTGCTTGCTGATGCAGTAAAAACTGCTATCATCCAACTCACAGCCAAGGGGTGACGGATTGGACTGGACGTTTTTTTTGCAACAGACAGCTGAATTCGTTGTTGCAGTGCAAGACGACATTCTGGAAATGGAGGCCGCTGTTAGTCATATGGAAAGTAACAATATGAAGGAACAGCTAGCTCAGCCTATAAGAAAGCAGAAAAAGTTACAAAGAGCAAAGCTGCAGCAGAGTTATTTAGCTCTGAGAGAAAGACGCGAGATACTTCTGACATCACCAGAGACAACACCGGGTCGAGTAGATGGATTGCAGAATCTTGATGAGGAAATTAAAGCTATAAGGAAAAAATTACGGATTTAAATCCAAATTTGAGAACCATTTGTCAATATTGTTATATCCAGAAATCTAAACTCTATAACCTGTCTAAATTCCTTCTGATATTCTTCCATTTCCTATAGAAATAATTTACCCATAACGGCCAGAGCACCCTGTAAATCAGGGACTCCGGCCGCTCTCACTGTCTTCAATTCAACACGACCCGCCACATCCCCCGCCAAACAAATTGCTTTCGCTAACAACGGAAGCAATTTCTTTTGCCCAATAATCAGAAATTATCAAGACCGCCGGTGGCCTTGATAATATGACCAAAACTATCGGGAGTCCTGCTCCATCAGCATTTTCAGAATCTCCCGCAGGAGCATTTGAAATCTCATCAATTCATAATTCGCCGTCACAGCAACAAAAATTAAATTCAAGGAGGTACTGTTTTATGATCCACGATTACTTGCAAGCGGGCTTTCCCGCACTCTCTGTGTTGACACAGGAGCCGCATAGAGCTGAAGAGACACTCCCCTGCGAAGGATGGAACTTCTTTCTCTGGGACTGTTTAAGAGGCATCAGGGAAGCGCTTACTTTCAAATCCATCGACGAGATCCGAGATCCCGTGGAAGCGTTGAACTGGCTCAACAGCCGTCAGGACACCGTTCTGATCGCGCACAACCTGCATCTGTTCCTGGACAATCCGGAAGTGATTCAGGGTCTCCAGAACGGAATTGCCAGATGGAAAGCGACCGGATGTTCACTTGTCATGGTCTCTCCCATCATTCAGCTGAAACCGGAAGTGGAGAAGTTCTTCCACCTGGTGGACCTGCCCCTTCCCGATGACGAAGAACTCTTTACACTGCAGAACGAACTGGGCAAGCCCCATAACATCAAGCCCAACCGCAAAGCCGCCCGTGCCGCCAAAGGACTGACTGAATTCGAATCAGAAACGGCTTTCGCTCTTAGCTTAATACGCAAAGGTTATTTCTCAACCAGAGTCATATCGGAAGCCAAGTCCCAGATGATCCGCAAGAGTGGACTGATGGAGTTCTGGGAGCCGGCAGATATCGCCGACGTAGGAGGACTGAACAACTTCAAGGCATTTATTGAAAATCGTTCACAGGCATTCAACCCCGACAACAACACAAACCTACCCCAAATAAAAGGAATCCTACTCGTCGGTATCCCCGGCACCGGAAAATCATTAGCCTCAAAAGCGACTGCATCAATACTGGGCTGGCCACTGATACGTCTGGATATAGGCTCACTGAAAAATTCATTAGTGGGCGAGAGTGAAAGACGCATGAGGGAAGCCACCCGACTGATCGACACTTTTGGCAAGGCAGTAGTCTGGATTGATGAAGTTGAGAAAGCGTTTGCGGGAACAAGATCAAGCGGCGAAACCGACGCAGGAACAAGCGCCGCCATGTTCGGCCATTTCCTGACATGGATGCAGGAAACCAAATCCTCCGTCCTGGTCATGGCTACAGCAAATAACATATCTCAGCTTCCACCGGAGTTTATACGTGCAGGTCGGTTTGACGCGACATTCTTCGTCGACCTTCCTACTAAAACAGAAAGAACCGAGATCATCACTATTATGAACAGGAAGTGGAATGCCAACATTCCAATAAGCTGTTCCGGCAGGCTCAACGGCTATACCGGAGCGGAGATTGAGCAATTGGCGAAAGACTCCCTTTTCGATGGTCTCGAGCAGGCATTCAATGCCTTGGTACCATTATCCAGAACCATGAGGGAAGATATTGATTCTCTCAGGCAATGGGCAAAAACCAGAGCAAGACCTGCCAATACACCGGATACGGAACCTGATGAACAGAGAAAGATAAGAGCAGTTCATAAGAAGGACATGGTCAGTGAAGGAAGTTATGATGATTACCGGATAGAAGAAAGCATCTTTAATGATGATTCTGTACCGGCAGAAACTGAATAATGAAATTAATTCCAAAGAAAGGAGAAAAAAATGGCTTACACACCGGAATTAAACAGACCGGCATCGGCAACATTAAGAAGAATCGCGTGGTCAGTCAACAAGCCCATGACCAAGACCATGAATGCGATCATTCTGAAGCTGCCGGAACTGATTGCAAAGGAAAACGTCTGCAAAAGCTGCAAAGACCCGTCCGCATGCAATATCTGCGGATTCAACGGCAATGACGCAGCTTAGGACAGATAAAACAATGAAAGGAGGAATCCATTGAGTCACATTTCAAAAATAGAACTGGAGATACAATCACTGGAAGACCTGAAGCTGGCCTGCAAAAGACTCGGCTTCATCTTCCAGGAAAACCAGCAGACCTATCAGTGGTACGGAAGATTTGTCGGCGACAGTCCCATACCTGAAGGAATCAATACAGATGACTTGGGTAAATGCGACCATGCCATCAAAGTCCCGGAATGCACCTATGAGATAGGTGTCGTTAAGAGAGGATCAAAATACATCCTTCTCTGGGACAGTTGGCATACAGGAGGTCTGGAGAAGAAGATCGGCCCTGATGCCGGTCTCCTGAAACAGGCCTACACCATTGAAAGAATCAGACACGAAGCTAAGCGGAAAAAGTACCAGGTTAAAGAGATCCAAAATGATCAGTCCATGCGACTGGTCTTACGGGTCTCCTGACCGGCAAGATTTGAAAGGAAAAGACCTATGAAAACATCATACTACTTCTCCAACAGGATCAGGGAGCCGGGTCTTAACCTGGTTTGCGTATCCAACAGCTACCCGCGACATCTCTTTTGGCTCAAAGATGCCAGGCAATACCGAAAGCTCTGTCCGGGCTGGTCTTTAGTGAAGGACTATAAACAGCATAAAATCTCTCGTCAGAACTACATTGAGATTTATCAGGAAGACATCTTGGATAAGCTCGATCCGGAAAAGGTCTATCAGGACCTCAGAGATGACGCTGTGATCCTTTGCTGGGAGAAGCCCGGAGCGTTCTGCCACAGAAGACTGATTGCAGAATGGATTTACGACCACCTGCAAATCAAAGTAAATGAACTGTAAACATCTTAATAAAAAAGGAGGTGAAACATTGACATCGGAATCCATCCTGAAAAAAGTCTATGCCAACAGGAACAACCAAAAGGCGAACACTCGGGAACAGTCCAATGAACCCATTTACAGGAAAGCGCGCTGCAGGGTCTGCCTCGTCAGGGAGAACAATGATCTGCCGCCGGTAAGAATCAACAGCGCCAACAAGGTCTATGACCTGGTCAAGGATGAACTGGCCTCTTCCGACCGGGAGATCATGCTGTCCATCATGCTGGATACAGCATTGAACCTGATCGGAATAGAAACGGTTGCCATCGGCAGCATCAATGTCTGCGGTTCGACCATATCGGAGGTCTTCAAGAGTGCCATTCTTAGCAACGCCAGCTGCATCATCCTCTGTCACAACCATCCGTCGGGATGTCTTGAACCCAGTGTTGAAGACATTGCCTTTACCAGGAATGCCATCAAGTGCGGCATCATGCTGAACATCCGGGTTCACGACCACCTGATCCTGTCCGACAGGGGGTTCTGGTCCATGAGCGAAAATGGACTGATCAAACCTTTAGCCAAGTCATAAATCAACCATTCAACCGATCACAACAAGGACAGAAAATGAAAGAGATCATTATCGATGTCTCTGAATCCGGAGAAATCCATATAGAGACAAAAGGCTTTACCGGCAAGTCATGTCTTGAGGAAAGCAAGTTCATAATCGACCTGCTCGGCAAGGAAACATCACAACAGCTTACCCCTGCGTACTATCAGGGAAAGCAGAAAACCAAAAAGTATCTGCAGTTGTGCGGATAACATTATTCAACCAAATAAAAAAAGGAGGAAACAAAACAATGAGCGAGTACGAAAAAGTATTTAAGAAAGCGTGCCTCATCCAGCTCAACGCGTCCGTCTGGATGGGATCGAAGATGCTGGACCAGAGCCACATGAGCAAGGTCGCCCAGAACAGCGAGTGGTTAAGAGGAAGAAAGTTCCTGATCAACCCGGAACTGCTGGGACCTCTGCACACCAGTTCGCATCAGTCCAGGGACCTGGTGAAGCGGTACAGCCTCCCCTTCCCTATTACAGGTCTGTACCTGATTCCGAAGGAAGCTCTCACCTACGTTGATGAGCGGCTGAAATACCAGAAGGAGAAGTACGAGGAAAAGGTCGATGCTTTCGTCGCCTGTTACGACCTGGCGAGAGATGAAGCCAAGCGCCACCTCGGAGAGCTGTTCAACGAAGCGGACTATCCGATGGACATTCGGTCCAAGTTCCGCTTCGACTGGAGATTCCTGGCCCTGGATGTTCCCACCAAAGGAAGCGTCCTGTCACCGGAAGTCTACGAGCGCGAAAAGCAGAAGTTCGAGTCCATGAAGAATGAAGCAAGAGACCTCGCCGCCATAACACTGCGGGAGGAATTTGCGGACATCGTCAATGGACTGGTGGACAAGCTCGGCAGCAACAACGGCCAGCCCAGGACCGTCAAGAGCTCGATGTTCAATAAGCTCCACGAGTTCGTCAACGACCTGGCGACCAAGAACATCTTTGATGACAAGAAGCTGATGGAGCTTGCGAAAACTGCGAAGGACACCATCAGCGGCATATCTCCATACGGTCTCAACTACAACGACCAGATGAAGAACAAGATCAGGACCTCCATGAAAGTCCTGAATGACGCCATCAACGATTCCATCGAGGAACTGCCGAAGCGTAAGATCAGGCTGGCGCTTGCCGCATAGTCAGATCAGCGGACAGACCTTCAGGAAGAGAAGACATTTTAGGGGTATTTTATAACCGGCATGATTCGGAACATTCATCCGGCAAAGCATCCCCGATGCTTCAATCCTTGAAGTACCTGTTTAAATCAAAACCCGATTGGACAATTTAATACTGTGAGCCGGACCGATAGGCAGGTAAACGGGTTGCCTCGTCGCTATCGTCGCGCTCTTTGGGAGAGACAGGGACCGAGCAGTCTTTTGACCAGGCTGCCGCCTGTCTCTCCACCCCTTGAAACATTATTCACCTGATTCACATCAGGACTGAATCACAAACAATCAAACCATACAAAAAACAAACAAATAAAGGAGGATTTACAATGAACCAAATTATCTTGACAGGAAACCTGGGAGAAGATCCCAAAGAGTTCTTCACACCGGACGGAGTGGCCATAGCATCATTCCCGCTGGCGTTTCGGAGCGGCAAGGACAAGACCAGCTGGATTAAGGTCAGCTGCTACAACAAGCTGGCGGAACTTTCCCTTAAATGCCTGCACAAGGGAGCGCGTATCGGCATCAACGGCGTCATCGACCAGCAGAAGTGGACCGATGAGCACAACAACCCCAGAATGGGCTACCGTCTCATCGCCAACCAGATCGAGTTCATCAAGACGGACGGTCGCGGCTTCACCAAGGAGGAAGGCGCCGAAGCTGAGAACGAGAATGTCACAGCCCATGACGACGTACCCTTTTAAACAAGAGATAAAACATAAAGGAGCTGACCATGAACACCAATGAAATAGCAAAACGAAACGACAAGTCCGAAAAGCTGAAAGTCTTCAGGCTCCAGGACGGCCAGTTCTATGTGGAATCGGCAGAAGGAAAGATCTGTTACAAGGTTGTCATCGGCAACGGGACGAAGTCCTGTTCCTGCGCCGACTATACGACCAGAATAGAGAAAGATCCCACCTTCCTGTGCAAGCATATCCTGGCGGTCATCAACGGCAACGGCAACATCAGGAATGTTGATATTGCCGGACAGGGCAAGCCCCGGCTCGATGAAAGATTCATCAAAATCATCGACGGGAAGGAATTTGCCCTTTATGCGGGGCTGTTGGACCTCGCCCACCAGAACCATCTGGCCGGCATAGAAGTCGAGCTCGTGCAGTACCCTGCCAAAGACAATGAGCACACGGCCGTCTGCAGGGCGACGATCAGCACGGAATCGGCTGGTCCCTATATTGATTTCGGGGATGCCAATCCCGTGAACTGCAACTCCAAAGTGGCCAAGCATCTCATCAGGATGGCCTCAACAAGGGCAAAGGCACGGGCGCTCAGAGACCTGACCAACGTGGGAATCACGGCCCTCGAGGAGCTCGGCGATCTGAACGACGTGGCGGAAGATGATTCCAGATCCAGATTCAAATCGCGCAAGGAAGCTAAACCGGAACAGTTTAAAGGAGGACCAACGACCGATGACCGGAAAGAAGAAAAGAAACAGACTGCCAAGACGGCTGAAGCAGAACGGAAACCTTCAGATCCAGAAGATAAAAACCGCCGGAGAGAAGAAGAAAGATCCGAAAGCTTCAGATTCCGCGGCTGCGAAAGCAAAACCGTCAACTGCCCAGGTCAAAGCCATCGAAAGCCTTGCCGAGAGAAGAGGCATCAACGGGGAACAGTTAGTGAAGATATTCACCGACAAGTTCAATAAGCCATACGTTGAAATCAGTGCCGATGAAGCCAAGAACTTCATCAACTATCTTCAACATGCGGCTTAAGCTTTAAATCAATCTAATCAATATAGGCGGGGTCTGAGATACGAATATTGATCTGTGTCCGGGCCTCGCCGCTTAATATCAATACAAATCAACAATACATAACCAATATCAATAATCAAGGAGACTAAATAGCATGACACTGGAAGAACTGAGAAAAGGCCCTCACCTGAGTGCTTCGTCCATAGAATCGTATATCGAGTGCAGTCTGAGTTACCGGTTTTCCAGAATAGACCACCTGAGACCGGAATTTAAGTCCGACAATATGGAATTTGGAAGCTGCATCCATCAGGCTCTGGCCGATTTCCACCAGGAGAGGATGACGGGAACTATTTTAACCAGGGACCAATTACAGGAAAGATTCATCTATCATTGGACTATCCGGGCATCGGATAATGCTGAAATCAAATACAGCAAGGAAAACAGTTTTAAAAGTCTGATGGAAATGGGCAAAGCTTTATTGGAAACTTACCATGACAGCTTTTCCGATCATCATTTGACTGTATTGGCCATAGAAGAACCGTTCAGTTTTACAATAGAAGATCTGCCGATACCTATAGTTGGCGTTATGGATCTGGTCGAAGAAGATGAACAGGACAATATCATTATTACGGATTTCAAGTCGGCGGCAAAATCTTATACCGAAAAGGAAGTAAGTAAAAATCCGCAGCTGACTATTTATCAAATGGCTTCCAGATACAATGGTTACCATGACAGAAACATCATTCTAAAACTGGATTGTATGATCAAGACAAAAATAGCCCAGTTCAAAAGGTACTATACGGCAAGAACCAGATTGGACGAGATAAAAGCTGAAAAGAAAATAATCCGGGTCTGGAAAGGTGTAACCAAGGGGGTATTCATCCCCAATGATACCAGCTGGAAATGCAATGAATGCTTCTACAAGACAGCTTGTAACGATTGGTACAAGGAAGAAGCTGCGTAGATGACAATCAAAGAATGAAAACAGAAAAACAACCAATCAATTAACCGGTTAACAAGCAATCACAACAATTAACCAAAGGAGGTTCGGAGGTGATGGATAAAAGGCCTCAACTGAATGAGCAGCAAAGAAGAGCGGCAAGCTTCGGAAATGGAGTAGCATCAGTACTTGCGATTCCCGGGTCGGGAAAGACACTTACCATGACCCACCGGATCGGCAATCTGATCCGGAAGCACGGCGTAGCTCCGGAAAACATCCTGGGACTGACGTTTACCCGGAATGCTGCCGCGGCCATGAAAACAAGACTGGAACCCGTGCTGAACAAGATGACGAAACGTGTCCAGCTGCAGACCATGCATGCCTTCTGCTATTCCCTTTTGAAGAATGAAGGCAGGACGTTTGAGATCATTACCGAGAAGGACCAGCTGACCTTGATCAAGAAGCTGGCCAAGAAAGAAAACATCGGAAAGATTCCCAGCGGCATGATCGTCAGAGAGATCGGACTGGCCAAGAACAATCTGATCACCTGGTCTGAATTCAAGGAAATATACCAGGGCGACCTGATGATGATGAAGATCGGTCACATCTACATGTCCTATGAAGAGTCCAAGAGAAAGAACCTTCAGCTGGACCTGAATGACCTTCTGATGGAGGCCTATAAGCTCCTGAAAGAAAACACTTCAGTCAGAAAAAAGTATCAGGAGCAATATTCGCATATCCTTGTGGATGAGTTCCAGGACACCAATCCAGCCCAGATGGGGATATTGCAGTTACTGGTATCCGGGAGGAACGGAGACACCAGTTTCTGGGTCTGCGGAGATGACTGGCAGAGTATCTATGCTTTTACGGGAGCATCCGTCGGCAATATCCTGAACTTCAAGGACATGTTCAAGAACTCCAAGCAGTTTATCCTGGATATGAACTACCGTTCCACACCGGAAATCCTGAACGTCTGTCAGAAGCTGATCGCCCATAATACCCGGAAGATCGAAAAGACATTAAGAACTCAAAACTCCAAGGGAGAAGGAGTCGTAGCTCTGTGCGGTGTCAACGAGGAAGACGAATCTTTACAGATCGTCAACGAGATCAAGGATCTTCTGGAAAACAGGGGCTATGGCTACAGGGATATTGCCGTTTTATACAGGGCCAACTGTCAGAGCAGGATCATAGAGGAGGCTTTCTCCAAATTTAAGGTTCCCTATCATGTGGAAAACGGCATGAGCTTCTACCAGAGACATGAGGTAAAGACCTTGCTGGAGTATCTGAGATTTATAGACGGTCCTGATTCTGAAGAAGGAGACGATGCTTTAAGAAAAATAATAAACGTACCTAACCGTTACATCGGGAGGAGCTTTATGACAGTTCTGGAAGAGCAGGCGTCGGCAAAGGACAAACACCTTTATCAGGCACTGAAGACCATGAAGATCGAAGTGCCGTATCTGAGAAAGTACATCAAGCAGTTTATAGAGATCATTGATCCATTGATAAGGGACAAATCTCAGTTGGAACCTGCCGAGCTCATCGGAATCCTGAGGGAAGCCCTGGAGTATGACCGTTATATAACGGATGAAGACATCCCCAGCCCGGATGATGAGAAGATCGCCAATATCAATCAGCTGCAGCTTGCAGCAACCCGTTACAGTGACATCCGGTCATTGTTGAACTACACGGGCAGTTTCAGGGATGAAACATCTAATGACAGGAATGGTGTCAGCCTAATGACCATTCACAAAGCCAAGGGACTGGAGTTTCCAATCGTGTTCGTCACCGGACTGATAGAGGGCATGCTGCCTCATAAGAACGGTGACCTGGAAGAGGAAAGAAGAATTGCCTTTGTAGGCATTTCCAGGGCGATGAAGCAGTTGTACCTGACCTGTTCTGCAACTTATGCAGGCAGGCCGGTCAAGCGTTCACCGTTTCTGGAGGAGATGCTGTCGGGAAAGGTTGAATGAAGAGAGATGCGCCGGTAGCCGCTGTAAAAAGCGGTGCCGGTTGCGTCTGTGAGTGAAAGAAATTACATTTTTTATTTGCCATCGCTTGCCACTGTCCTGTAGAGATATGTCCCTTTTTCAGGTTCGCGAATATTGAAAACTTTTAAGTAAAATTCCATTTTGTCAGTGCTGATTGGCTCATAACTGGGATTAAAGACTGTAATCAAATCTAATTTTTCATTGGAGTCTAAAAAGAACTCTCCCTGGATATAGTGAATGCTATTGGAAGATAGATCCGCGACTATTTTTAGAGCTTCTTCATAAGTGGCTGAAGAAGTTCGCATCACAACATTGAATAATCGGCCTCCTTCATCAGCGCCTAAACAATGGACGGAGATTTCACAACCGGTGGCGCGGCCATCTTCTCCAACCTCGCCCATTCCCTCAAAAATATCATTATCAATAACCTTAACAACCAATGATATGGTCGAACTATAGTTCATAGTGTGAATCCTATGCTTAATATTTGGAAGCTCACAGTCTTCTGGCCTTAAAAATCAACTGTCATTGTTGAAATTGGATATTATAGTTTTACTGGTGTTATGTTGTTTCCGGCTATAAGGAAGGCCTCGATGAGAACACCATCTTTCATGGTTTGTTCGATAGCTGGTTGCCATTCGCTGAAGGCACATAGATCCCAACTGTCGACGATTAAAACGACGACTTTTGTATTCTTACATTTCAACATATGCTGCCCGAACTTTTCCAAAGCCTGCCGAAAAGTAAGATGCCGACCCCGCTGTGAAAGATAATGGCCTGATGTCAGCGATATGAAAAATGCTTCTCGACAACATACATTGGTTGGAATACCTGGATAACAATTGACAAGCCCTGAATTTGCGCCCACCAATTCCACAAGATCATCTGGAGTGATTTGGCATGCTTCCTCAGTTTTACACTTTTTTATGCGATCAACAATTCTTTGAGCAACTTCTAAATATTTATAATCACCGTTCATCTCATCCTCCTGTAAATAGGGATATTATCACGGACACATAACTGTTTTTTTATCCTTTATTATTTGCAATTCCTCGGGAAGCTTTTTACTTTCTCCACCATGTTCTATTAGAATACTATCCATATCATTGGAACTTTTTATACCACCAACGATATAGTCCAATGGCCTTTTAGTATTCTTCAGCTTACCCACTGGACACTTTGTTGTATAATATTCT
>Ga0116172_10001088_pt1 | contig 25505 bp, 23 predicted proteins | sample AD_UKC083_MetaG_FD_89799 | JGI IMG/M metagenome (GOLD analysis project Ga0116172, IMG submission 89799) | Active sludge microbial communities of municipal wastewater-treating anaerobic digesters from USA - AD_UKC083_MetaG | ecosystem: Engineered > Bioreactor > Anaerobic > Digestate | place: USA... | reverse complement strand
GGTTAAGCTGATTGTTTATGTAGCCTATTTCACCATTGAGTGACAGTGAAAGGCCTTTAATTATCCTTAGCCTTAGGAATCCGTCAAGCTCTATCCTGTTCTTTGACCAATCATGGAAATAATTTGAGGCTGAAAGTGATATATTTATTGATCCCCAGGCTTCCTGTATCTGATACGCAATTGACAGATCATGCTGGAAAAGGGACTCCTTTGTTTTATTGAATATTGTAGTATCAATATAATCATTGTACTGATATCCTGCTGAATACAAAAATCTTAACTGCCTGTGAGTTGCTTCTTCATAAGGATATAGATTATATTCGACTGCCGGCATAAACTGAAGCCGGATATCATAATTTGGATTTGTTGCTGACATCAGATCAAGTCTAAATCCTGCCGACCAATGTTCACCAAAACTTTTAACCAGAAGATTATCAATTGATTCTGAATTCCTGGTATAGGTGATTGCATCCCCTCCGTAATTGTATCTCTGTTTATTTGTACTCTGCTCAATATTTATTTCCAATTTCAGTTCGGGGGTTATCCTGGAAATATTCACCGAATTTGAAAGATTGACCCGGCTATATGATTCTTCCGAATCAAATCTCGGGCTCACAGAAATCTCAAATATCCAGGAATCCCATTTGTCTATTACCTTATCCGCCTTAAGTTCGGGATTGTGCCCTATGGTTATTTCCGGTGCCAGCGGGGTTTTTGCCACATACCTCATCAAGCCCATCTTTAGAAGATTTGTCCTTCTTTCCCTTATGATCATGCTTGTTTCATCAGGACTTGAAGTATAAGTAAGTGTATCATTCATACCAAGATATTTCTCCTGGCCTTTAAATGTATATGTATACTGTGTCCCTCCGCTTCCGGCTGATTGTGAAGAAACGAGAATAAACACCTCTGCTTCTTTCACATCTCTGACATAATTAACATAAGGGATCTGCTCCCTTGTATAATTCATATCACATGTTCTGCAATCAAGAAAAACCCTTAGAGCATTATCCCTTTTCGGATCTTTTTCGCTTTCTATATCCTCACCCAGCGTTATTGTTGAAAAAAAGCATGAAAAAAAGAGCAGAAAAAACAAATAAGGATAAATCGCTTTCATAAATATACCTTTCAAAATTAAACGGGTGCAAATATCCATTAATTACAGCGAAAAATAAATTAAAGGTAGAGATTGATTTAAATTTTAACATTTTTTAACTTTTTCATTTCTGGTCCGCTTCAGTATCCTCCTCATCCATCCATTCATATACAGGCGACTGGGGCCCTTGCTCCCTGTAAATTATTGCCAGGAAGATTCCCGACAGGAAACCAAGCATATGTGATTCCCAGGAAATATTATCATGTATCCCGGGAAAGATACCCCAGACCATTTCACCGTAAAGAAATACTATCAGCAATGATAATGCCACAAGACGGAAGTATTTCCGGATTATTCCGCTGAAGAAAAGAAACGATGCAAGACCATAGACCATTCCGCTTGCCCCTATATGCCAGGCTTCTCTTCCTCCAATCCATACAAGGGTTCCTGTAATGATAAAGGTAAGTGAAAATACCTTGAAGGCAATCTCCGAATAGAAGTAAAACAATGCTAATGACAGGAGAAAAAGCGGCAGGGAATTATTAAAAAGATGCCTGAAATCGGAATGAATGAAAGGTGATAAAACTATCCCAGCCAATCCTCTGACTGTTAGCGGATAAATACCAAACCTTGAAAAATCTGCTTCAAACAGAACTTCTGTGACTTTTACAAACCACATCAGAAAGATGAATATCCCCGGAATGATCAGACTGAGAAAGAATCTCTTTTTATAGAATGTTTCTTCATTCCCGGAATTCAGCTCTTGCATCACTTTATAATAAATTCATTTTTCATCCGGAAAAGAAATTCCTGCAGCATCTCTTATTCTGTCAAGTGTTCTGATCAGGTCCAAACTGAAAGAAAGGGGAACAACAGCACTCTCGGTCAAACCTTTATCAATGCAATTCATTACTTCCTCAGCTTCCCAGTGATAGCCCATTGCAGGCGGAGAGAATTTGAATATTTTCTCCTCTTCGCCATGCATTCTTAAAATAACCCTCTGATTCATATCACGGCCACGTGATACTATCATATTGCCTTTTTCACATAGCAGGTCACATCCTATTCCATTATCTGTCTTATAAGAACTATACAGACTGGCAGTTCTTCCATCATTATATCTGAAGATAATACTTATTGAATTTTCAGCACCCGAATCAGCAAATGAAGCAAGCGCTTTTACCTCATCCGGTATTCCCATAAATGTTAATGCATCAATTACCGGATAAATACCTATATCGAGAAGGGATCCTCCTCCCAGGTAAGGATTGAATTTGCGTTCTTCAGGATCATATGGAGGGATAAATGAGAAATAAGCATCCATATGCCTTATTTCTCCAGGCAAGCCCAATCTTAATATTTCCAGGGCTTTTCTATAAAACGGCTGAAATGGAGGCCATAAGGCTTCCATCAGAAATAATCCCCTTGCTCTTGCTGTCTCTGTCATCTCTGCTACTTCTCCACTATTAAGTGCAAAAGCTTTTTCACATATAACATGCTTCCCATTATTGAGACATAAAAGCGTATGTTCCTTATGATAAGAATGCGGTGAAGCTATATAAACTATTTCTACATCAGGATCATGAACCAATTCCTCATAACTCCCGTAATATTTTCTGAAACAATGGTCTTCTGCAAACCTCGCGGCTCTCGACAGATCGCGGGATCCAACCGCAAACAATTCTGCATTATCCAATAATTTAAGAGCCCTGGTAAACTTTGCTGACATCTTGCCGGGTGCAAGAATTCCCCATTTATATATTTTCATGCTAATAATTATAAGGATAAATATAGATATTCTTTCCTGAAAGATAGAATGATCAAATTTTATTTTGTTTTATACTACTTATTATCAGCATATTGTTAAAGTTATACATGAATTTTACTACTATGTATTACATGCTATTATTTTTTAAATATATCTTTGCAATACCATATTACTTGTGTCATATAGTAATAAATAATTTTAATGACTATGAAAATAACTTTAAACGTAAATATTAGCGGTTATTCATTCATCATTGATGAAGATGCGTATGCCGAACTGAAAAGGTATCTGAAGAGTCTTGAACTTCATTTTGCAGGTGAAGAAAGCTCTTCAGAAATTCTCTCTGACATTGAATTCAGGATCTCCGAATTATTCAGAACGAAGCTGACCTCATACAAACAGGTAATCAATATTGATGATGTAAAGTCGGTTATCGCAATCCTTGGCAGGCCGGAAGACATGTCGGATGATAAAGGTCCCCGTGCCGGAGAAAAATTCACCCGGCCGGATTATCACAGGATGTACCGTGACCCGGATCGCAGGATCATAGGAGGCATATGTGCAGGAATAGGCTCTTACTGGAATGTTGATCCCTGGGTCATAAGGATAATATTCGTCATTCTTGCAATAATAGGAGGCTTGGGCATTCTCATATATCTTATTCTTTACATTGTTCTGCCTGAAGCAAAAACCACTTCCCAGAAGATTGAAATGAAAGGAGAACCTCTGAATCTAAAAAATATCAAAGACGCTATAAAAAATGAATTTGAAACAGTCAGAAAGAATATGAAGTGGTAGGTAAAAAAGACCGGGAAGAATATTTGAAAATGTGTTAAACAAAAAACTAAGAACGTGGATCTTGAAAATACTAAAGCGCAGATGCGAAAAGGTATCCTGGAGTATTGTATTCTGTCAGTATTATCCAGAAACTCATGCTATGCAAACGATATAATAAAGGAACTTAAAGAAGCCAGGGTAATTGTTGTTGAAGGCACCCTCTATCCTCTTCTGACAAGGCAAAAAAACGCCGGATTATTAAGTTACCGCTGGGAAGAAAGCCAGCAGGGACCTCCGCGGAAATATTATGAACTGACTCCAGCTGGTAAAGAATATCTGGCCGATCTGGACAAGGCATGGGATGAACTGGTTGAATCCGTTAATCTTATCTGCTCTAAATAAGAACACTCTAATTATAAAAACGCATTAAAATAGATAAAACTATAAATATTAATCCGTGAAGGATTCTTTTCAGCATCTGTGCGGAGGTTCACTTATTTATACGAATGGGATAAATCCTCGATTCGAAAACTGATAAATCTCATGGAGTAATACAAGCAGTTTGAAAAAATACTATTTTAGTACATTGTTCAGCAAGTAATATGTCAAACCAAAATACTAACACCATGTCAAAGTCACTTAAAGGCACCCGTACCGAGATAAATCTGCTTAAGTCATTTGCGGGGGAATCTCAAGCCCGTAACAGATACGAATTTTTCGCCAGTGTTGCAAGGAAAGAAGGCTTCGAACAAATAGCAAATATTTTCATTGAAACAGCTCTCCAGGAAAAGGAGCATGCCAAAAGATTTTTCAAATTCCTTGAAGGAGGAATGACAGAAATAACTGCATCCTATCCTGCCGGAGTGATCGGAACCACGAAAGAAAACCTGAAAGCTGCCGCCGAAGGAGAACATGAAGAGTGGGCTGATCTTTATCCTAATTTTGCTGAAGTAGCAAAAGCTGAAGGTTTTCCGGAAATAGCCACAGCTTTTAAAATGATCGCAAAAGTTGAAGAAGAACATGAAAAGCGTTACCTCAGGCTTCTCCAGAATGTTTCTGAAGATAAGGTCTTTGTAAAAGACGGCAAGGTCTGGTGGAAATGCATTAACTGCGGCTATGTATACGAATCAGCAAAAGCTTTAGAAACATGCCCTGCATGCCTTCATCCAAAGGCTTTCATGCAACTTAAAGAAGATAACTATTAAGCCTATCTCTGATCCAGAGGTATATAATCCTTCCGGCCATAGACATTTTTGAATGCCGGTCTTATAATCCTTTTTGCCGAGAATGTAAGCTCTTCCATACGGTGAGCACACCAGCCCGGTATTCTTGCCATTGCAAAAAGCGGTGTGTATAATTCTTTCGGGATACCTATGCATGAATAAACGAATCCCGAATAGAAGTCGACATTTATACATACTACTTTAGCTGCATGTTCGCCTTTGAATTTTCGAAATACTTCCGGAGTGAGGCGTTCGACAAGTGCATACAATTCGAATTCATCCGACCTTCCTGCCTCAATAGCAAGTTCTCTTGCCTTTTCTTTAAGGAGAACAGCCCTGGGGTCAGAAATTGTATAAACTGCATGACCTACTCCATAAATAATTCCGGTCCCATCATTCGCTTCCTTTTTAAGTATCTTCAGAAGATAGTTTTCAACCTCTGCTTCATTTTGCCAGTCCTTAACATTTTTCTTTATATCCTCCATCATTGTCTGCACTTTCAGGTTTGCTCCTCCATGCAAGGGCCCCTTGAGAGAACCAATCGCTGATGTAACAGCAGAATAAATATCGGTTTCCGTGGAACTTGTGACTCTCATCGTAAATGTTGAGTTATTACCTCCTCCGTGCTCAGCATGCAACACAAGCGAAAGGTCTATAAGATCAGCCTGCAATCTTGAATAAAATCCTGCGCCTTTAATAAAATGAAGAAAATTCTCAGCAGTTGTCAGATTTGGCTGTGGATGACGTATTGACAATGTTCTGCCCTGATAGACATGACGAAGCGCCTGGTAAGAATAAGCTATTATGGAAGGGAATTTGGCAATCAGGTTCAAGGATTGTTTTATCATATTGGCAAGAGAAATATCATCTGGATGATCATCCAGGGTATATAATCCCAGCACTGACCTTGCAAGCATATTGAGTACATCCTTCCCCTTAAATGATAGGATCATATCCTTTATAAAATGGTCCGGAAGTCCCCTGAGCGAAGCCAGATGAGATGAAAACTCCTCAAGTTCATCCTTCTGAGGAAGCTTACCTGTTAAAAGCAGGAATACGGTTTCATCAAAACCATGTCTCTTTTCCTTTTGAAATCCGCGTGTAATGGCATCTATATCTATGCCTCTGTACAGAAGTCTGCCCGGAACGGCTATTACTTTGCCGTTTTCCTTCTCATAACCGACAACATCTCCTATATTTGTCAGTCCTACAAGAACTCCTGTCCGGTCATTATTCCTTAAACCTCTTTTTACATCAAATTTCTCAAACAAATCATTATCGATCTGACATGATTCGCGCACAGATGATTCCAGCTTCTTAAAGAAAATAGTGTTTTCCATTAAATTATTTACTTATTACATGTTCTTTATAATTGCATCTGCAAATTCTGATGTCTTTAACAAAACAGCTCCTTCCATCAGCCGGTGGAAATCGTAAGTCACCTTTTTATCAAGGATTGTCTTTTCAATGCTGTTATAGATTATATCAGCCACTTTGTCCCAACCGATATATTCAAACATTAAAGCACCGGAAAGTATAACAGATCCCGGATTCACTTTATCCTGACCGGCATATTTTGGTGCAGTGCCATGTGTTGCCTCGAATATTGCATGTCCGCTATTGAAATTTATGTTAGCCCCTGGGGCAATGCCAATCCCGCCAACAATTGCTGCAAGGGCATCTGAAATATAATCGCCGTTGAGGTTCAACGTAGCAATCACAGAATATTCGGAAGGCCTTGTAAGTATTTGCTGTAGAAAAGCATCTGCAATTACATCCTTTATTATTACTTTCCCCTCAGCTACAGCTTTAGCCAAAGCTGTTTTGGCTGACTCTTCTCCTTTTTCCTTTAAAAGCTTGTTGTAATTCTGCCAGGTAAATACTTTATCACTGAATTCCCTTTCTGCAAGTGCATAACCCCATTTCATAAATGCACCTTCTGTGAACTTCATTATATTGCCTTTATGAACGAATGTTACTGAAGGTAATTTTCTGTTTATCGCGAATTTAACAGCCTGTCTTATAAGCCTTTCAGACCCTTCGAGCGAAACCGGCTTTATTCCAAGAGATGAGGTGGCAGGAAAACGTATCTTTTTTACTCCCATTTCATCAATAAGGAAGCTTTTAAGTTTTTCTGTTTCCGGATCACCATGCATATATTCAATTCCTGCATAGATGTCTTCAGTATTTTCCCTGAATATGTGCATGTCAACCATTTCCGGTTTCTTTACCGGGCTTGGAACACCTTTGAAATATCTGACAGGACGGTAACATGTAAAAAGATCTAGCTCCTGCCTTAGAGCAACATTAAGCGATCTCATGCCTTCCCCGACAGGTGTTGTCAGCGGCCCCTTTATCCCGACAAGGTGTTCCCTGAAAGCCTGAAGGGTCTCTTCCGGCAGCCAGTTCCCCGTGGCCTTGTATGCTTTCTCTCCTGCAAGAACTTCTTTCCAGATTATTTTCCTGTCATTCCCGAAAGCCTTAGTAACGGCATTGTCAAAAACCCTGACTGAAGCGTTCCATATATCCGGCCCGATCCCATCACCCGCTATATACGGGATAACTGGCTTGTCAGGCACAAATAAGCTATCATTCCTTAATTTTATCTTTTCACCTGTATCCATACTGATTTCTTGCTGATATCCAGATTAATTTATTAATTCTTTGCATACAAATCTACTAATAGCGTTTGCGCATAACATTTAGTGCACTTCCTGCCTTGAACCATTCTATCTGAGCTTCGTTATATGAATGATCTGCCATGAATCGCTCATTGGTACCGTTTGAATGGTGCAATGTTACTGTCATTTTCTTCCCTGGAGCAAATTCTTTAAGTCCGGTTATACTTATCCTGTCATCTTCCCTGACACGCAGATAATCATCCGGTTCACTAAAAGTAAGAGTCAGAATCCCCTGCTTCTTGAGATTTGTTTCATGAATCCGGGCAAATGATTTTACAATTACAACCTTTACATTCAGAAACCTTGGTTCCATTGCAGCATGTTCACGTGATGATCCTTCTCCGAAATTTTCTTCACCAACTACCACTGATGCAATCCCCTTATTTTTATAGTAAAATGCCACGTCAGGGACAGGAGAATATTCTCCTGTAACCTGGTTCAGGATATTATTTGTCTGGTTATTAAAGAAATTTGTTGCCCCTATCATGTAATTATGGGAAATATTTTCAAGATGTCCGCGGTATTTAAGCCATTTGCCGGCCATCGAAATGTGATCAGTAGTGCACTTTCCCCTGACCTTAATGAGCAATTTAAGTTCGATAAAGTCCTTTCCATTCCATTTTGGGAAGGGAGAGAGCATTTGCAGTCTTTCCGAACGTGGATTTATTATTATTTTTTTTCTTCTGACAGGGCTTTTTGGTGTTTCGTTTCTATCTGTTATTACAAAGCCTTCCGGAGGTAGAAATTTTCCTGATGGTTCAAGCATCATAACAGGCTTACCATCCCTGTTAATTAAAGTATCAGTAAGAGGGTTAAAAGTCAGTTTGCCTGATATAGCAATGGCTGCAACTATTTCCGGAGAAGCAACAAAAGCATGAGTATTGGGATTGCCGTCAGCTCTTTTTGCAAAGTTGCGGTTAAAAGAATGAATAATTGTATTAACCTGTTGTTTTTCAGAATCTTTTCTATCCCATTGACCGATGCATGGGCCGCAGGCATTTGCAAAAATTTCGGCTCCCGCTTGTCTGAAAAGCTCAAGATAACCATCCCTCTCAGCTATAAAACGTATAAGTTCTGATCCCGGAGTGACTTTTATTTCAGCTTTAGCACTAAGATTCTGATTAAGTGCGTTCCTTATTACCGAAGCAGCCCGGGATATATCCTCATATGATGAATTCGTACATGAACCAATTAGTCCTGCTGATACATCTGACGGCCATCCGTTTTTTTCACACTCTTCTTTCATCCTGGAAAGAGGCGTTGCCAGATCGGGTGAAAATGGCCCGTTAATATGAGGTTCCAGTTCTGAAAGATTTATTTCAAAATAATTATCAAAATATTTCTGCGGATTATCATATACTTCAGGATCTCCCCTGAGATGCTCACTAATTGATTCTGCCATGACAGCAATTTCTTCCCTTCCGGTGGCAGCAAGAAAAAGGCTGATTTGCCTGTCGAAGCCAAATATTGAACATGTAGCACCGGTTTCAGCCCCCATGTTACAAATAGTTGCCTTGCCGGTTGCTGAAATGGTTTCCGCTCCTTCCCCAAAATATTCGATAACAGATCCTGTTCCTCCCTTCACAGAAAGCATGCCTGTTATTTTCAGAATTACATCTTTTGCAGATACCCATCCGTTAAGTTTCCCGGTCAGCTTTATTCCTATCAGTTTTGGCATTTTCAACTCCCAGCTCATTCCGGCCATCACTTCAGTGGCATCGGCTCCACCAACACCAATTGCTATCATACCCAGGCCTCCCGCTGTTGGCGTATGTGAATCAGTTCCTATCATCATCCCTCCGGGATAAGCGTAATTTTCAAAAATCACCTGATGAATTATCCCTGATCCCGGCTTCCAGAAATCGATATTATGATTAACGCAAACTGATTCAAGGAATTCATATACTTCTTTGTTTTTTTCCAAAGCCGATTCCAGATCTTTTTCAGCTCCGTTCTTTGCAAGAATAAGGTGATCGCAATGAACAGAAGCAGGGACAGAAGAACTTTCTTTTTCTGTAACAATGAATTGCAGCAAAGTCATCTGGGCTGTTGCATCCTGCATTGCGACTCTGTCAGGATGAAACTCAACATAATCAACTCCTCTTACAAAATTTGATATTCTGTCATTTGCCAGATGGCCGTAAAGGATCTTTTCAGTTAGTGTAAGAGGTCTGCCAAGAGCATTCCTGACAACAGATATCCTGTCGGGCAGAACTTTATAATAATCAAGTATTTTATTGATCTCTATCTTCATAACATCTCCGGAATAATCATCAAAGGATCATGATCTGATCTGTCCGTTACCCTTTATTATCCACTTAAAAGTCGTTAATGCTTCGAGGGCCATAGGGCCTCTGGCATGTAACTTTTGAGTTGAAATCCCAATTTCTGAACCCAGACCAAACTCTGCGCCGTCGGTAAAAGCAGTGGACGTGTTCAGATAAACAGAAGATGCATCGACAAGCTGAGCAAAAGTTTCAATCCGCTTTTCATTTTCCGAGATTATTGCTTCACTGTGTTTTGTACCATAACAGGCAATATGATCCAGTGCTTCTTCTATTGATGAAGTTGTTTTTATTGCCATTTTATAAGCCAGAAATTCTGTGCCGAATGAATTACTGTCTGCTTTTTCAAGAAGCTTTGCAGGATAGTTACCATTCAGGGCTTCATAAGCTTTTTCATCAGCATATATAATTACATCCTTATCCTTACACAAACCAACGAGATAAGGCAGATCATCAAGGCGTTTCTCATGTATTATAAGACATTCAAGGGCATTACATACACTTACTCTGCGTGTTTTGGCATTGTTTATAACTATCCTGCCCATCTCGGCATCGCCATATTCGTCAAAGTAAGTATGACAAATACCCGCTCCCGTTTCTATTACTGGTATAGAAGCATTTTGACGGACAAAATCAATCAGCTTCTGGCTGCCCCTAGGGATTATAAGATCAACAAAACCGCGGGCATTAAGAAGCTGAGCTGTTTCTTCCCTTCCGGTAGGCAAAAGACTGATTATATCCTGGTTCAGTCCCGAATCGCTCAGTACTTTCTTTATAACACCTACAATTGCTTCATTGGAATATATGGCATCACTACCGCCTTTGAGGATACATGCATTCCCTGATTTCAGGCATAATGAAAAGACATCGAATGTAACATTTGGCCTGGCTTCATAGATTACTCCAATTACACCAAAGGGAACTCTTGCTTTTGTTATCAGAAGCCCGTTTGGTTTTTTATATTCATATATTATTTCACCGACCGGACTTTTCAATCCGGCAACATTCCTTATATCTGCTGCAATATTCTGTATCCTGGGACCCGTAAGTTTGAGCCTGTCATATCTTGGATCATTTTCATCCATTCTTGAAAGATCCTTCTGATTTTCTGCAATAATATACGCACTGTTCTTTTCGGTCTCATCAGCCAGCAAAGCAAGGACACTATTTATTTTTTCAACACTCTGAATCCGAAGATCGGTGCTTGCTTTCAATGCATTCCTGAATATTGGTGTACAATCCATCAGTCTTGATAATTTATTTTTAAGTTTTGTCTTTTTATATCACTCCCTTCATCTATTCTAAGGAGCTATACTTAAGAGTCTGTCTGTTAAATATTTCTATTAATCCTTCCCGCTGATCAGAAGATGATCATAATGCACCAGAGGTTTTCTTCTTTTTTCTCCCAGATATTGTAATGCTTTTTCCGAATCATATTGTGCCTTACCTAGTCCGATTTGTTCTCCCTTTTCATCAAAGATCCTGATGATGTCGTCTTTTTTAAAGAATCCTTCGATCTTGCTGACGCCAATCATAAGGAGACTTGTGGCTTTATCGCCAAGCAAAGCCATTTTGGCACCTTCATTTATATGTACAATTCCTTTGGCAAAAGTATCCGAATGCGAAAGCCATTTTTTGACTCCGCTTTTTTTTGTCACAGAAGCAGGGAATAACGTATATGGTACATCCTTGCCTTTTACGATATCAGTTATTATTGAATCCCGTGTCCCATTAGCAATATAAACATTAATACCTTCGGAAGCAATTTCCTTTGCAATAGAGTATTTTGTCAACATCCCGCCACGGCCGAATTCAGATTTTGAAGCTGAAATATATTGTTCGGGATTATCGAATTCGTTTCCGATTTCCCTTATCAACTCTGATCCTTCAGAACCCGGAAGACCGGTATAAATACCATCAACATTTGTCAGGATAATAAGGGATCCGCAATCCATCATCGAGGATATCATTCCGGATAATTCATCGTTATCCGTAAACATCAGTTCAGTGATCGCAATTGCATCGTTTTCATTTACTACCGGAAGGACTTTGTTTTCAAGCATTGCAGTGATGCAGTTCTTCATATTCAGGTAATGCTGCCTGTCCCTGAAGCTGTCTTTTGTTGCGAGAAGCTGACCAGCCTGTATACCGTATTTCCCGAAGAGAAACTGGTAATTCGACATAAGCTTAACCTGACCTATTGAAGCCCATATCTGTTTAGCCGAAATAATATTTGTCTTCTTTGATGGCTCCAGTTCACTCTTTCCGGCAGCAACTGCTCCGGAAGTAATCAGAATTACTTCGATTCCCCTCTTATTAAGTATGGCAATCTCTTCCACAATGCGAAGCATCCTTGAAGTATTAAGGGAACCGTCACTATGGGCAATAACATTACTGCCAACTTTAATGGCAATCCGTTCGAATTGTGTTTTTAAGTTTTTCAATCCTGTGGCCATAAAAATGTTGTAAAATTAACAGTATTTGTGGAAATATTAAAGAAATCCATTAAAAAGTAACTGTTTAATTAAGAATACTATATTCCGGACTTTTGTTTATAAGACAATTCAAATACATTATTAAAAGATCATTCATATCTTCCAAAAAAGACTTCCTTTATCGCTTAATAAGACTGTCTCAGGAGCAGGGAATCATCAACCTGAGATTTTTAGCCTTAAGTATATACATGTTCGTCAAAATTCGGATTTAATAAAATTATTGACTGGCATCTGGAAGAACACAAGATAATAGCCTGTGTTTCTGAAATTTACAATTGCAGTAGTGATCCGAAAAGTCTGTAAACCGCGAAAAGTCTGTAAATTTCAGTTCATTTTTGACGAATGCCCTTCAATTCTTCATTAAACAAGGGATATTGTAAATACCCGTCCTGATTCCTTTGACTAAAGATTTTAAAATCGTCGCTGTTGCTCACTAATTGGGGATATGCCGCTTGTCCGAAACATTTTTATAGCATATTTTTACGTAAACAAAAACAAGCCGGATTTAAGAATTGTTTTACAAATTCTGATAAGAAATGAAAAGAGTACTTATGGTTGTTTTTTCTGTGTTTGTTTTTCAGGTTTGTGCTGCTCCCGTTTTGAATTTTGAAATGAGAATGTCAAAATTCAGAACAGCAATTGAATATGCAAAAACAAAACATCACGAGAAAGAATTCCAAAGGCTTATACAGGATCTCGGCTGGAGTGAATCCCTTAATAATCCTTATTGCATTAATTGCATAGGCTGTTTTGGTGAATGGCAGTTTTCAGAATCGACTCTCAGGTTTCTCGGTTACAGAAAGATCACGCTTAAAAATTTCCGAAAGGATCCCGAGATATTTCCAAGAGATCTTCAACTGGAGGCATTAAAAGGATTAATAAAGGTGAATATGAGTTATCTCCGGCATTATCAGCATTTCATCGGAGATACGATAGATAATATTGTAATAACAAAATCAGGCATGATTGCAGCATCCCATCTCGGAGGAGCAGGATCTCTTATAAAATTCCTTAAATCCGAAGGGAAGATCAACAGACAGGATGTGCTTGGTACTTCAATAGGTGACTATCTCACCAAATTCGGAAAATACGAACTTGAATGATCTAATAAATAAAAACAAAATACCATGAAAGCAATTTACAGAATATCGGTAAAGGAATTCGGAACAATCTTCCTGAAAAAAAGAAGAATTGCCAAAGCATTCCGATGGTGGCTCAGGGAAAATAACATCCCATTCCAGTATAGCTATTCCTTCAATGAAATCAGGCTCTGGGATTAGACAAAGGCTGTACATCTGACTTGCCCCTGAATCTTTCAGGATTTATTGATTACTCTTTTAGCTTTTCAGGAAAAGCAGTAACTTTATTCTTCTGTACTGCTTCGTCAGAGAGAAGCAATTGATGTAATAATATTTATATTTGCCAATTCCTGAAAAATTTTTGTATATGAGTCCACTCTTTACAATTACAAAATCAGAAACATGGACCAGAATTGTCCGGAAAAGTAAAAAATTCTTCAGGCGCTTATTATTCCTCTTGGTGATTTTATTCGCTATATATTTTTATTTCCAATATATTTTCACCTATAGCAAAGGTTACCATACAGGATTACTTCAGAAATTCTCCAATAAGGGCTTTATCTTTAAAACTTATGAGGGGGAATTGATTTTGAGCAGTGTGGCAAGTAATAAGGATATTACACTGGCATCTGAAAAATTCATGTTTTCTGTTACAAATAAAGATCTCGTGAGGCAGTTCGATACATTACAGGGAAGAAATGTGATCGTACACTATAACGAAAAGAAAGGTGTGCTTTTCTGGAGAGGAGATACAAGATTCCTTGTTGACAGTGTCAAGATCAGGGAATAAAACCCCTGATTAACCCTATTTTAAGGAACTGTATCTCTACATCGCCTTCTTCAGAATTCCCATTACCCCCCTGATAAATGTAGCGCTCGTAAGCACTTTGACAACAGGATGCACTCCACTTCTTCTCCGTGATGAAGTGGATCTTCCGGAACTTGTCCTCCCTTTGTCTATATCCCTTTTTTTCCTTGCCTCTTCCTTTGCCTTTTCAATTTCAATAGCTTCCACCTTCCTTCCGAGGATCTCATAAGCACTATCCCTGTCAATAACATGATTATATTTTCTGATCAGCTCAGATGACCTGTAAATTGTGTTTAGTTCATCAGGTGTAAGTATATCCATTCTGCTCATTGGCGTCCGCAACATCGTTGCAGCAAGAGGTGTTGGTATTCCTTTTTCATTTAAAGCTGTGACAAGGGCTTCTCCTGTGCCCAAAGCTGTAATTACATCTTCCGTTTTGTAATATTCCGACAAGGGATAGTTTTCTGATGTAAGCTTAATGGCTTTCCTGTCTGCAGCAGTAAATGCCCTCAGGGCATGCTGAACCTTAAGTCCGAGTTGTGAAAGGACTCCATTGGGAATATCTGTGGGATTCTGAGTGACAAAGAATATTCCTACCCCTTTTGATCTGATAAGCTTGACGATGTTTTCTATCTGATCAAGCAAAGCTTTGCTGGCCTGATTGAATATCAAATGAGCTTCATCAATGAACATTACAAGCTCCGGTTTTGCCACATCTCCCTTTTCGGGCATCTGGCTATATACCTCTGCAAGCAGAGACAGCATAAAAGTTGAGAAAAGTTTCGGTTTATCCTGAATATCCGTAAGCCTGAGGATACTTATATATCCGTTCCCATTTCTGTCTCTTCTCAAAAGATCCCTGATATCAAATGAAAGCTCTCCAAAGAATAGTTCAGCACCTTGCTGTTCCAGTTCCATGATCTTCCGTAAAATAATACCTGTTGAAGAGGAAGATATTTTTCCGTATTCTTTTTCAAACTCTTCTTTCCCCTCTTTAGTAATATATTGCAATACCTTTTTCAGATCCTTCAGATCAAGAAGAGCCATTTGATGATCATCACAAAACTTAAAGATAACAGCGACAATCCCAGCCTGCACATCGTTCAGATCAAGTATCCTTGAAAGAAGAACCGGACCAAATTCAGAAACAGTTGCTCTCAATCTTACACCATCCTGCTGTGAAAGAGTAAGAAGCTCAACCGGGAACCCTTTATTAGAATACGGTATCCCGATCTTTGAATGCCTTTCGGTTATGAATGGCTGTTCCGTTCCGGGGACTGCCAAACCGCTAAGATCCCCTTTTACGTCCATCAGCAGGACAGGTACTCCCTTTTCAGAAAGCTGCTCCGAAATTACCTGAAGTGTCTTGGTCTTCCCGGTCCCTGTAGCACCGGCAATAAGCCCATGCCGGTTCATAGTCTTTAAAGGCAACTGAACCGTGGTTCCTGTTATTACCTTACCATCAAGGATAGCCCCACCCAATATTATACTTTCACCTTTACAGGAATATCCTGCATTAATATGATTTAAAAATTCTTCCGCCCTGTTCATTGTAAAATCCTTTAGGTTAATCTTCAACTAATGAGTTTTGCAATTTAATTGATTATTTTCTGTCATTAAAAAAGCTTTGAAATTTTTTCTTGTCTTCGCTTCAGGAAATATAGTATCCGTTTTCAATCAAAATTCTTTTGCTAATAAAATAAGATTAAAGTAATTAACAATAAATAATTTAACATAATCATAAATTTGTAATTATATTTGAGGCCATTAATTAATTTAAGAGCTATTCTTTTAATCACTAATTGTAATCAATTAATGACCTTAAATTTTAAAGAGATGGCAAAATTTGAAGTTTATCAAAGTGGCAAAAAAAATGAATACCGTTTCCGTCTGAAAACAAAAAACGGGCAGATTATTCTCAGCAGTGAAGGATACACTCCCAGGGCTGCTTGTATCAACGGTATTGATTCTGTTGCCCGAAATGCAGCTAATGTTAACATCGTCGATATAAAAAATTAAGAATATTCTGTTTTATGAAATTTACCGGAGGGTGTTTCTAAGGCCAGTAAAATTACTCCCTGCCCCTAAAGGGGTTCTCTAAAATCCTGAATTCCAGCAAATCCTACTTAGCAGGATTTGAAGATTCCAAGGAGACCAGGCTTTATAAACAGCCTCTGTTTTTTAGAAAATTTATAAACTTATTATAATATGAATTCAAAAATCCATTCGCTGATCATATTACTGTGTCTGATAAGTACCATGACATTCGGACAAGTAACTGAAGGAGAAAAAAAACTGAGGAGCATAACAGCCGATACCACTCTTGGCTGGAAAAAAGGAGGTTTATTTGCTGTGAACCTTGCTCAGACATCACTTACAAACTGGGCTGCAGGAGGGCAAAATTCAATCGCAGTAAATGGTGTCTTCAGTATATTCATGAATCTCAAAAGAGAAAAAGACAATTGGGATAATTCACTCGATCTCGGATATGGCCTGCTGAAACAGGGCGAACAGGGATTCAGAAAGACTGATGATAAGATTGACCTGCTCTCTAAATATGGCCGGCAGGCTCATAAAGGCTTATACTATGCAGCTCTCTTCAATTTCAAAACACAAATGCAGCCGGGATATAAGTACATAAGTGATGTAGATAAGGAAAAAATTTCCAACCTGCTTGCTCCTGCTTATACGCTTATAGCCCTTGGTTTCGATTACAAACCAAACTCATATTTCAGCGCCTTCGTTGCTCCCCTGACTGCAAAATTCACTTTTGTTACTGATGAAGATCTTTCAAACTTAGGCGCTTTCGGAGTAAAACCGGGAGAAAAATCAAGAAGTGAAGTCGGAGGATATATAAGAGCCATCTATTCAAGAAATGATTTCAAGAATGAATTTATGAAGAATGTCTCCTTCACTACTAAAATAGACCTGTTTTCAAATTATGCCAACAATCCCCAGAACATCGATGTAAGCTGGGAAACCCTTATCGGATTAAAAGTAAATAAATACATAGGCGTCAATTTCAACATTCACCTTATGTATGATGATGATGTAAAAATTGCAGCATCAGGCAACGAACCCGTTGGTTCACTGCTGCAATTCAAGGAAATATTCGGAGTAGGATTTTCTTATAAATTTTAAAGTATAAACATTAAAACCCGATCTTATGAGACTCATAGATGAATTCAAAGCCTTTGCAATGAGAGGCAATGTTGTCGATATGGCAGTAGGGATCATTATCGGTGCTGCCTTCGGCAAAATAGTATCATCAATCGTAAGTGACATAATTATGCCGCCAATCGGACTGCTGCTTGGAGGAGTAAACTTCACTGATCTTAAAGTTGTAATGAAGGCAGCAACTGAAACGAATCCTGCAGTAACATGGAATTACGGTAATTTTCTTCAGGTTACTTTCGATTTCTTTATTGTCGCCTTTGCAGTTTTCATGCTTATTAAAGCTATTAATGCAATGAAAAAGAAAGAAGAAGCTATTCCTCCACCTCCACCCGCTCCTTCAAAGGAAGAAACTCTTCTTACTGAAATACGCGACCTTCTCAAGAAATAAAATCTTTAAATCTGAAACATCATGAAGGATGTGCTGCAAATGTGGCACATCCTTTTATTTTCAGCCCCCGGAAAATGGTTTTATGGATTATTCTTTATTTTGTTTTAAGCCTTATAAAATTATAAATAAGTCACATCCAGTGGTCTGCGGGAAACTGTTTTACGGTATTTTATATCAGGATAACCCAGACAAACAGCTGTAAATACAGTTTGCTTTTTTGTTAGTTGTATCAGCTTTCTTATTGATCTGAAACGGTTTGACAGAATAACGAAAAATCCATTCATCAGGGTACCAATTCCAATTGTCTGTGCACTAAGGTCAATTGTATTGCTTGCTATTCCGGCATCCCATTGGGTTATTCTGAAATATTTATCTTCAGCATATATTACAAGAAGACAGGGAGCTCCTCTAAGAAATGAATCATGGCCCTTATCATATAAATCCACCAATCGTTTTAAACTAGTCCGGCTCTTTCTGTTCACAAAGTATTTTACGGGGAACATGTTTGCAATTTCGCAAACCCTGCTCATCTTTGAAGCCATTTCATCACTGATTTTCCCAAGCAATTCCGGATCAGTTATAAATTTAAATTTCAATCCCTGTTTGTTTGATCCTGTCGGGATGTATCTGACAACATTTAGAATCTGATCTATATGCTCTTTTTTAAGTGGTTCTTGTTTGAAGTTCCTGATACTTCTTCTGTTCCTTACCAGGTTGGTGAACTGATCTGCTGAAATCCCGGGAGAGACCATTTTCCTGAATTCGCTCATATCAACCCTTGTGTTAACAATAGCGTCAGCCGGACATACTGCAACGCAATGGCCGCAATCGTTGCAACCGGCTTCTATTATTTTATAAGGCTTCCCCTCAGCTCCCTCAGCAATACGTCTTGAACCGCAGACTTTAATACATAATCCGCAGCCCGTGCATAGATCATAATCTATTTTTATGTTCATTTCTTTCAGTTAAGCGGTACAAACTCAGTCTGTTCCCTTTCCTTACCCGTTTTTATCCATTCCGGCAAAACAGTTCCGATAAATATTTCCTTTTCTTTTTTTATTGTCTCCATATTGAGACCTATGAAATTCTGAGCTTTCAGTTTGGTGCTTATGTCGGGATATGGTATTTCAACATTGGAACCAAGTGACGACAGTACCCTGGCTAGTTTTATTCTTGCTTCCTGGGCTATAGAAATCCCTCCGGCAATTATTCTGCCCAGTTCAACAGGCGAGTGGAAGGAATTGCCATGCCCTGCGGCTGCAAAGTCCCATCGCCACTGAGCCTTTCTTATGTCATTAAGGATGTCCTTCATCTGGTCTTCCCCTGCACCTTTGTCCCAGGCAGTTTTTGCTTCCGTATGACATCTCACAAGCAGATTTTCAAGAATAATTCTGTTCTCAAGTATCTTGTCCTGACGTATATAAACATCTTCGATCAGTCTCTGAGTTTCTTCCCTGTGACATACCTGACATGAATTGGCTACGTTATTAAGGGGACTCTGGATATGATGGTCAGTAAATTTCTGTCCTCCTTCACTTATAAATGGCATGTGACAATCAGCACATGACACACCTCTGGATGCATGTACTCCTGAAAGATATACTTCATAATCAGGATGCTGAGCTTTCAGCATCGGTGCCCTGCTCAGAGCATGCGTCCAGTCGGAGAATCCGATTTCATCATAATATTTTTCGATTTCTTCGGCAGTCGTGCCATATTTCCACGGAAAGGTCAGATACTGCACTCCCTCAACCATTTCCTTATTGAAATAATATTCCACATGGCACTGAGCACAAACAAGACTCCTCATTTCCTGATGAGAAACTTTACTTATATCGCGCCCCATTGATTCAAAAGCTTCCAGAAGAGCCGGCCGGGATATCCTCAGATTCATTGTTTTTGAATCGTGGCAATCAGCACAACCTATTGGATTGACTATTTCCGATCCCTTTGTATCCCATGATCCCTTGTAAAACTCTGCTACACCATTTTTATTCATAAGTCTTGGTACATCGGGGCTTTTACATGCCCAGCAGGTATTGGGCTGGGGACTGGGTATTCCATTGACAGGCGCACCTGTACGCAGGGATTTTTGTATATCTTCAATTGCATAATAATGGCCCCGTCCCTGCTTATAATCTCTTGAGAAGAGATATCCGGCCCAAAGCACAGCCATGCTGGGTGATTCTTCAAGCATATCAACAACGGCACTTCCGTTATGTTTGCTTCTGAAAGTGGTATCGGAAGTCAATAAGTAAGAATTATATTCCCTGGGAAATAATTTTCCCCATATTTCATTTCTTGGCTCATCAGCTGAGAAGTTGATTTCGGGGTTATAGGCAAAAACAGCTTCAGCCCTTCTTTCTATTATTGAAGAAGCCAGCATTCCAAGTAGAAATACAATCCCTGCAGTGATAGCAAAAACTATCCACCCCAGCAAGGGCCTTGCCTTTATTAATTCCTGAATAGACTTCATTTTATATAGGTTTTAGTCGGTTTTCCTGTTTATGATTTCCTTCATCCATTGTGGAACAGGTGATTGCGGCAGAGGGACCCTGGCATATGGAACGCTTGATAAGCTGTTAACTGTACCATGAGGTGTCTCCCTGTGGCATTCCCAGCACTTTCTGTTCATTCTGAAATCCTGGGTATTGCTGTTATAGCCAAGTAATTTCGTATCAGTCATAAGCTCCGTATGACATCTTATACAGTTTTTGTGAACCACTTCCTTTCCGGCATCCTTGATAAAAATGACCTGAGGTTCTTTTCGTAATGTGAAGATAGCAGCATGTCTCAAACCATCCTTTGCTTTAAAGAAATATTTGTTAAACACATTGTTATGAGGCACATGACAATCATTACAACTGGCTTTTTCACGATGTGAACTATGATACCACGTTGCATACTGCGGGGCCATTATGTGGCAGTTTACACATGTTTCAGGTTTATCTCCCAGGTATGAAACAGCATTTGATACATATACTGAATAGATGCCCAGGCCCGTAAATATACCAGCAACCAAAATCACGGGCATTTTCCACCTGTCGGGAGGAATTATCTTTTTTATCAGTTCTGTCATTTGCAAATGCAATATATCCAATCAAAGAATAATAATTCAATAATCATTTCAATTTCTTTTTATGCCATTAAAACTGATAAAATTAATACCCAAAATACTTAAAATTAAACTATCTGATTATTAAACGTATACTATTTTCATGAAAAATTTTATAAAAAAACTCTCTAATTTAGAATGATTCTAAGGTCACAAATGGGTATCAATCCACATTAAACATATAGATGCATCAATGGCGGCAACTTAGATTCATAAGGTTCATTTACGCAAAGAATTTTCCTCCTTCCCTGTTGCCGCCTTTCTTCTTAAACTCCACTGATAATCTCTTGCTTTCCATCATATACAATTTTGATTATAATGGTATGATGCCTGCTCCGTTCAGGTGGGAGAAGTCTTTAAAAATAAAAAAGTTGTCTGGTCCTTACCCGCATTAGGAATCAAGCAGTCCGCTGCTACTGATGATGTTGCGTACCCACCGGAGGATCAAAGCGGAACCGGTAAGGTTAGCGGGAATTCTCCTCAAACAACTTCTAAAAATAAAGATACTATATAAAGAAGATGCAAATCAAGCTGTTGGGAATTAAAACCCGGAATTTGCAGACGGGTTTTTTGAGAATCCCAATATTTTACTATTGGAAGCAAGCATGGAAAACTATCATTAAATGACAAATTTTCAATTCCTTATAGTTGTGATTAAAAGGCCATTGCCGAAATGTCCATTGATAAGTTTTCCGGAAGAGGGCAAATGATCACTGCTCTTGACAATATGCAGAATATTGATCAGGTGCCGGATCATATGTTGCCTCCGGAAGAAGATCCTGCCCTTGAATACCAGGAAGACATAATTGAAGCTGACAATGAAATCGAGGAAGTAGTTGATGACATCATGGAGCATCCGGAAGTCAAAGAGATAGTAAAAGAATATTCCTTTGACGGTGTTCTGGATGTTGATAAACTATTAGCGAGGATTGATAGTGACCCGGGAGAATTTACTATCTTTCCATTCGCTCTAAAAAAGTCAGAATTATTAAAACTTAAAGAAAGGCTGCAAGATGAGCAACGAAGAAGAACGCAAGAAAGTCAAGGAAGGGCTGATCAATATAATCAAGATCAAGGCCATGGCACAAGGGAAGACGCCTCTCGAAGTGATCAGGGAGATGAAGTACGAGATGGAGGAGAGGAAGAAACTGGCAGATCAGACGAGCGAACCAAAGAAGGAGACTCAGGAACACGAGGAGAGTTAAGTAATCCTCCCGAATTTGCCGGAGAGCATTTGGACAAAGAAGCTTATTCACGAAACAAAGAGATTATTTGGTCTGCTTCCGAAATGCAGAATCAACAACCTGGCACTGTTGATGAGAATTTGCGAGAAGTCCAGATAACCAGGACGCCTGGAACGCCTCCAACCGGAATATCTCCCAATACAACTTCTTTGAAAGATAAAGATACTAAAAAAGAAGATACAAGTCAAGTTGTTAAAAATAAAAACACTGAGTCAAATAAGAGCCCAATCCCGGCCGAATACCAAGACCAGATTGACAACTTAAAAGAGATCGTTGCTAAAGAATACGAAGGTCTTAATTTCAACCGTAAGATCGCGGAACTCAATAGCCTTGAAAATCTAACACAGGATCAGATTAAAGAACGCGATCACTTACGAGTTATTCTCAATAATACCCGCAATGAGATAAATGGATTACGGAATAAGATTGATCGCGATCTTATCTCAGAAGATAAAGAAATAGAGATTCGTAAGTTAATTGAACAGACACGAGCTCAGAACGATGTTATAAACCAACGCGTATCACGATTAAAGAGCGAACGAAACGCCAAAGAAAAATCACTACAGAATCGTGTCGACCTGTTTGGTGATCGTAAGGTTGAAGAAGAAAGAAAAAGCGGTTTACAGCCAATGTTTGCCGGGGAGATATTTGAAGCATCCTCAAAAAACCTCCAGGCCGCACTTAAGCCCTTCAATGATGGTATAAAGAAGGCCGAAACTGAAAGGAAACGCAATGACCAATTGCTTGATGAAAAAATAGCCCTTGTGTTAAGTGGTGCGCAAACAAAGATGCAAATAAAGCAGTTACCAAGAACTGATGAAAAAGACAGCGATATATTGTACCGGGTCGGCGATAAAGAGAATCCTCTTGCTATAAATGACAAGTTCAATGAGGATCTTTCCCGAATGATCTCAGGAAATTTAAAGATAGGTCATATATTTGAACTTGGAAATCCTTCTAATATCCTACAGGCTGCCGGAATACCAAACCTGCCTATTGAAATGAGCAGTCAACGATTGCTTGACAAGTCAAAACAAAAAAACCATAAGTTTGATTTATCGAAAGTAAAAGACTTACCTAAAGCCCTACAAAATCCAATAGCTATATTTTCTTATGGGGATAAAAGCAAGGCTGTAAATATTATTGTCGAAATTGAGTACAAGGGAAAAAAGTTTTTAGTTGGTCTGTCATTAGATCCTGCTATAAAAGGTATAAAACTTGGAATAAACAGTATTCGCAGCGTATTTCCAAAAGATACACACGAATGGGTTAATTGGATTATACAAGGTAAAGGACTTTATTTTGATAAAGAAAAAGTTCTGAATATCTTGACCAACAGCAGAATTCCCGCTGACGTGGCTTTCGGCTTGCCTGGAAATCAGGTGCAGCAAGATAAAGCAGAACTTTCAGATGTAAATATAACAAAAAAACCTGAAAATGCAAATAAAGAAAAAACCCTTGATTGGCTGAATAAACAGCGGTCCAATTCCGCTGACGTTAGACAGTCATTCAATCACTATGCAAATAAAATCAATACTTTTAAAAATCCAACCATTCCTTCGGAAAATAATAATCTGTTCCGGGCCATCGGGGAAAGAGGTGCAAGCAGGTTAAGTAACGCTGAGAAAGTTCTTGATGGACTGAGAGCAGCAAAGGAGATAGAAAGCATAGGGAACATAGACAAGTTAAAAGATGTTGTTCTGAATCTATTCCATAAAGCATCGAAAGGAGATATAAGTGGAAAGTCAATAAAAATAGGTGAATTGACAGCTAATGGACGAGACTATTTGGCCGAGCTTGCGGGAATAGATATGAAGCAGTATGTGAGTTTTGTAATTAATCCTTCGGACTTGCGACATATTTATAACGAGCATCGGAGCGAACGAAAAAGATAGAGGCCAAAACTATCCATTAATTGACGAAGATATAAGGAAGGAATATGGTGGATGTGATACTGAATCCTGAAAAGATTGTATCATTCAAGGAGGATGGTATTACTAAATTTATATTCCTTGCAAAAAGCCCACAGGATGGTGCTTATAATTTAGTAGAAGTCTATGGAGATAAAAAAAGAAATTTGTCTGCAAAGAGCCTATATAATACTAAAAAGGACGTTTCCCACCGAGCAATGATTATCATAAAACAATCCAGACTCTCTACGTCCAAAACGAGTGGGGCAATCCTTTCTGAAACAAACATACCACAATTATTTGAAAGTACAAAATCTTTTGATGCAAAAACTATCCGTCTCGCAACAGGTTGGGAACGCGGCAAAGATGGCAAGTGGAGATACGAGACAAGAGACATTGAGTTAAAAAAAGATATTGACTTTATCGGTAAGTTAAAAACTCAGAAAGAGGCATTCACCGAGGAAGTCCCATTAACAGATGTAATAGAGGATAAAGAATTATTCAATTCATATCCCCAGCTAAAAGAAGTCAAACTAGTATTTTATAACTATGGAAGTCACCCAGAACTCACAGGTACAGGAGCTTTTAGCGATTTTACGAAAAAGATTATCGGTTTATTTCTATTCCACATTGGTACGATTAAAGAAGTTAAGCCAATGGCAGAAAACCGGACTTAGATAGCTTCACAATGACTTTTTGGCTATCTTTACAATATGAGAGCAATCAAAAATATCGAATCGAAGATTAATCAGTTGACTCCGGGTATGATAGATGAGTTAGACAAATATTTGGACTATTTAATCAATAGAAAGGTTATTCGTAAATCAAAAAGATTAAAACAAGACTGGGCCGGAGGGTTAAAAGATGTAAAGATGACTTCAATTGAATTACAAAAAAAGGCACTTGATTGGAGACAAAAGTAAGATACCTGGTTGACACTAATGTTTGGCTTGAGCGGCTTCTGGACCAGAAAAACTCTGATGTAGCCTCAGAATTTCTCACAAAAATACCCCTGAAGAAATAATCAAAATGAGATAGCCCCTGCCCTGACACCAACTGTTCCGCATATCTAAAAATAACTTCTTTGGATTTCATTCCACTTTGGTACGATTGAAAGTCCTCGCCTTATGAGCACCCATATGGAGCTCCATAATTTCAATTCCACTTTGGTACGATTGAAAGCAACGTCATACACGACAATAGAAAACTCTCACTTCAATTTCAATTCCACTTTGGTACGATTGAAAGTCAGTTAGCAGGGGATGGTGCGGTTTGCTTACTTATATTTCAATTCCACTTTGGTACGATTGAAAGATCTCTGTCTTTAGGATTCATATTGCTACTTACTAATTTCAATTCCACTTTGGTACGATTGAAAGCGATTTTAAAAGGATGGAGTGTTTGTGTAATTTAAGTAATTTCAATTCCACTTTGGTACGATTGAAAGACGGCAAAGATT
>Ga0116172_10001082_pt1 | contig 25597 bp, 23 predicted proteins | sample AD_UKC083_MetaG_FD_89799 | JGI IMG/M metagenome (GOLD analysis project Ga0116172, IMG submission 89799) | Active sludge microbial communities of municipal wastewater-treating anaerobic digesters from USA - AD_UKC083_MetaG | ecosystem: Engineered > Bioreactor > Anaerobic > Digestate | place: USA... | reverse complement strand
GGCAGGGCGCTCACCCTATACGAACCCATGTCGGCACATGCACAAGGTTTTCTGTCACCGGAAAATCTTGATATCTATATTAAATTATTTGATAGCGCACTCATGGCTTCTGAAGGAAACACAGCGTATTGCCATCGCATACGAATGGCCCGGCAGCCTGTACTTTATGCATGGCTCGAGGTGGCCAAATCGCTTCCGTTCACTGATAATTGGCTGTTTGAAAAAGATGAAAAAGGAATGCATTCGGCACGTGAAAAAGCAAGGCAATACCTAAGGGAATTATGTGATACCGCAACCGTATACGGCCCCATGCTTTTTCATGAAATAAGCATTAAACCACAGGAATATTACGAACGGATGTCAACGTATTTTGAGAACGGTGTACAGATGCACAAGGCTGTAGGGAAAAGTATATCGTTTGCCACACCCGCTTCTCCAAAGTATGCGGCCAACGGTCCAAACTCCCTGATTGACGGGGTTTGCGGTACCGACAATTATTTTTCCTTATGGCAGGGATGGTACGGTGAAGATGTGGACGCCACGATTGATATGGGTTCTGAAGAAACCATAAGCAATATTCAGTTGAATTGCTTGATAAACCAGGCAAGCTGGATATTTGCCCCTGCAAACATTACGGTGCGGGCCTCCAACAACGGCAAGGACTTTACTGAAATTAAGACCTTTATAAATGCCGACGCCCTTAAGAAGATGGATAAATCTATTGTCCCATTTCTGATTGAATTTCCTGTACAGCAAAACTGCCGTTACCTGAACATTAAACTAAAAAATATCGGCAACCTTCCGGAATGGCACGGATCTGAAGGAAAAACCTGGATTTTTGTGGACGAGATCATGGTAAAGTAATTAACAGTTTTTCATTAATATTGTATTTATTATTGTCCGATAAAAATTAAATTTGTAATAAAGGATGTAAATAAAAGTTTTCGTTTTTTACCTCGGTCCTAAAGGAAGAATTGGTTTTCAGCAATTTACATCCTTTAGGATAAGAGGTAAAATAAATTGCTGGAAAGCAATTCATTCTCCGGTAGAAACCTACCCATATTGTATGAGCATATATGCAAAACCCAATTCCAATATGGCTTTCCATTAATTTTTTAAATTTTTATCGGACAAAAGTGATATTGATTATAAAAAAATAGAAACAGATGCCGTATTTAAAACAATGCCTTTATTGTTTAGCCTTATTGATCGTTTGTTGTTTTACAACAAATCCCGTATTTTCCCAGTCAAAAATTTCCATCATCCCAAAACCACAGCAGGTGGTTTTGATGAAAGATTCATTTGCACTGCATCAGGCAGGGGTGGTTTTGCCCAAAGAAACAAAGGCATTGAGGGTTGCAAAATTTTTTACAGATGCCGTTAAACAGCAAACCGGGATCAATTTGCTTCAGAAAAAATCTATGAATACCATCTGTTTCAGTTATTCAAAAAAAATAACACAGGCCGAAGGTTATAAAATCGATATTTCGTCCAAAAAAATTGACATCACGGCAAAAAACGATACCGGCCTATTCTGGGCGGTACAGAGTTTAAGGCAATTGCTTCCCGACAGTTCCGGTGCCGAAGTTTTTATTCCCTGTATGCAAATAACCGATGCCCCGCTTTACGGATGGAGAGGAAATATGCTGGACGTTTGCCGGCATTTTTTCACGGTTGAATTTATCAAAAAGCATATCGATATGCTTTCGTATTACAAGATCAACACGTTTCACTGGCATTTAACCGACGATCAGGGCTGGCGCATCGAAATAAAAAAATATCCCGGACTTACCAAAGTCGGTGCCTGGCGAAAAGAATCTCAAGACTCGGTTTACGGTGGATTTTACACGCAGGAACAAATAAAAGAAGTTATTGAATATGCAGGCCAGCGAAACATTACGGTAATACCCGAAATTGAAATGCCCGGACATTGTCTTGCTGCGCTGGCAGCCTATCCGGAATTATCGTGCAGGAAAATTAAGTTTGAAGTAGCAAATTACTGGGGTGTAATGAATGATGTGTACTGTGCAGGAAACGAAAAAACCTACCAGTTTCTTGAAGATGTGCTGACCGAAGTTATGGCCCTTTTTCCATCGAAATACATACATATTGGCGGCGATGAAGCACCCAAATACCGCTGGCAGCAATGCCCCGATTGTCAGAAAAAAATACAAGATGAACATTTAAAGAACGAAGCAGCATTACAAAGTTATTTTATAAAAAGAATTCAACAGTTTTTGCAATCAAAAGGGCGAATTCTTATAGGCTGGGACGAAATTCTGGAAGGCGGGGCATCCCCTGAGGCCATTATTGAAGTCTGGCGCGGAGAAGACAAAGCAAAAGAAGCCATTGACAATAAAAATAAAATCATTCAAACCCTGTACATCGATGCGCCTATGAGTTCATTAACTTTGTCAAAGACCTTCCATTTCGATCCGGCTGTCAAAGAAAATAATGAATATGTTTTAGGCGCCGAATGCCCGTTATGGGCCGAAGCCGTTACCGAGTTCAATGCTGATTACATGATGTATCCCCGGCTTCAGGCTTTTTCAGAAGTTTTGTGGAGCGGTAAAACAAGTTACGATGATTTCCTGAGCCGGATAAAAAAACACTATTCCATGATGGATAAACAGGGTATTTTATATGGCAATGAAAACAAGCCAATGCTGGAGGTAAACTTAAAATATCTTCCGGAAAGCAAATGCTGGAAAATATACGAAAAGCATGGAAACGGCGATATAGTCATTCATTACGATTTTAATGGCAAAACTCCCGGGAACCCATCCCCGGTTTTTTCCGATTCTGTAACGATACAAAAACCTCAAACCATTTCAGTTATTGCATTTCATAAAAACGCTCCGGCTTCACTTCCGGTAACAATAAAAATTGAAGATAACAGGGCAACCGGCATAAAGCCTGTTTATAAAACGGAATACAGTGAAAAATACAACAAAGGCGGTGTTTACGGAATGACAGACGGCATAACGGGTACCTTAAAATATGGCGATGGCACCTGGTTAGGCTGGGAAGGCAAAGACCTAGAAATGGAGGTGGATCTGGGTTTAGAAACAAATCTGACCTATTTACAGATAAATTGTTTGCAGGAAGTACAATCCTGGATCATGTTACCATCCGACATTGAATTTTACATTTCAAATGACAACATCAACTGGCAAAAACTGGCAACCCTCTCCCACTCCGTTTCCGATCAGGATTTAAAACCACAGATTTATAACTTCATATACAAGGCTCCCCAACCCGTAAAGGCCCGGTATGTAAAAGTTATAGCAAAAAACTATGGCAAGCTGCCTGTCTGGCATAACGGTGCCGGAGGTAATTCCTGGGTTTTTGCCGATGAATTTATAATTCGATAAAAATATAAGATCGTCTTCACAACCACGCTCCTGCGTTCGTCATTTAGTCGAAAGTTGAAAGTGAAAAGTTGAAAGTGAAAATTTAGTACTTTGTATTGTGCAACTTGCAACTTCCAACTTGCTACCTTCAACTCGCGAATAACCGTTCCCCTATTTCAGCCACTGGTCCAGCCATCCAAAAAACTCCCGCTGCCACAGGACACTGTTTTGCGGTTTGGTAACAAAGTGTGTTTCGTTAGGGAAATAAAGAAAACGGCTGGGGATGCCCTGCAATTGCGCAACATTAAAGGCCTGCATACCTTCTGTATAAGGAATCCTGAAATCATAGCCGCCATGAATGACCAAAATCGGGGTATCCCAATTGCCCACGAATTTATGGGGAGAAAAATCATAACTTTGGGGTTTGGGATGTTCCCAGTATGCGCCACCAAAATCGTGGTTCGGGAACCACATTTCTTCGGTAGTGCCATACCAACTTTCGAAGTTAAACATGCCGCAGTGGGCGATAAAGGCCTTGAAACGCTTGTTGTGGTTGCCGGCCAGCCAATACACCGAAAATCCGCCATAACTTGCCCCCACGGCTCCCAATTTATCTTTGTTCACAAATGGTTCTTTAGCCACTGAATCAATAGCAGTGAGGTAATCGAGCATGTTTTGGCCGCCATAATCCAAGGCGATCTGGTCATTCCATTCTTTTCCGAAGCCGGGCAATCCGCGGCGGTTAGGAGCTACTACAATATAATCATTGGCTGCCATCATCTGGAAATTCCACCGGTACGAAAAAAACTGGCTGACAGTGCTTTGCGGTCCGCCCTGACAGTACAACAGGGCGGGATATTTTTTGTTTTTATCAAAATTGGGTGGATAAATTACCCAAACCAGCATTTTTTTGTTGTCGGAGGTAGTGACCCAGCGTTCTTCCACATTCCCCATAGTGATGGAAGATAAAAGTTCTTTATTAGTGAAAGTAAGCTGTACGGGCTTGTATTTTCCTTTTTCGTTATCGATCCGATAAATTTCAGAAGGCATGGACATAGACATTTTCACTGCGACAGTATTTTTTCCGTCCGCAGACAATTCGCTGAAATCGTGCACTCCTTCGGTCAACTGATTGATTTTTCCGGTGGCCATATCGCACTGAAACACCTGGCAGGTGCCTTTGGTATAGCTTAAGAAATAAATTGATTTGGCATCAGCACTCCAGTTTAGTGTGCTGGCGCTTTCATCAAAATTAGCGCTCATATCGGCAATTGTCTTAGCAGAGAAATCATAGATTATCAGGCGTTTTTTGTCGGATTCGTAGCCCGGAGTTTTCATACTGCACCAGGCAATTTTTTTTCCATCCGGAGAAAATACAGGGTCCAGATCATAGCCGCCCATATCTTTAGAGATGTTTTCGGTAAGTCCCGATTGCAGATGATAAAGGTAAATATCCGAATTAGTACTCAAGGCTTCATCTTTTCCGTGCAGTTTACGGCAAACGTACGCCACCTTTTGTCCGTCGGGACTCCAGGCTATTTGCTCCATGCCGCCGTCGGGAGTAAGCGGAGCGTCAAATTTTTCTGTTCCAAGAATATCGGTTCCGCCGGTAACGGTACCGTCTGCATAAGCGGAAACTATAATATGGCTGTAGGCATAGTCGTGCCAATCGTTCCAGTGCCGATAAAACAAGTCGTCAATTATTCTTGCATCCGCCTGAGGCAGGTCGGGATATACCTCAGTAACCGTTTTATCCAATTTAATATCCCGGGTAAAAAGTATGTGTTTCATATCGGGAGCGTAAGCAAAACCTGTTATTCCGCCTTCAAATGAGGTAATTTGCTTTTTGGACGTTCCGTCAGGGTTCATCTCCCAAAGCTGCGGCGTACCGTATTCGGCTGAGATGTAGCCAATTTTTTTACCATCGGGACGCCAAACACCATTCCATTCGCTGCCCGGAGAATTGGTAATATTGACGGCAGCACCGCCGGCCAGGGGAACCAGATACAGGTCGCGGTTGCCTTTGTTTTGTTCCAGGTTATAAAAAGTCACACCATACAAAATGGATTTTTTATCAGGAGAAAGTTTTATATCGCTTACCCGACCAAATTTCCATAATAGTTCGGGTGTGAGCCTGCCCTGGGCAAACAATGCGGGGATAAATGCAACGGCCAGAAGAAAGGATACTAAGGTTTTTTTCATGGCAATAAAAATTTTAATGCTAGGTTTTTTCGAATGATTTATAGAAAAAAGAATATTGCAGACTTCGCTGCTTTACTCATTTAACAATTTTATTTTCTTGAGATATTATCAAGGCGGTTCATACCTTCTATGGCTTTCTGGTAGTTCACCCTGATTTCCAAAGCTTTTTTATAATCATTGCGTGCGGCCATTACATTTCCTGATAACTCATAAGAGTAGCCGCGGTTATAATAGGCTTCGGCATAGGTGGGGTCGCACATAATAGCATCGGAAAAATGTTTTATGGCAACATTATAAACCTGCAGATACACCAGGTGAATGTACCCGAGATTATAATGCGCGTATTTGTTTTTGGGGTCAAGTTGCAATATCGTCGTATATTTTTCTATCGCCTTGTTGTATTCATTATTTTCCTGATAAAATAAAGCCAATGAATACAGCGCCTCAGTACTTTGCGGGTTGATATTCAGCGCATTATTGAAATAATCTATTGCCAGCGGGTTATGTTTAACAGAGTACATCAGGCCCAGCTGCATATATGCATGGAAATACTCCTGATCTTTTTCCACGGCAATCTGAAAGCTCCTGACGGCTTTTGCAGTATCGCCCAAATCTTTATAAGCCATACCCTTAATAAAGTCGGCTTTAGCATTCAGTTTATCAATTTTGAGGGCATTGTCGGCAAATTCAAAAGTTTTTTTATAGTCTTTCAGGTAATAATAAAGTTCGGCAAGTTTCAAAACAGCTTCAGCATCATCGGGATTTATTTCGCAGGCCTTATTAAGGGCTTCCTGACAATTTCTTAATTTCCCGGTAGCAAAATAAATATCTGACAAGGTACGCAGATACAGGGAATTTTTTGAGTCTATAGTTATGGCTTTATTGATGTCGGTAAGTGCCTTGTCGGTTTCTTTACGGTCAAGATACATTATTGCCCGCTGATTATATAATTCCGCATTTTGGGGATCTGCTTCAATTTTTTTGGTAATTTCCGCCAGATTGACAGGCAAGGAGTCGGTATTAGCTATACCTTGTTCGGTACTTTGATGATTACCACAGGCAAAAAGTATCAACAGCGATATTATTACCGATAAATAACAAACTTTTTTCATCCAACAATTTTTATTTTTTACTGAATTAAATGATTATTATCAGAAAAAAAACCAAATTAACTAACCCCATACCCTTGCATGGGGTTAATTAACAAAGCATCTTTCTTTTTTTTGAGGGAAACTGGAAAAGCACAAATCAGCTTATTTTTTCCCTGATTTTAGACTCCAGTTCTTCGCATAGTTCGGGGTTGTCGAGCAACAATTGTTTCACGGCATCCCTTCCTTGTCCCAGTTTAGTTTCGTTATAGCTGAACCACGAGCCGCTTTTTTTGATAACTTCTTTTTCCACGCCGAGGTCCACAATTTCGCCCATTTTTGAAAATCCTTCGCCGTAGATAATGTCCACTTCGGCAGTTCTGAACGGAGGCGCCACTTTGTTTTTCACCACTTTTACCCGCACCCTGTTTCCGGTAACGGCCTCGCCATCTTTTATTTGTGATACTTTACGAATATCAATACGTACAGAAGCATAGAACTTCAGGGCATTTCCACTCGTGGTAGTTTCGGGGTTGCCAAACATCACGCCGATTTTTTCGCGTAACTGGTTGATGAAGATACAACAGCAACGTGTTTTGCTTATGGTGGCGGTAAGTTTGCGTAGTGCCTGCGACATAAGACGTGCCTGCAGTCCCATTTTTGAGTCGCCCATTTCGCCTTCAATTTCGCTTTTGGGTGTCAATGCGGCCACGGAGTCGATGACAATGATATCGATGGCACCGGAACGGATAAGGTTTTCGGTGATTTCGAGCGCCTGTTCGCCATTATCGGGCTGTGAAATCAGCAGGTTTTCAATGTCCACACCCAATTTGCGGGCATATGAACTGTCGAAGGCATGTTCTGCATCGATAAAAGCAGCTATGCCACCTTTTTTTTGCGATTCGGCAATGGCGTGCAAGGCCAAGGTCGTTTTTCCTGAGGATTCCGGCCCGTAAATTTCCACTACCCTCCCTTTGGGAAAACCACCCACGCCGAGTGCGGCATCAATACCCAAAGAACCGGTTGAAATATATTCGATGTCTTCGGCTGGATGATCGCCCAACTTCATGATTGCTCCTTTGCCATAGGATTTTTCAATTTTATCAAGGGTAAGCTGAAGCACCTTTAGTTTTTCTTTGTTCAGCGCATTGTCTTTTTTTTCTTCGGTTTCTTTTTCTTTTGCCATAGTTGTATGTATTAAATTATTTGATTTTCAATTCATTGAGTATCTGATCTGTATGATTGCCGGTGTCCACCTTGTTAAAAACCGCTTCGATGGTTCCCTTTTCCGATATTACAAAAGTGGTGCGGTTTATCCCGTCGAAAGTTCGTCCCATGAATTTTTTGGGGCCCCACACGCCATACAGTTTGCAGATTTTTTTATCCGTATCGGCAATAAGGGAGAAAGGCAATTGAAATTTTGTAATAAACTTTGTATGAGACTTTTCATCGTCGGCACTGATGCCGAGAATAGCAAAACCTTTGTCCAAAAGAAGCTGATAATTATCGCGCAGGTTGCATGCTTCAGCCGTACAACCGGGAGTATTATCCCTGGGGTAAAAATAAAGCACTAATTTTTTTCCTGAGAAATCCTTAAGGCTAACTTCCTTACCATCTTGATTTTTTCCGGTAAAATCGGGGGCTTTATCCCCTTTTTTTAAGGTATCCATAGCTAAAATATTCTCATACAAAATAAAGAATTTTTATCGTAAGATTTGATGTTAGTTGTAAAAAAAAACAAAAAAACTTATATGATTGCTTTTCAGTATTATAAAAACTCATCATAAAAAAAGCTGCGGGTTGTAAAGGCAAAGGGATGGTCAATTATGGCTGCCGCATTAAAAAAAACAGTAACTTTGCTTTTTCTCAAGAACAAATGCACTTATGACTATAGAAAACAAATCATTAATGCCAGATTACCTTTTTGAAGTAAGCTGGGAAGTATGCAACAAGGTTGGCGGCATATATACTGTGATTGCCAGTAAAGCGCCGGGGTTGACAAAAAAATTAAAAAACAACTATCTCCTGATCGGGCCGGATGTCTGGAAAGAAACACCGGTAAATCCTGATTTTATTGAGGACAAATTCCTTTACAAATCATGGAGAGACGATTCTGAAGCTAAAGGGTTGAGATTCAGGATAGGAAATTGGAACATCCCTGGAAGACCGGTTGTTATCCTGGTGGACTTTACCCAATATTTTGCCCAAAAGGACGATATTTTATCACGGCTATGGGAAAAATATCAGGTAGATTCCTACACCGGCCAATGGGATTATATTGAACCAGCACTCTTTGGCATTGCGGCTTCACGGGTTATACAAAGTTTTTACGAGTTTCATGTAATTGCCAGCGACCATATTGTGGCACAGTTTCATGAATGGATGACCGGCTCCGGGATACTATCGCTGAAAGGCAGGGTGCCCCAGATTGCCACAGTATTTACCACGCACGCTACCATACTGGGAAGAAGCATAGCCGGTAACGGGTTGCCCTTATATAGTAATCTTACCGAATATGATAATGATGTACAGGCACAAAAAATGAACATCATGGCAAAATTTTCGCTTGAAAAAAATTCAGCAAAATTTTGCGACTGTTTCACAACAGTAAGTGAAATTACTGCCCGGGAATGCGCTCATTTTCTTAAAAAAGAAGTTGATGTGCTAACCCCTAATGGTTTTGACCATTCACTCGTCCCCGAAAATTCGGATTTTGACCAAAAGCGAACCACGGCCAGAGAGACGTTGAAAAAAGTTACCGAAGGTCTTATTAATCAGCCCATTGATGACAATGCGGTGTTCCTGCTCAATAGCGGACGTTACGAGTTTCACAACAAGGGTATCGACCTTTTCATCGATGCACTGGGAAAACTTAACCGCGAGGGGAACCTTCCCCATACTGTAGTTGCCTGTTTGTCGATACCCGCTTATCATGCTGGCCCCTCCCGCGAGCTGAGCCAGCGTATGGAAAAACGTGATTTCGGTCAGGCAGTTTCTTATGATTACTGCACTCACTACCTGCACAATTACGACAAGGATGCCATGATCAGCCGCCTCAAGGCCAACCACCTGAACAACTCTCCTTCAGATAAGGTAAAGGTTGTCATCATCCCATGTTATCTCGATGGCAAAGACGGCATCGTCAACCTGAATTATTACGATTTTCTGATAGGCTTTGATCTGACTGTTTTCCCCTCTTATTACGAACCATGGGGTTATACACCGTTGGAAAGTATTGCATTCCACGTACCTACTATCACTACTTCGCTGGCTGGATTTGGCCTTTGGGCCCGTAGCCAGGGATCAGGAAGAGAAAACGCGGTGACAGTAATTGAACGGGATGATAACAACGCCGAGTTCGTTACCGGAATGGTTGCCAAAAAAATTGTTGATTTTGTCAATAGTACAGCAAAAGAAAAAGATACCGCAAGACAAAACGCTTACGAACTGTCAAAAATGGCCCTGTGGGATGAACTACTCAGCAACTACTATCAGGCGTACCATAATGCACTTGAAAAAGCCGGCAACCGCTATGAAGAATACAAATCAAAATCATTACCGGTACAATATGAGATTATACCACAAAAACAACTTAATCCCAAATGGAACAAGGTACTTGTAAGGCCCAGCATCATCGAAAAACTATCGCCTTTGTACAAACTCACACAAAATCTTTGGTGGACATGGAACCTTGAAGCTATCGAGCTTTTCGAGATGATAAATCCGGAGTTGTGGGAACAATGTAAACAAAATCCTATGACGGTTCTTGAATCGCTTTCGCTGGAAGATTACAAAATGCTGGTAAAAGACACTGTTTTTCGCGAAAAGCTGGACAAAGTATTTAAGAAGTTTACTGATTATTTAGCATATGGTCCCAAAAAAGCCAAAGAACAGGTGGCCTATTTCAGCATGGAATTTGGCCTGCATCACTCTTTAAAGACATATTCCGGCGGACTGGGCATTCTGGCCGGAGATTACCTGAAAGAAGCCAGCGACTCCAACGCCAACATCATTGGAGTAAGTTTATTGTACCGCTATGGATATTTCGATCAGAGCATCTCGTTGCTTGGCGATCAGGTACCTTCCTTTCATCCCCAGAAATATTCGCATCTGCCGGTGATACCTGTCCGCGACAAGAAACTCGGAGCCGATGGGAGCAGCACCTGGGTAAAGATTCAGATAGCAGCGCCGGGTAGAATAATAACTGCAAAAGTATGGAGAGTAGATGTCGGCAGGGCTGCACTCTACCTGTTAGATACTGATATTGAAGAAAATACAGCCGAAGACAGGACTATTACACATTGCTTGTACGGCGATGGTTCGGAGTTGCGATTTAAACAGGAATTGCTGCTTGGCATCGGGGGTATCCGTCTGCTGGAGCGGCTAAAAATATCGCCTGATGTTTATCATATCAACGAGGGGCATGCCGCTTTCAGTGTTATTGAAAGGCTTCGCAAATGTGTACAGGAAGAAAACCTGACTTATCAAGAGGCGCTGGAAGTAGTAAAAGCCTCCACACTTTTCACCACACACACTCCGGTGCCTGCCGGACACGACCGTTTCAGCGAAGACATCCTGAGGGCCTACCTTCATCACTATGCCGACATGCTCAAGATCAGCTGGGACACCTTTATGAATCTTGGGAAAGCCCGGGAATTTGACCCGACCGAAGAATTCAGCATGAGCTATCTGGCAGCTACCCTATCGTCAGAAACCAACGGCGTGAGTAGGATACACGGAAGTGTTACCCGCGACATGTTTGCAGAACTGTATCCGGGATATTTTCCCGAAGAATTGCATATCAGCCATGTAACCAACGGCGTCCATTTCCCCACCTGGGTATCAAAACGCTGGAAAAAACTCTACGACTCGGTGTTTGATCCGGAATATATTAACGATCTTTCGAATCATGAATACTGGAAAAAAATATACGGTGTACCTGATGAAACCATTTGGAAAATACGACAGGAACAAAGATCCGAACTGATCAATTTTTTAAGGAGCCGCCTGATTAATGAAATGACCTTGCGCCAGGATAATCCACAGAATATTTTCAATGTTTCGCAATCGCTTAATCCAAAAGCACTTACTATTGGTTTTGCCCGCCGGTTTGCCACCTATAAAAGAGCCAATATGCTTTTTTCGAATTTAGACCGCCTATCTAAAATTGTAAACAATCCTGAATACCCTGTGCAATTTGTTTATGCAGGCAAAGCGCACCCAAAAGATGTTGAAGGTCAGAAACTTATAAAAAAGATATATGAAATTTCCATGATGACGGAATTTCTTGGAAAAATAGTTATCGTAGAAAATTATGATATCGAATTAGGCAAAAAACTTGTCCAGGGAGTAGATATTTGGCTTAACACTCCTACCCGGCCACAGGAAGCCTCGGGAACGAGCGGCGAAAAAGCGGTCATGAACGGCGTTATAAATTTCAGTGTATTGGATGGTTGGTGGGCTGAAGGTTATCGTCCGGAAGCTGGATGGGCGCTGAAAGAAGAACGCACCTATAAAAACCAGGCAGCCCAGGACGCCCTCGATGCAGCTACAATTTACAATATGCTTGAAAATGAAATAGCGCCCATGTTTTATAAACGCACCAAAAAAGATATACCTTTGGAATGGGTGCAGAAAATCAAACACACCATCGCCCTGATAGTCCCTGAATATACTACGAAAAGAATGTTAGATGATTACCGGGATAAGTATTACAGGAATATTTGCAAACGTTCCATAGACATCAATTCCGACAATTATCTGAATGCTAAAAAGTTAGCAGCTTGGAAACAAAAGGTTTTCAGAGCCTGGGATAGTATTGAAATAGTTTCGGTTACCATCCCTGATTCGAATAAAAAACCGTTAAGTCTCGGTGAAAAGTTTTATGCGGAGATAAAAATAAAACTTCACGAACTAAACAAAAATGATGTCGGTGTGGAAATGGTTTTTGGTCAGAAGTCCGACGATGTGGTGAACAGGATATTATTCCAACGCGAGCTCAAGATTAAAAATACCAATCATAATGTGATTACTTACTCAATAGAATTTCCATCTGTAAGGATAGGTGTATTTGATTACGCTTTCAGAATATTTCCAAAAAATCCATTGCTTGCCAACAGACAGGACTTTAGTTTGATGAAGTGGATATAGAGGGGAAAGTTGAAAGTTGAAAGTTGAAAGTTGAAAGTGGAAAGTGGAAAGTGGAAAGTACCAAGTAGCAAGTAGCAAGTGGAAAGTTTAAAGTGAAAAGTTGAAAGTGGAAAGTAGTCAATAGCCAATAGTCATTGGTCAATAGTCATTGGTCACTGTTCATTGTTCATTGATAATTGCTAATTGCTAATGCTTAGTCTTTGATTATCAGTTTTCCGCTTCCAATGATGTTCTTAGTATCGGTAAGTGAATAAAAATACATGCCGGCCAATAGACTGCCCCTGTTAATGGTATTTTTTCCGTTTTGAATGTCGGGAATGTACATCACCTCGCGACCCATCATATCATATATTCGTAATTCATAATGAGCGTTGTCACTAAAATTTGGCAATTCCAGTGTGGTTGAGTTGATAAACGGGTTGGGATAAATATTATAATCCTTTTTTTCGTAATTATTAACCGCCACCGTAAGGCAATTTACTACAGAGGGCAGGCCGATACTGACAAAATTCGAGTCAACAGTGATAATGCGGTAAGCACCTTCAAACTCCTGTGCAGTTTGACAATAACGTGTGCTGGCGGTCCAGTTTTCGCCAACCACATTACCCTGACGGTCGGCTACCACAAATTGATGCACATGGCCAGCCAACACCACATCCACATTATTAGAATCGCAAATATTCATAAAGGTTTCACGGTTATACAGGAATGAGCCATCGTCGGGCCCTGCAATAGTTCCGGTATTGGGGGAGCCATCAATTTCGGTTCCATTGACATTAACTGGCGGGTGGTGCATGACAATTATTTTCCTTTTATTTCCTGCCAAGCTCAATGTACTTCGCAGCCACTGACATTGTGCAGCAGCAATACCTTCGCTTTCGACACAAGCCGGATGCAAATCCTGCCAAATCGGCCGGTCGGCGCCACTCCTGATAAATACCATAAAAGCATCATTGTACGTAAAATAATAATCCATATCCTGGCCTACGTATAATGGATAAAACAACAGATTATCATTAATTACCGGTGGTACAATAGTTTTATAGTATTCATGGTTGCCGGAAACAAAATATATGGGAATAGTCATTGCAGAATCGACAAAATATGCGCCGTTTGCAGGATTAGTTATACCGCCCTGAGGGTAAAGATGCTGAGTTAGAGCATCATACATTCCATCAGGATGGATGGAGCCTACATTGGAAATATCTCCGGAGGCTACCACAAAGGCCGGCTTGGGATTCAGATAATTAATTTCCTTTAAGGTGCATTGAAATTGTTCACCGTCGGAATCGTTATTTCCCACGCTACCCCCCAAAGTCCCATCGGAGACATGTATATCAGAAATATGAACAAAAGAAAACTGCTGAGCAAAATCAATTTTACAAAAAAACATCAGCGAAAAATAAAGTAAAAAAGTCAGGAGTAAGTTTTTCTTTTTCATAAAATAGTATGATAAAAAAATTCTGAAATAATTTTTACAAAGGTATGAAAAAAAAGGAGTAACAGGAACTTTTCGGGCACAAAATGTATTCGAAATTGTTTAAAAATTGAAGATGAATTTTCAGGTTATAGCAGCTAGCCCTGGTCAGTATTCAATTCCTTTTCTGGCCTTGACCCCTCGTTGGTAATAGTGCTTCACTTCTTTCATACTGGTTACCAGGTCGGCGAATTTAATGATTTCATCCGCAGCATACCTACCGGTAAGTATTACTTCCACATGATTTTTTTTGCATTCAAAGCATCGAGCAGTTGATGGTTTGATAGCAATCCCAGATGGATGGCGATAAATATTTCGTCAAGAATAATCACATCGTAGATGCCAGACGCCATCATTTTTTTACTGTTTGCAGGACTTTTTCTGCCGCCGCTATATCTTTGGCCGATGGCTCCCTGATAAGAAGACAACCCAACCCGAATTTTTTAATGGTGATCTGGGGTAAAAATGTCCGGATGCATAGCATTTCATTATAAGATTTTCCCTTGACAAATTGAGCAAAAAAACTTTTTTACCGGCTCCGGCCGCTCTCAAAGCCAAACCCAGGGCTGCTGTGGTTTTTCCTTTGCCGTTCCCTGTATAAATATGAATATATCCTTCATCATCTAACGGGTTATGTATATTTGATTCTTGTTGCAAGCCGGTCATTTTACCTGGCCATAATTAACTTCCTAATCAATTGATTTTCCCCTGAAATAATCCGGACAAAATATAATCCATTGGGACAACAACCCAGATCGAAAGTACGTTGGCTGCTCGAGAAACCATCAGTCAAGACTTCCACGCCCTGTGAATTATATATTTTTACTGTTGCGCCGGAAATATTTTTAATGATAAGTAACTCTTTGCAAGGATTTGGGAATAAGACTATTTTTTCATCAATTAATAAGGGTTCCTCTACCTTTGTTGAAGTATTTTCAACGCCTTCAAAAACGCAGCGCAAATGATTGGTTGTATAAAGAAATCCTCCGCAGTTTTCCCAATATCCATCTGTAATCCTGGTAGCCCATCTTTTTACGGTATAAATTTTATAGAGCGACGATGTCCAGATATAATAGGGAGAAATGCCCATATAGGCACTGTCGAGGCCCCATCCGGTTCCTTCATTATCGTTAAAATGCCCCACCTCCATATCTGTCGGCAAACGCCAACCCTCGCCATATTTATTGACACAATAACTCCTATTGGCAGTGGTCAGCGTTTGCTGTTGAGAAACCTTTTGCATGGTACCGGTATTTTTAAGATCACCGGTATTAATCAACTCCTCCCCGTCCCAAATATCATAAATTCCACTGTCGGGTAAAAATGTTGGATAAGCCAGGCCTGAAACCGGGCCATCGATAGTGGCAAAACAGTCATCGTAATTGCAGTATGGACTATTGTATTGCAGGGCAGCCGCATAGGTCATGCCTACATCGGAAACAGGGCTAACAAAAAGTTTGCTTCTGTTAAAATCATTTGGGGTTAGTATAGTCTGATTGTCCCAGTTGAATGCCGTATCGCTGATATTGCCGCCGACACCATAACCGAAAAAGGCATTAACATGCACTCTTTTTCCATCAGGAATACTTGTCTTATCCGGTATCAGAATGTGATCGCCGCAACGATACACTTTATTAAAAGTGTCATAGTTGTACACTGCGCTTCCGTTTTTAATGGTAACCGGATTAAACCCAAGCCATTTTTCATTTATATATGCCTCATTGCCATGGTTGTAATTGCTTTGACCAACAGCCATACCTACGGAAAAAATCATCCAGAAAAAGGCCGGAAATTTTTTCATAATTGTGTTTTCTTTCAGTTTTTCTTTTTTACTTCGCCTTTGATGGTAAGTGTTACTGTTCTGCGGACATTGTCGTTAGAGTTGACTGTGATAGTTTTACTGAAAACCCCCACCGTATTGGTGTTATATTTTACATTTACGCTGCCCTTAGTCCCGGGTTTCACCGGCTCCTTGGTCCAGGTAGGTACAGTACATCCGCAGGACGCTTTTACCTCGGTAATAATTAGGGGTAGTTTCCCGGAATTTTGGAAAGTAAAAACGCATTCGGCCTTTTCGCCTTTATTGATAATGCCAAAATCATAAACCAACGTTTCAAATTCTATGACTGGCTTCCCGGTTTCTTGCGAAAACAAGTAGCAAGAAAAAGTCATTAACAACAAAACACACAAAATTTTTTTCATATCATTCCAATTTTTGTTTTTTTTCAAATGAAAAATCTCTGAAAACACTGAGTCCAACCGAACAGGTATTGGCCAGCTGAATTTTATTATAATATTGATAAACCGGAATATCTGCCATAACAGAAACATTCCAGTTATCATTGATAGAAACATTGACTTGTGGTACAACAAAAAGCAAAACACTGCCCGAGGCATCAACGGGTTGCCTGAAGTGTTTGTTTTTTTCTTTTATCTGGTTTTTGAGTTGGAAAATAAATGTCCAGTCTTTTAATTTTAGTTTTTCGAAAACAAAGTGTTTTGAAAAAAAGAAAGAAGTAGAATACATTGTTCCAAAAAGGTATTCTTGTTTGTTAATAAAATACTTTTCAATACGGTTGGTCAAAAAAAACCGGATACCCTCAAAAGAATATTCCTTGATAATAAATGTCTGAAAAACCATTCCAAACGATCCCGTTGAGGCCTGCAAATCAACGGGCAGTGTAACCCCATCCACGGCTTGAAAATTATGGGCAAAAGGGATATTGGCACCCAGGGCACAAGAAATTTCAAAGCGTTTATCCGCATTATAATAAAGTCTGGGTTTTAGAGAAACCACTGCATTGGAAAGTCCATACCCCTTTAATTTCAAATTATTAAGCTTATAAACTTGGGTTTTATTGATATAATAACCACTTTCGGCTTCGACAGTAAGTTGATCCAGAATACCATAACCTATAAGCAAGCCCAGGTAGTTAAAATTTGCATCTTTAAGAATTCCTGCGCTACCTGTATATTTTTTGTCGCCAGTAAGGTACCTGTGCGAATAAGAAAAACGGTAAAACATACCAAGCCGAAAAGTTTTTTTGTCCATCACTCCCAGGTTCGCAGTACCGCCCACAGGGTTTCCGGCAGAGGCAAAACACTGCGCCCAGGCACCTTGCGCACACAACATCCACAAAAAACCAAATGCCAGTGTCCTGCCAATCATAATACTGTAATCGTAATTGTTTTTGTTTCCGATTTATTGGAGGCCTCAACAGTGCACGACACCTGATTATTTCCCGGAGTACAGGTAGGCGCAACATAATCAACCACATTTCCTGACCCCAAAATATCTCCAGCAGTAGCCGACCACAGAAATGTAAGGTTTTCGCCATCCACGACGGCCGTAATTTTTGTGGAATGACCTGTAATGATAGTATCATTTTCGGCTGTCAGGCTAATAAAAGAGTTTAATAAACTGCCATCATTTTCCTCTTTACATGCAGAAAACATACAAGCCAATGCAACAAAAAGAATAATTAATTTTTTCATTCTGATTCAGTTATTGATTTTTTATACACCTTACTGATAGTCCATAACTTTTTGGGAAAGTATTCCATCGTCCTACAGTAGCATCTCCGGTTCGCAGGCACCTTCGCCAACCATAGATACCATAGGGAGTTGATGAATGCATGTATTCATACATTTTAACAGCGCTGAAATACCCGCCTGGAATTGCACAACCCGATAACAGCCCTTCGTATCCCGAAGAGCCACCTATTTTGAGCTTAGTTCCCTGGTCGGTACCTCGCCAGGTATTATAGAGGTTTGCCGTGGCCTGATCCATACCGAGTGTTATTTCAAGGTCTATCCATTCCTGGTCGCTAGGCACATGCCACCCACATGGGCAAATACCCCTGCTGCCTATTATTTCAGTATATTCCATCATTTCGTCCCAAGTGTACAATCCGCCATATTTTTCGCACGAATCGGCATCATTATACGGACAATATTTTTCAATAGTGTCATTATTGGTTTGTGTTTTTGTGCCATGAACAATCTGCTGCCCGACATCCAGGTTTTTTGCTATCCAGCATTGACTTCCAATCTGCACCGTGGGATATTTTCGCCCATCCCTGAAATCAATCAGTGTATCACCACAATGAAATGTGAGAACATCAATTTTTGTAACATCAGAGTATACAGGCAGGCAGGTTCCACTGTTTACCTTAGCCCGGTAAAAATAAGATTGTGAAGGAACTAAAGGGAAATTATTGCTTGTGGCTCCGGTAATATCAGTCCATGTAATGGTATCCGCTGACTGCTGCCATTGAAGGCTACCATATTGCATGCCCTGCAATTCCAGAAATGCAGTATCGTTAAGATAAACAAATGTTTGCGCCAGCATAAACCCCGGTGCAATAATCAACAGAAATACTAATAATACTTTGCTCTGCGATTTCATAAAGCTACTTAATTAGTTAAAATCTTATATGACCACTTGGTTTTGGCTAAAAACAAATTCAGAATAACAATTTCTGGCAATTCCGAGGCAGGAAGTACCAATTTGACTAATCTATCAGTTCTGACAGATTCATTAATAATAGTTCTCCCTGAGAGGTCATTTACCGAAATATAAACACTTTCGTCTTTAATAAAGCTATGATTCAGTTTAATATATATTGCTCTGTTATCCGACAAATAATAAATTACAGGATTATTACCATGATATTCATCTCCAGCAGTAATATTTGAAGAATCAATATGTACATATATTCCGTCAGTCGACATACAATTTCTGCTATCGACAACCGTAAGCAAATAAGTGATTGAGCTCAAAGGAGTCACTATTGGATTGGGCAGGGTACTATCATTTAGGTAGTCGCCGGGAGTTCACAGGTAAGTATATGCAGGACTGCCGCCTGATGCCGCAGGCATACCGCCAATAACATTTGAATCGCCAACAGGGATATAACTATCTGGCCCAGCATCAGCGATTAATTGTGTCGGCTGATTGATGTGAAAAACCACATGTTGTTGTGCATATACCTCAGAAACAAGGCTATAAAACAATAATAGTAAAAAAAGTATTTCTTTTTTCATAATATACTGATTGGGTAATACTAAAATACGAAATTTTCAAGAATTAAATAAATTTATGAGAAAATAATACTTCAATCAACAGGTTGTTTTTCGCAAATAAGATGAAACACAATATATCAACTCGCTTTAAATCAGTCGTTCAGCTATCTTTTCAAAGGCATCAATGACAGCCGTATTATGTTGACTGTAGATACTTTTACCATTTTCTGCGGCTTCACCAACCTCCATAACCAAAGGGATTTGTCCAAGTAGCGGGGCATCGATTTCTGCTGCTATTTTGGCTCCTCCATTTTTCCCAAAAACAAAATACTGTTCGCCGGGATGTTTTTCCGGAATAAACCAGGACATATTTTCAATGATACCTATTATGGGAACATTCAAATCCTGGTTGGTAAACATGGAAGCTGCTTTACGGGCATCATTAAGTGCTATCTCCTGCGGGGTGGTAACAATAATTGCACCGAACAGGTCCATTTTCTGCATGGTAGTAAGCTGGATATCGCCTGTACCTGGAGGAAAATCCACTATCATATAATCCGTTTCGCCCCATAATGTATTTTCAAAAAGCTGGGTAATGGCATTGGCTGCCATAGGTCCCCGCCAAATCAATCCCTGGTTATTTTTAACAAAAAAGCCAATGGAAATCACTTTAACGCCATATTTTTCAAGGGGCAGGATTATATCTTTTCCGTCGACCTGAGTTACCACGGGCATAAGCTCTTCCATCCCTAACATCTTCGGGATGGATGGGCCGTAAATATCAGCATCCACCAGAGCCACCTTAAAACCCTGCCTTGCCAGAGCCACGGCCAGGTTGACCGACACGGTAGATTTTCCTACGCCTCCCTTGCCTGAAGCCACCACAATGATTTTTTTTACATCGGGCAGTGTAATTTTTTCAAAACCGGCCATATCAGATAAATTTAATTTCATTGGTTATTTGTACACCGGCCTGTTTAAAAAGGACTCCAACGGGGCAAGTGTTCATAGTATGTTCGAGGCATTTAGAAATTTTTTCTTTTTCTTCTTTTGTTTGAATCTGAAGGATAAAGTGAATATCAGAAATTGTAGGGGCATTGTTCTTTTGTTCGGCATCCACTATTACTTCCAATTTTGAATAGCTAATACGCATTTTTTCAGCCACCATAGCGAAGATAGTTCCGACACATCCACTGAAACTCATAACACAAAGTTCCAAAGCCGTAGGGCCATTGTTGTTACCGCCTTTTGCTTCGGGCAGATCTATTACCATGCTGTGATTTCTTCCATTGTCAACTATTGACTGGAAATTTTTTGTCCATTGTGTGATTGATCTCATTTTTTTTAAATTTAATTATTATTTATTTTATTTTTCAAGTATCCTGTTAAAAAGTCAAGTTTATCTATTTATTTTATTATTGAATTTTCCTCACATAAAATTTCATCCCATGATAGCTTACCTGTTTGATTAGTTGTTTGTTCATCAGCGACTCCAGAATTTTTCTATCTGTCCTGTTTTTTCGCAACAACTCTTCCATGGTATCTTCACGCACAGGATGTACGGCACAAATGCTCAGGATATCTCGTTGAATATTGCCCGTGACTCCGATATTGGTTCCTTCAAATCCGAGTAATAACTCCACTATTGTGGTTTTTTCAGAAAATATCTGAAAAGCTTCTGTTATTGTATTTTCGTCGGGTTTTTGCACGAGTTGTAATGCCGGAGGCCTGGTAGGCACCGACAGATAAGCCGTTTCTGGTTGAATCTGAGCTACAATATCTGCAATTTGCTGCAAAATGCCCATGGTATCATTTACAAAGCGAACAAGCATCGTCTCAGTCATGAGGTGCCCTTTAAACATCTTTGCAAACTCGATCAAACCGCTTATTAACTGTTCAAAACCCACGCCGACTACCGGCCTATTTATTGCCTTCCAGAGTACGTTGTTTCCTGCATCGATTTTAACAGATACCCAATCGGCTTCTTTTAAATCTTCGCGGACAGAGGCTTCGGAAAGAAGTGAAGCATTGGTAATTACAGCAACAGGGATGTTCAGTGTTTTCAATAAGGCAATAGACCTGCCGATATTTACATCCAGTGTGGGTTCGCCATTGGCAACAAATGTCAGATAATCAGGCTTGTCGTTTTCATTCAGCAGTTTAATATGTTGCTGAACCTTCTCATAAATAAATTCAGGATCATAAAAAATGCTGCGTGCAGCACTCTGATTATTGGTCACTCCTACCTGACAATAAATACATGAGTATGAACATGTTTTAGTTACGGGAATATTATTAATTCCCAGACTCTTGCCTAATCTCCTTGATGTTATTGGCCCAAAACTTATCATATAATATTTATTCGCTGATTTTTTGTTCTACTATATTGCTGTATATCAATTGTATAGCATCATTGATCTTTTTGTTCTTATTATATTCTATAATACTTTTTTGTTGCACCATAGCATCAACAAAATCAATAGAGAAAGGCAAACGGCCCGCAATAAGAATGCCTTTTTGGCTGCACCATCCTGAAATCTCGTCGGCCCTTTCCTGATTCAGGTCGTATTTATTGATAACTATTGAAGGTTTCACATTGAATTTTTGTACTACCTCAATTATTCGTGTCATATCATGAAATCCCGACATAGTAGGCTCAGTAACTATTACCACCCTGCTAACGCCTGTTAGAGTAGATATTACCGGACAGCCTATACCCGGAGGCCCGTCAAGGATAATGGTATCCAGGTTGTTTTCTTTGGCGAGTGATTTGGCCTTTTGGCGAACCATACTGACCAATTTGCCAGAGTTTTCTTCGCCGGGAGCCAGGCGTCCATATACCATGTGTCCGCAGCGAAAGGAGCCTGCATACAACCTGCTTTTATCACTTTTTTCCATGCTGATAGCTCCTTCAGGACAAATTCTCGAACACAAAAAACAACCATCACACGAGGTTTCGGTTATCACTATCCTGTTATCTTGAGCACTTATCGCATTAAAACGGCATTGAGAAACACAAATTCCGCACGTAGTGCAAAGACTATGATTCACCACAGCTTTGTGACCACCGATGTACACTATTTCTTCCTTTTGTTCCGGTTCGAAGAGCAGATAAAGATTTGCAGCGTCCACATCGCAGTCGGCCAGCACAATTGGAGAACCCAAAGTCGCAAAAGCAGCACTGATACTTGATTTCCCTGTCCCCCCCTTGCCACTTACAACAGCTATTTCCTTCATTTTGTCAGATATGTTTTTTTAATTTCGTCATAAGCAGGAATGTCATTTGAGTGCCATTTAGCCAGGATAGTACCCTTATGTAACAATACCAGTCCGGGGTTAGCCCTGACAATAGTTTTCAAGGTAATAGGATCGGTAAGATAATATTCGTACCGGGCATTATTGAATTGTTTAAACGAGTTAATCTCGTCTTCAGAGGAAGAAGTTAAGCAAATAAATTTATTACCATCTTCAATTGCCAGGTTATAAATATCATTTATCAGCGTTTGATTACCAGTCCTGGATTTTTGTATATCATAGGCCACCAGCAGAAAATAAAATGCAGTATCGTTGAGTACCTCATCGGTAATGTCGTCCCCTGCCAGCGATGTGATATTAAAGTCATGTATAGGAGGTACGTATCCTTGTTTTATCAAACGGGGTTCGGTACTTGACAAGTATTTATATTTAGAAGTTTTTCCCCAATAGGTGGAGTCTTTTGTATAAATTTTGCTTTCGACAGCAATTTCTCTACCTGCTACCGTATCAAGCAAGGTAAAATACTGTTCATATTCATCAGCCGGAGCATCTTTTGGGATTATCATTTTGTCAGGAATATACGTTCCGGTTTTATAGGGCCTGAAATCAATAATCGGCAGATGTTCAAGATTGTAATAAGAAAAAATAGTAACAATTATGGCAACGGCACCAATAATTATCCATTCGGTTTTCGGGCGCAGCCATGCTTTGAATTTTTTTCGATAAAGAAATGAGATTATCACCAAAATTAAAATAAAAATATTCTTATAAAAAGTCTGCCAGTTTGTAAGTATTACAGCATCGCCAAAGCAGCCGCAGTCGTGAACAGGGTTAGTAAGCGCAAGCCACAGTGTGAGAGGGGTAAAAACCAGCATGAAAAGCATTGCACCCCAATTGGCCAGTTTATTCTGTATTGAAAGAAACAGGCACGCTCCTATCAGAAACTCCAGGCCGCTTAGAATAAAGGCAAGTACAAGAGCAAAACTATTCAGCCATGGCATATTAAAAGCGTCGAAATAATCAATAAATTTGTAATTGCTTCCGAGCGGGTCAACAGCTTTTACAAAGCCTGAAAAAATAAACACAGCACCAACGGTGATCCGTGAAACAACAGACGTAAGCTGAACAAACTTTTGTTTAGCAGATTTCATATTCTTCATAATCAATTACTTATTAAAATGTTAGAAATATTATTAATTAATTCCATCAGTTTTTCTTTTAGTGTTGTCATACTTTGGGCCGCTATCAAACCGTTGGAATACAGCTTTGCAATCTGAGGCTCGTATGGGATTTCCATCAATAAGAGTATATGATTAGTTTCCAGATAATTATACACATCGCGATTACCAATCCCTGCACGATTGATAATTACACCAAAAGGTCTATTCATCTGCCTGAGGGTTTCAACAGATTGTTTCAAATCGCTAAGTCCGAAGGGAGTGGGTTCGGTAACGAGCACAACAAAATCTGCCGTTGCCGTGGTTTGTATAAAAGGACAAGAAGTGCCCGGCGGAGCATCGAGTATGACGAAATCATTTGCCGGATCAATCTTATTTATAGCTGCCTTTATGAGTTTTACCGGTGACATAACCCCCACTTTCATTCGTGATTCAATAATCAAATAATGCTGGTTCACCAGGAATGAAGCTATGTCGCCCAGAGAAACAAATTTTTCCGTGATGGCGTTAAAGTGACAAGCCTCAAAACATGCACCACATGCATGGCACAAATCATCTATCACCCTGATGATTTTTGCCGGTGGTATGATGAATATGGCATTATAATTACACCAATCATGACATTTGCCACAAAAGGTACATATAGTGCTGTTTATTTCAGGAATTATTTGATCAATGGTTTCCTTTTCAATAAGTTTTCTATTGAAAAATGCAGCAGCATTAGGGGCTTCTGCATCGCAATCAACAAGAGTTACCTTATGATTATCGGTCATTAAGGAATAAAAAATATTGGTGGCAACCATAGTTTTGCCTGTTCCGCCTTTACCGCTGGCTACCGCAATTTTAATCATAACTTATCCGGGTTTGTTCGTCACATAGTGCAGGTTGAATAACTTCTTGCCAGAATTCTCCTTCCCATGAATTTAGGTCATGGTGAATATTAAAATACTTCTGAGGTATGGGATGGGTGCCGAAAATAACATTCAGATGATTTGTTTCCTTTAATCGTTTTTCAAAGTACTTCAAATTCGGGCAAGAAGGAAAACCCACAAACATGCCTGTAGCTAAATGCACATGAGTAACATTGTTTTTAATTAGTTCCTGAGAAACAGATTCGATATTGTAACCAGGGCAACCCCCGCCTGAACTATTAATAGATATTTCAGCTTCACAGTTTTGATAGATAACAAAAGCGCCTTCGCGTTTTAGAAAAGCCCTGTAACACTTACCGCCGGAACAACTTTCAAATCGGCTGCAGGCAATTATTCCTATTTTAATTTTTTCCATAAGATTAATTGATTTGGCTATTTGACAAGATAAATGATTATTATTCCGGAAACAATGAGTAAAAACTGTAACAGAGAGTCTTGTACTTTTGTTTTTTTGTGCATCTCGGGTATTAAATCTGCCAGTGCAATATATAAAAAACTGGAAGCTGAAAAAGCCAACACATAAGGAATCAGCGTTTTTACGTTATCTAAAAAATAAAAAGCAGCAATCCCCGCAGCTATGGCTGCGCTTCCCGACAACATATTATATAATAGCGCTTTTTTGCGTGTCATGCCGCTGTGCAAAAGAATACCAAAATCGCCCAGTTCCTGAGGAATTTCATGCATTACCACCGACAAGGTCACAAAAAGCCCCATTTCGGAGGATGTGAGAAAGGAAGCCGCAATTACAATTCCATCAATCGCATTATGAAAAGCGTCACCAAACAATATCATGGGTACCACAGCATGGACATGCCTTTCGCATTCTTTATTCTGGCACGTTCTCCATAAAATAAATTTTTCGAGAACAAAAAAGAAAAGTAATCCGACCAGAACCAGTTTTAATACCTGGGATATTTGCATCATTTCGGAGGCTCCG
>Ga0116172_10001074_pt1 | contig 25671 bp, 17 predicted proteins | sample AD_UKC083_MetaG_FD_89799 | JGI IMG/M metagenome (GOLD analysis project Ga0116172, IMG submission 89799) | Active sludge microbial communities of municipal wastewater-treating anaerobic digesters from USA - AD_UKC083_MetaG | ecosystem: Engineered > Bioreactor > Anaerobic > Digestate | place: USA... | reverse complement strand
TTGATAGTTGAAAGTTGAGAGTTGAGAGTTAATGTGTTCGCTTCGCTCACAATATTTAAATATTGTCGCCGCAGGCGACTCCACAACTTTCAACTCTAAACTCTCAACTCTAAACTTAAATCAAAATTTAGCTCCGCTAAATTTTGATTTATGCAGTTGACAAAAGCGTACTGTCGGATTATAATTATTATGGGTATTTACAGCCGCCGTTCCCCGAAAAGTCGGGAGGTGACCAGTAAACGCCCGCAAGTGCCTCGCACATACCCTTATTAAAGCTCGTCTGTGCCGATTATCCGGGGCGCAGGAGCTCCATCTGAATAAACTACGGAGGAATTATGGATATTATTATTGTAGGCTGCGGCAAGGTGGGTACCGCCCTCGCCGATGTGCTGAATGACGAACACAATGTGACCATAATTGATAAAAAGGAGGCCCTCGTTGAGGCGGCTTCCAACGATTACGACGTAATGGGCATTGTCGGCAACTGTCTCCAGACTGAGGTGCTGGACGAGGCTAATGTGGACAAATGCAATATCTTCATTGCCGTTACGGCTTCGGACGAGGTAAATATCCTCTCCTGCCTTATCGCAAAGAAAATGGGTGCCCGCCACTGTATCGCCCGTGTGCGCAGCCCTGAATTCGACAAGCAGCTGGTATTCATGCGTGAGGAGCTGGGTATCAGTATGATGGTAAATCCCGACTACAACGCCGCTAACGGGATAGCAAAGGTCCTTCGCTATCCCGAGGCTATAAATATAGAGTCATTCGCCAAGGGCAGAGTTGACCTCGCCGAGATACGTATCACCAGCGGAAGTATCCTTGACGGCGTGGCTCTCAGCCAGCTCTCAAGACGTATGAGACTGGACGTGCTCATCTGCGCCGTTCAGCGCGGTGACGAGCTCACTATCCCCAACGGAAACTTCGTGCTCCGTGCAGGGGACAAGATACACATGACGGCTTCTCACAGCAACATAGTCAAGTTCTTCAAGAGCATAAGCGCTGCTTACCGCGAAAAGCGCGTAAAGTCCGCTGTTCTCATCGGAGGCGGAAGAGTTGCCTATCATCTGGCTCAGCAGCTCATCGAAATGGGCGTGAAGGTCAAGATAATCGAGATAGACCGCGACCGCTGCCTTGAGCTGTCAGACAGGCTCAACAAGGTGGATATCTCCTGCGCCGACGGCACCGACCACGATATCCTCGAGGAGGAGCGTGTCTACGACGCCGATGCCGTGGTCACCCTTACAGGCATCGATGAGGAGAATATCCTTCTCTCGCTCCTCGCCAAGAACAACGGCGTGGAGAAGGTTGTCACCAAGGTAAACAGAATGTCACTTATGCAGTTCTCCGACACCCTGGACCTTGACAGTATCATATCACCCAAGACTATCACCGTAAATCAGATACTCCAGTATGTCCGCGCGAGACAGAACTCAATGGGCAACAGCGTAACCACTCTCTACAGACTGGTCAATGAGAGACTGGAGGCTATAGAATTCGTTGTCCGCGACGAGAAGGAATATGTGGGAGTTCCTCTGAAGAAGCTGAAGCTCCGCAGCGGTATCCTTATCGCAAGTATAGTAAGAGGCAACGAGCTCATTATCCCCAAGGGAGATGACTGCCTGAAGGTGAACGACAGCGTCGTTGTCGTTACTACCACCAAGGGTATGCACGACCTTAGCAATATTTTCGACTGAGGAGTGCACAGCTTAAATTATGAATTACAGAATGATATCATATATTATGGGACAGATACTGAAGGTCGTGGGACTCTTCATGCTCCTGCCCATATTAGTAGGGTTTATTTACGGGGAAGACCATGTGGTCGCTTCATTCGGCATACCGTTTCTCATTACAATGGCTATCGCCATCATATTCACTATCAAAAAGCCGAAAAACAATTCAGTATTTTCAATGGAGGGCTTCGTCAGCGTTGCAGCCTCATGGGTGACCATGTCCTGCATAGGCGCTCTGCCCTTCGTTATCTCGGGCGAGATACCCGACTATCCAAGCGCTCTCTTTGAGACCGTCTCGGGCTTCACTACCACAGGTGCCACTATTCTTGAGGACGTGGAAGCCATGTCACGCTCCTGCCTTTTCTGGCGAGCCTTTACCCACTGGCTGGGCGGTATGGGAGTCCTCATGTTCGTTCTGGCTATAATGTCCAGCAACGACTCCCGAACCATGCACATGATGAGGGCTGAGTGCGCAGGTCCCAAGGTGGGACGTCTTGTGTCAAAATCAAGGTTTTCGGCACGTATCCTCTACGGTATTTACATCACGCTGACAGTTTCCGAGGCGGTGCTGCTGCTCTGCGGCGGTATGCCCCTGTATGACGCTGTTATCCATGCCTGCTCTTCCGCAGGTACGGGAGGCTTCTCAATATGGGGCGACAGCATAGGACACTATGACAGCGTGTATATAGAAATGGTCATCGCAACCTTCATCATACTCTTCGGCGTAAACTTCAACCTTTATTATTACCTTTTAATAAGGAAGTTCTCGCTGGCTACCAAGAATGAGGAGGTAAGGACATACTTCGGCGTTATCATCGCCGCTACTATCATAATCGCCATAAACGTACACAAGCTGTACGACGGCGTGGGCGATACTCTCAGGCATACCTTCTTCATGGTGGCTTCCACCATAACCTCCGCAGGTTTCTCAACTACGGATACGGCGAAATGGCCCGTATTCTCCCAGACACTGCTGCTCATGCTCATGTTCGTAGGCTCCTGCGCAGGCTCTACAGGCGGCGGTATGAAGGTATCACGTATCATGATACTCATAAAGACCGGTATCAAGGAACTGAAATACATCACAAATCCCCGTGCTGTTACTACGGTAAAAATGGACGGAAAGCCCGTGGAAAAGGACGTTGTCCGCGGCGTGAGCAACTACCTTATACTCTTTATCATGCTCATGTGCATTTCCGTGCTTCTCGTTACCCTCAACGGATTTACCATTGAGGAATCGGCTTCGGCTGTAATAACCTGTATGAACAACATAGGCTTCGGCGTGGGACGCTTCGGTCCTGCGGGAAATCTGGGCGGTCTCAATGCCTTCTCGAAGGTGGTCCTCTGCTTCGATATGCTGCTGGGACGTCTTGAGATATATCCGCTTATAATGCTCTTCGTGCCCAGAAGAAGATAAGTTTATAGGTCCTGCATATGCGTGGGGTGCTGTGCGGGGCTTTAATACGGTAAATGCTGCGGAAGGCAGTGTTTGCTGAAAGAAATATTAAAATGGGAGGAATAAAAACATGAAAAAGCTACTGGCAGCTGCTGTTTCGGCAGCAATATGCGTCACTGCCTCTGCGGCTGTCCCCGCAGGAGCTGTGGGGACCGAATTTGTCACAGGCATTTTCACAGACCGCAATGTGGGCGATTCGGGACAGTGCGGACCTGACGTCTACTACGACCTCAGCGGAGGCAAGCTGACTATCACAGGCACAGGCAAGATGACCGCATGGGAGAGAGACTCCGATACGCCCTGGTACAATGTGCGCACCACCATCAACTCTGTTGAGATAGGTGAGGGCGTTACAAACATCGCCATGGGAGCTTTCGGACAGTGCTCGAACCTCAGGTCCGTCAGCATTCCAAGCACAGTAACTGCTATCCAGGCAGGTGCATTTATGGGCTGTGCATCGCTTACGTCCATAGTTCTGCCCGCAAGTGTTGCGACTCTGGGAAGAGACGCCCTGAGACAGTGCTCATCGCTGAACTCAGTCACTATCAACAATCCTCAGTGCAGTATCGTCGGCGGAACAATGACCATCAGCAACAGCGACAACGGCTCAAACGGTACCTTCAGCGGCACAGTGTACGCTCCTTCGGGCTCAAAGGCTGAGACCTTCTGCAAGAAGTACAAGATCAACTTTGCTGTTCTTGGAAACTCGCCTGTTACACAGCCCACAACAACCACCACAACTTCTACAACAACTACAACAACATCATCAACAACAACAACTACTACAACCACAACCACAACCACCACAACAACAACAACCACTACAACTCCTGCACCTGTTACTACTACTACTACGGCACCTCCTATATATACCAGCTTCTTCTTGTATGATAAAATAATAGAGGCCGGTGAGTATGCCACGTATTATACCGACGGCTGGCCCCTTGATCATATCGTATCAGCAGACCCTTCTGTTGCTGTTATCGAGAACGGCAACATGATAAAGGGCGTGGCACCGGGTACAGTCGATATCACATTCTATACCAATGAGAGCGGCTACAACACCTGCCAGCTCACTGTTTATGCTCTCGGTGATATTAACAATGACACCAAGATAGATGCTGTTGACGCAAGCGGCGTTCTTGCGGAATATGCCCGTCTCGGATCTTCTCAGCCCAGACAGTTCAACGATGTACAGGTCAAGGCTGGCGATGTTGACAAAAACGGCAAGACAGACGCAGTCGATGCTTCAAATATCCTGGCATATTACGCTTATACTTCTACCTCACACGAAGATACAAAATCATTATCGGAATTTATCAGCGGCAGATAAAATTCAGTATTAGGGGAGTGCATAGGGGAAATTAAAGGAGACTGTACATGATCAGCTCCTTGGAATGGAGAAATATGCATGAATAAACTGATAGCCGCGGTAATGGCGGCGATAATGGCGATCTTTACCTGCGTTTCCTATCCGCAGATGTTATCCGAAGCCGTTTCCTCTCAGCTCATTGAGCGGTCGGGAGCAAATGTGGGCGAATCGGGACAGTGCGGTGTGAACGCTTACTATGAGCTCAGCGGAGGCAAGCTCACTATCACGGGTACGGGAAATATGACTTCATGGGATATGGCAAGTGATACACCGTGGTACAAATCAAGAAGCTCCATCAGCTCCGTTGTCATAGGCGACGGTATCACGAATATCGGTCCCGGAGCCTTTGCGGAGTGCACCAACCTCAGATCCATAAGCATACCTAAGACCGTAACTTCCATAAGCCGAGGCGCTTTCCTGCGCTGCTCCGGACTGAGCTCCCTGGATCTGTCGGAAAATGTTACCAGTCTGGGACGTGAAGCTCTCAGAGGCTGCTCGTCGCTGAATTCTCTGACCATCAGGAACCCAAAGTGCAGCATCGTCGGCGGTACCCTTACCGTCTGCAACAGCGACAACGGCACCAAGGGCACATACAACGGCGTCATCAAGGGCTACAGCGGCTCAACGGCAGAGAAATACGCCAGTCAGTCGGATTACAGGTTCGAGAAGCTGAGCGGTACACCGCCCACGCCTGTAACAACAACTACTACCACGACGACAACAACAACTACAACAACCACCACGACGACAACAACAACTACTACCACCACAACAACAACTACTACTACAACCACTTCCACAACCACCACTACTACAACCACCACTACCTCCACAACAACCACTGAGGTGTATGTTTCAAGTGTTTCGGCTATGCTGGAGGTGGGACGCAGCCCCTTCAAGACCACCTATACCATCGGCGAGGAGCTGGATCTTACAGGCGGAACCATAAAGCGTTCATACAGGGAGTTCCTCAGCAACGGTGCTTATCTGGACAGAGAGCTTGAGGAGCTCAGCATGACGGAGATGTCCTACTGGCGGGACGGCGTCTATACCAATAAGGACGCCTTCGACAACACCCGTGCAGGTACATACAAGATAATCTTCGGCTATACACAGTCGGGATCCACTGCATATGCAGAGATAGAGGTGGTAGTGCTCCCGCCTGCAACCACTACCACAACAACTACAACCACCTCAGTGCAGAGCGTTTCTGCAAGTGTGGAAATAGGCCGCAGCCCATTCAAGACCACATATACTGTGGGTGAGGAGCTGGACCTTACAGGCGGTACAGTAGTACGCTCCTACAGAGAGTTCATGAGCGATGGCTCATACAGGGACGTCTTCCCGGGAGCTCTCGATATGACGGATATATCCTACTGGCGTGACGGTGTGTATGTGAACAAGGCGGAGTTCGACAGCAGCCGCCCCGGAAAGTACAATATCACCTTCGGCTATACCTACGGGGGCTCTGTGTCCTATACGGTGCTTGAGGTGGAGGTACTGGCACCTGTGACTACAACTACCACCACGACCACGACCACTACTACCACTACTACCACCACATCGACTACCACAACGTCCACAACTACCACCAGCACAACAACTACTACCAGCACAACAACTACCACCACTACTACTACAGAGCAGACCACTACCACCATGACCACCACAACGGTCCATGTGGTAAGCGTCTTTGCCGATGTGAGAGTGGGAAGGCCTCCTTACAAGACCACTTATACCGTGGGTGAGGAGCTGGATCTTACAGGCGGTACCATTGTGCGCTCTTACAGGGAGTATCTCAGCGACGGCTCCTACAGGGACGTTCACCCCGATGTTCTGGACATGAATGATATCTCCTACTGGCGCGACGGTGTATATGTGAACAAGACGGAGTTCGACAGCAGCCGTCCCGGAAAGTATACCATAACCTTCGGCTATACTCAGTCGGGCTCAGTTTCTTATGCGGAGATGCAGGTGGAGGTAGTTGAGCCTGTGACCACAACAACCACCACTACTACCACAACCACCACAACCACCACAACAACTACTGCAACAACTACTACAACCACGACCACAACCACGACAACTACTACCACTACAACAACGACTACAACCACAACCACCACAGAGGAAACGACTACTACAACCACAACTACCACAACTACCACCACGGAGGAGACAACTTCTACCACCACCACAACTGCGGCGGCGCAGCCATTCATCAGGATAAAGACTCTCCCCGACAGGGTGAACTACAACCTGTTTGAGTATTTCAATCTGGCAGGCGGTACTGTGGAGATCGGCCGTGTCAACAGCGACGGCTCGGAGACCTCAGAGGTGGTCCCCATGACCGATGGCAGGATAAATCGAAGGAATAACTTCCAGGGCTGGAGAAACGGTACATACACCATGTGGCTCAGCTATACCGAAAACGGCGTGACTGTCACCACTGAGTTCAATATGACAGTCGGTGCAGCTGCTACCACTGTGACTACTACCACCACCACTACAACCACAACTACAACTACCACTACGACCACAACTACGGAGGAGGCCACCACTACCACCACAACAACGTCGCCTCTGTACTCTGCGGAGATAGAGGTGGTGAAGCTCCCTGATAAGCTTACCTACGCTGTGGGAGAGGCGTTCATTCTCTCGGGCATGACCGTAAATGTATATCATGTCAGCGACAGCGGCAGACAGCTCATTTATGCAGGGGACGATGCAGCTGCTCACCCCGAAAGGTATGAGGTCCGCGGCTTTGACAGCTCTGTGAGCGGCGAGCAGAAGGTGAGCCTCATGTATAAGTCTTTCAACGAGGCAGTTGCGCAGTGGGTATACGCAAATGCGGACTTTACCGTAAATGTGCTTACAACTACAACTACCACTACAACTACCACTACAACTACAACTACTACCACTACTACTACCACGACAACTACTACCACGACAACAACTACCACTACTACTACCACAACCACAACCACAGAGCCTCAGCCTGTGACCACCACTACCAGCAATGTGCCGGCGGAGCAGCCCTTCATTCTGGGCGATGTGAACTTCGATAAGAAGGTCAACTCCGTTGACGCCAGCCAGATACTGGCAGAGTATGCTCAGACCTCTACAAACAGGCCCTCCATCTTCAGCGACCTTCAGAAAAAGGCGGGCGATGTGGACGAAAACGGCAGGGTCAATTCCGTTGACGCTTCCAAGGTGCTTGCGTTCTACGCTTACACCTCTACAGGCGGCAATATCACCGATATGAGGGAATGGCTGAAATAATAGCTAAGTCTCCACGGCGGAAATGCCGTTAATAATGGGAAAAATAACAAAAAATCAGTAAAAAGTGCGGCTTTTGAGGGTTTCCCCTTGACAAGCTGCACTTTTTTGGGTATAATATATCGGTACGCAGTTTTTATACCCTTTTGCGGGTAAGCGCGTACTATATTAATATGAAAAGGAGGAAAAATATGCCTACATTTAACCAGCTCGTTCGTAAGGGTAGAAAGGACCTCGAGACCAAGTCTACAGCTCCTGCTCTCCAGAAGGGCTACAACGCAAAGAAGAAGGTACAGATCAACCTCAGCTCACCTCAGAAGAGAGGCGTTTGCACAGCTGTAAGAACTGCTACACCTAAGAAGCCTAACTCAGCTATGAGAAAGATCGCAAGAGTTAAGCTCACAAACGGTTACGAAGTTACTTCTTACATCCCCGGTATCGGTCACAACCTTCAGGAGCACAGCGTTGTTCTCATCAGAGGCGGACGTGTAAAGGATCTCCCCGGTGTGCGTTACCACATCATCAGAGGTACTCTCGATGCTCAGGGCGTTGCTAACCGTAACCAGGCTCGTTCCAAGTACGGTGCTAAGAAGCCTAAGCAGAAGTAAGAGCTGCTTCACATCAGTCGGCGGCTGACTGACTATCAAAGCCGTACATTCATTATCAATAGGATAACTACTACCGCAGGGTAATGCGGAGATCATATAGATTTGGTTCGATTGATCCTCTGCATTGGCTCCTGACACACCTATCGGCGAAGCAATGCCGATATAAAGGCAGTAACCGATATGGTTTGAGTACCTATGAATTCATCAATCTATATGAAGGAGGGAAGCGAAAATGCCAAGAAGAGGTAAAATCGCAAAGCGTGATGTATTACAGGATCCTGTATACAATTCAAAGCTCGTTACACGTCTGATCAACAATATCATGTTAGACGGTAAGAAGGGCGTAGCGCAGAAAATAGTTTACGGTGCATTTGAGATCGTAGCTGAAAAGACAGGCAAGGACGCTCTTGAGGTGTTCGAGCAGGCTATGGAAAATATCATGCCTGAGCTCGAGGTAAAGGCTCGCCGTCTCGGCGGTGCTACTTACCAGGTACCTATGGAGGTAAGACCCGAAAGACGTCAGACTCTCGGACTCCGCTGGATCACTAAGTACTCCAGAGAGAGAAACGAGAAGACAATGAAGGAAAGACTCGCTGGTGAGATCCTCGACGCTCTTAACGGAACAGGCGGTGCCTGCAAGAAGCGCGACGACACACACAAGATGGCAGAGGCAAACAAGGCGTTTGCTCACTACCGCTGGTAAGCGTCATTGTAAAAGGAGTAAATTATGTCAAGAGATTGTTCACTTGAAAATACAAGAAATATCGGCATAATGGCCCACATTGACGCAGGTAAGACCACTACCACAGAGCGTATCCTTTTCTACACAGGTGTTAACCACAAGATTGGTGAAACACACGAAGGTTCCGCTGCTATGGACTGGATGGAGCAGGAGCAGGAGAGAGGTATCACAATCACCTCTGCTGCTACAACTTGCTACTGGGCAGGCCGCAGACTTAATATCATCGACACCCCCGGCCACGTTGACTTTACAGTTGAGGTTGAGCGTTCACTTCGTGTACTCGACGGCTCTGTAACAGTTCTCTGTGCTAAGGGCGGCGTTGAGCCCCAGTCTGAAACCGTTTGGAGACAGGCTGATAACTATAAGGTACCCCGTATGGCTTATGTAAATAAGATGGACATCATGGGTGCCGACTTCTATCGTGTTATCGACATGATGAAGGACAGACTCAAGTGTAATGCTGTTCCGATCCAGCTTCCTATCGGTGCTGAGGACGAGTTCAGAGGCATCATCGACCTTGTTGAGATGAAGGCTTACATTTACACTAACGACCTCGGTACAGATATCAAGGTTGAGGATATCCCCGAGGATATGAAGGAACTTGCTCAGAAATACCACGATGAGATGGTTGAGCACGTTGCTGAGCAGGACGAGGCTCTCATGGAGAAGTACTTTGAAGAGGGCGAGCTCACACAGGAAGAGATCAAGACCTGCATCAGAAAGGCTACTATAGCTAACCACATGGTACCTGTTACCTGCGGTACTTCATATAAGAACAAGGGCGTTCAGAAGCTCCTCGATGCTATCATCGACTATATGCCTTCTCCCCTTGACGTTCCTGCTATCAAGGGTGTAAACCCCGATACAGAGGCAGAGGAAGAAAGACCTTCCTCAGACGACGAGCCCTTCTCAGCTCTCGCATTCAAGATCGCAACAGATCCCTTCGTTGGTAAGCTTGCGTTCTTCCGTGTATACTCAGGTGTCGTAAATCAGGGTGATACAGTCCTCAACGCTACTAAGGACACCCGCGAGCGTTTCGGCCGTATCGTTCAGATGCACGCTAACCACAGAAAGGACCTGACAACAGTTTACTCAGGCGATATCGCTGCTGCTGTTGGTCTCAAGAACACCACTACAGGTGATACACTCTGTGATGAAAAGCACCCCATTATCCTCGAATCCATGGAATTCCCCGAGCCTGTTATCCAGCTCGCTATCGAGCCCAAGACAAAGGCAGGTCAGGAGAAGATGGGTATCGCTCTCGCAAAGCTTGCTGAAGAGGATCCTACCTTCAAGACATGGACTGACGAGGAAACAGGTCAGACTATCATCGCAGGTATGGGTGAGCTCCACCTTGACATTATCGTTGACCGTCTCCTCCGTGAGTTCAAGGTCGAGGCTAATGTTGGTGCTCCTCAGGTTGCATATAAGGAAACTATCAAGGGCAGCGCAGACATCGACTACAAGTACAAGAAGCAGTCCGGTGGTTCAGGTCAGTACGGTCACGTTAAGATCCGTGTGTCTCCTAACGAGTCCGGTAAGGGCTATGAGTTCACTAACGCTGTTGTCGGCGGTTCTATCCCCAAGGAGTACATCCCTGCTGTTGACGCAGGTATCCAGGGCGCTATGAAGGCCGGTATCCTTGCAGGCTACGAAGTAGTTGACGTTAAGGTAGAGCTCTACGACGGATCATATCACGAGGTCGACTCCTCTGAAATGGCATTCAAGATCGCAGGTTCTATCGCGTTCAAGGAAGCTCTCAAGCAGGCTAATGCAGTTCTCATGGAGCCTGTTATGAAGGTTGCAGTTATCGTTCCCGATGAGTATCTCGGAACAGTTATCGGTGACCTCAGCTCACGTCGCGGACAGATCCAGGGTCAGGAATCCAGATCCGGTTCAATCCAGGTAGACGCTCTCGTTCCGCTTTCAGAAATGTTCGGTTACACAAGCGACCTCCGTTCAAATACTCAGGGTCGTGGACAGTATACAATGGAGCCCCACAGCTATGAGGAAGTTCCGAAGAGCATCGCTGAAAAGATCATGGCTAACAGAGCTAAGAACTAATTGCTATTTCCGCCCGTTTTATGCGGAAAACTGTGTGAAACGGGCATAATTTACAAAATCATGTGCTTCAGCTAATATTTTTTTACTGAAACACTTGAATTTACCAAAATAATCTGGTATAATAATATATACAGATTTCTGAAATCTATTCTAAGGAGGAATTTCCCAATGGCTAAGGCTAAATTTGAAAGAACCAAACCCCATGTAAACATTGGTACAATCGGACACGTTGACCACGGTAAGACTACTCTTACTGCTGCTATCACAAAGACTCTCGCTATGAAGGGTCAGGCTCAGTACGAGGCTTACGATATGATCGATAAGGCTCCCGAGGAGAGAGAGCGTGGTATCACAATCAATACAGCTCACGTTGAGTACGAGACAGACAAGCGTCACTACGCTCACGTTGACTGCCCCGGTCACGCTGACTACGTTAAGAACATGATCACAGGTGCTGCTCAGATGGATGGTGCTATCCTCGTTGTTACTGCTTCTGATGGTCCTATGGCTCAGACAAGAGAGCACATCCTTCTCGCTCGTCAGGTTGGCGTTCCTGCAATCGTTGTATTCATGAACAAGGCTGACCAGGTTGACGATGAGGAGCTCCTCGAGCTCGTAGAGATGGACATCCGTGACCTTCTCTCAAGCTACGATTTCCCTGGCGACGATACACCTATCATCAAGGGCTCTGCTCTTGCAGCTCTTAACGCTCCTGATGATCTCAGCGATCCCGCTTACAAGCCCATCCTCGACCTCATGGATGCTGTTGATGAGTACATCCCCAGCCCTGAGAGAGACGATGCTAAGCCTTTCCTTATGCCTATCGAGGATACTATGACAATTTCCGGTCGTGGTACTGTTGTTACAGGTAGAGTAGAGCGTGGAAAGCTCAACGTTAACGAGCCTGTTGAGATCGTTGGTCTTTCTGACGAGAAGCTCAACGCAGTTGTTACAGGTCTTGAAACGTTCAGAAAGACTCTTGACTTCTGTGAGGCTGGTGATAACGTAGGTGCTCTTCTCCGTGGTATCACAAGAGACCAGGTTGAGCGTGGACAGGTTCTCTGTAAGCCCGGCTCAATTCACTCCCACACAAAGTTCAGCGGTCAGGTTTACGTACTGAAGAAGGAAGAGGGCGGACGTCATACTCCTTTCTTCAACAACTACAGACCTCAGTTCTACTTCAGAACAACTGACGTTACAGGCGTTGTTACACTTCCCGCAGACAAGGAAATGTGTATGCCCGGCGATAACGTTGCTATGGACGTTGAGCTCATCACTCCTATCGCTATCGAAGAAGGACTCCGTTTCGCTATCCGTGAGGGTGGTAGAACAGTTGGTTCAGGCGTTGTTACAAAGATCAACGAATAATTCTTGATTTTTAAATAATAACGACTTCAGGCGGTCGTACTTCTGGCATGACCGCCTTTTTACATAATAAACATCGTTATAAATTAAACAAAAAGCAGGGTAAACATTATGGAATATATTCTCCAGACCCAGAAGCTTTGCAAGCAGTACGGTAAATTCAAGGCCCTCAATGACCTTACTCTCAATGTGCCCAAGGGCTCTATCTATGGTATGGTCGGAAGGAACGGTGCGGGTAAAACTACCCTTATCCGTATAATTACAGGACTTAATAATCCTTCATCAGGTGAATTTACACTCTTCGGCGTGAAGAGCAATGACAGCAAGCTTCTTGAGGTTCGCAGAAAAATGGGCGCAGTTGTTGAAACACCTTCTCTCCACCCGAATATGACAGCAAGGGATAACCTTATCCAGCAGACTAAGGCACTCGGTATCTCTGATGAAAAGATCGATGATGTACTTAAGCTTGTCGGCCTTGCTGATACAGGAAACAAAAAAGCAAAGAATTTCTCTCTCGGTATGCGACAGAGACTGGGCATTGCCTTTTCTCTCGTAGGCGATCCCGAGTTTCTCGTCCTTGACGAACCTATAAACGGTCTTGATCCTCAGGGTATCATGGAGGTAAGAGAAATGCTCATCAAACTCAACCAGGAGAAGGGCGTTACTATCCTTATCTCAAGCCATATCCTCGACGAGCTCTCGCGTCTTGCCACTCATTACGGTTTTATAGAGCGGGGACGCGTTATCAAGGAAATGAGCGCGGAGGAGCTGGACAAGACCTGCCGCACTTCTATCCATGTAAATGTAAACGATACGGCTATTCTTGCCGAAGTTCTCAATGGCATGGGCGCTGAGTACAGACTCTATTCTCCAAATGAGGCGGATATTTTCACTCCTATGCAGGTAACTCCGCTGGTTCTTGCTCTCAATGAGAAGAACTGTTTCGTTAATTCCATGACCGAGCGCCATGAGAGCCTCGAATCATACTTCATGGGTCTTGTAGGAGGTGTTCATAATGGTTAATCTTCTTGCTGAGGGTTACAGACGACTTTTCAAAGGTAAGAGATTTTATATCGTTCTTATAGTTATCATTGGCATTGCACTGCTTTTCACGTTCCTTTACTATCTTCTGAATAAGATCCTGTTCAATTTTGAATCAGATGCTCTTAGTGAGGCTGATATGCAGGAGCTTTCAAATCTAAAGTATACTGCGGATTCGCTACTGTTTACCATGAAGGGCGATATGCCACTGCTCATCGGTATTGCAGCAGGTATGCTCATTGTACAGGACTTCAGAAACAATACGATCAGAAACAAGATCATCATCGGCCATTCAAGAACAAACATCTATCTGGCAAACTTTATCGTTTCAGAGTCTGTAATGCTTATATATGAGCTTGCATACTTTGTAGTTGCACTGATCGCAGGCGGTATAGTTCTGGGCTTTGAACAGTTCCCGTCAGGTGGTATAATAGGTGTTCTGTTTATGACACTTGCTATACAGATGGCGATAACCTCTTTGATCGTATTCTTCTGTAACACCATGAAGAATGTGGGCGGCTTTGTGCTTTCCATTACCATGACATATATAGTAGGTATTTTCTCTATCGCACTGGCACTTCTTAACAAGTACCCCAAGGCTCAGGAGCTGGTGGGGGATATTATTCCTACTCTTCAGCTGAATAAGCTGATAAATGTTCAGGAGTATGTTGTACCGGACAATGCTCCGAGAATGATAGTGTTTATGTTTGCTATTACGATCATATCTACAATAAGCGGCATCCTTCTCTTCAGAAAGGCTGACCTCAAGTAAATACGAAAAGCTCCCCGAGGGGAGCTTTTTTTATCGGAGCTTTATGTCAAACCGCTCCAGCCAGTAGTTCAGCTGGAGGAAATAGGCGATGGTCTGGGGCAGGTTCATGAGCTGACCGTACCACTGTACATGGTCCTCATGGGCGAGGAGCCGTTCAAGCTCTTCAGGATTAACAAGCTCCGTGAGCCTGCCGCCCTCCTTCAGCACACTCCTCAGCTTCTCCGTGACTATGTCAAGAAATACGGGATCGTGAGTCTTGGGGTAGGGACTCTTTTTCCGCCACAGTACCTTCTCGGGGAGCCATTCCTTCATGGCTTCCCGGAGAAGCCCCTTTTCCCTGCCCATGTAGTCCTTGTACTCCCAGGGCACGTTGTAGAGGTACTCGGCTATGCGGTAGTCGCAGAAGGGGACTCTCACCTCCAGTCCGCTGTACATGGACATTCTGTCCTTGCGGTCAAGAAGGGTCTGCATGAACCAGTGGAAGTTGAGCTGTGTCATCTCTCTCATGCGGTACTCAAGGGGGCTGTCCTCAGGCAGCTTCATGGCGTAGTCTGCGGTATTCCGGTAGGCGGAGTAGACATAGTTCCCGGCGTTTATCTCACGGGCGTACCTGTGGCAGAGGAAGCGGCTGCGGTAGTCGGTGCTCTGCGCCCAGGGGAAGCCGTCGGTCATGCGTATATCCTCGTCCCTGTACCAGGGATAGCCACCGAATATCTCGTCGGCACACTCTCCCGAAAGGGCGACGGTGCCGTATTTTTTTATCTCGCGGCAGAACAGCAGCATGGAGGAGTCCACATCTGCCATACCCGGAAGTCCCCGCGCTTCCACGGCGTCACAGAGAGCGTCGGCAAGGTCGGTGGTGTCGATGACGATGTTGTGGTGGTCTGTTACCAGATATTCCGCCATACAGGCGATGTACTCAGGGTCGCTGTCAGGCTGGAAATGGCTGCTGCGGAAGTAACGCTCGTTGTTGCGGTAGTCCACGGATAGGGTGGTGAGCTGCCTGCCCTGCTTTTTCAGCTCCGCTGCCGCCACGGAGGAGATAAGGCTGGAGTCAAGCCCTCCCGACAGGAAAGTACACACAGGCACGTCGGAGACCAGCTGACGGCGTATGGAGTCCAGCACAAGCTCGCGGACGTGTTCGGCGGTGTCCTCAAAGCTCTCGCGGAGCTCATAGGCGCGAAGCCGCCAGTATTCGCGCAGGTTCAGCCCCTCCGCCGTGTAGTATCCGCACCAGCCGGGCTTTACCTCCTTTACGCCGCGGATAACTCCGCAGCCCATGGTACGTCCCGGCGCCATGAGGAGAAGTTCCGCCGCGCCCTCTGCGTCTATCTCATGGGGGACGAGAGGATGCTCCAGCAGGGAAGGGAGCTCCGAGGCAAAGATGAGCCTTGTGCCCGTATCGTAGTAAAACAGGGGCTTTACGCCTATCCTGTCACGGGCAAGGAACAGGCAGTGCTCTTCCTCGTCCCAGACGGCAAGGGCGAAAATCCCGTTGAACCTGTCAACGCTGGAGCTGCCCCATTTTATGTAGCTTTTCAGAACTACCTCGGTGTCGGAATGAGTGGTGAAGTCGAAGTCCTCTGCAAGCTCACGGCGGAGCTCATCGGTGTTGTAGAGCTCACCGTTGTAGACTATGGTGTACCGCCCGAAGCTCATGGGCTGTCTGCCGCCGTCTATGTCGATGACCGCCAGACGGGTGTGGATAAGGGCAGCCTCCCGTTTCAGCACCATGCCCCTCTGGTCGGGGCCCCTCCGCAGCAAGGCGTGCTGCATCTTTTCGTATATCTTCATGTCCTCGCGCATATCCTCGATGAAGCTGACAGCTCCTGCAATTCCGCACATATCTCTCCTCCGCCGCTTTCCGGCATACGGTACGCCGTTTTATCAGGGGCTCTGCCCCCTGCCCCCGCACGAGGCTGTCTGCCTCATGGCTCCGACCAAAGGAACACAGTCCCTTTGGAATCCCCTTCATGGGGTCAGCAGCTTTTACAGGTTCCGACTTCATTATATGAAAAAGGCCTCCGTTTGGTTACGGAGGTCTCTGTGTTTATTCACTTCTGCTTGCGAAGTCCCGATTTTATGCCGTCCATGATGATGTCGCGGGCTTTTATGGCTTCCTCCTTGGTAAGGGGAGGAGTGTCGCCCAGGGGATATTCAAGCCCCAGCTCGGCGTATTTCGGCTTTGCCATATCATGATAGGGGAGCACGTCCAGCGCCTTGATATTGCTGAGAGTGGAGAGAAATTCTCCCAGCGCGAAAAGCTCCTCATATTTGTCGGTTATCCCGGGGACTACCACATGGCGTATCCATACGGGTATGCCCAGCTCGCAGATATGCTCCGCAAAGGCAAGTATGTTGCGGTTTCCCTTGCCCGTCAGTTTCCTGTGCTCCTCATCGTCTATGTGCTTTATGTCAAGCATGACAAGGTCGGTGTACTTCAGGGCTTCGTCTATCTTTTCGTGATGGGCAGGGTCATATACTCCTGCGGAGGTGTCAAGGCAGGTGTGGACTCCTTTGCTCTTTGCCAGTGCAAACAGCTCCGCCAGAAACTCGGGCTGCGCCAGGGGCTCACCGCCTGTTGCGGTTATTCCGCCTGATTTCAGGAACTCCTTATAGGAGTCGTACTCCTTCATGAGCTCCTCCGCCGTTACCTCTCTGCCGCCTGAAAAGTCCCAGGTATCGGGATTGTGGCAGTATTTACACCTCAGTGGACAGCCCTGAAAGAACACTACGAAGCGGACTCCCGGTCCGTCTACTGTTCCGAAGCTTTCCGTTGAATGTATGCGACCTTTCATCTGCTGCACCTCTGTCTCATGTATTCTGTGAGAGTGCGCTTGTCATTGGGCAGGCGCTCCTCCATTACAAGCTCAAGGAGCTCGTCAAGGGTGGAACCTATCTCCTCTCCCTCAAGTCCGAGAGCCATAAGGTCGGTGCCTTTGAGGGCAAGTCCCTTTATGCTGCGGCACTCGTTGTTCGCTATCATGTCCCGTCCCATTTCAATGTAGCTGTCAAAAACGTGGTTCTCGTCAGCTACAAAGGGATTTTTCGCCGAGTTATCGCACTTTTTCAGTTCCATGAGCCTGAAGAAGAGCTTGTCGCCCATAACAGACAGCGTTTTCTTAACATCTATCCTGTTTTTCAGCTTCTTGCTGTGGTTGGCTATGAGCTTTACGGTGTCGGCGATGGTACGTTTATCGTAGCGGAGCCGTTTCATTATGGTCTCGGTCATTTCCGCGCCCACGCGGTCATGCTGCTTGAAATGACCTCTGCCTGTCTCGTCCAGCTTCATGCAGGGGGGCTTGCCTATATCGTGGAAGAAAAGAGCCCTGCGCAGGAACAGGTCCTCCTGAGGGGTGGCAGCCATGGCGCGGATTATGTGCTCCCATACCGTGAACTTATGATAGGGGGAGCGCTGGTCAAGTCCGATACAGGGCTTGAATTCGGGGATTATGGAGGAAATAACATTGCTGTACTCCATAAGCACCTCCACGGCGTTACTGCCGCAGATAAGCTTGTCAAGCTCCTCACGCAGGCGCTCGCGGGAAATGTCGCTGAGCTGGGGGTGCATATCGTAAATGGAGCGGGCTGTTCTTATATCAATGCGAAATCCAAGCTGTGAGGAGAAGCGGACCGCTCTCATTATGCGGAGAGCGTCCTCCGCAAAGCGGTGCTCGGGAGCGCCTACACAGCGGATAATGCGGTTTTCTATGTCATTTATGCCGCCGAAGGGATCAACTATATTACCCTCTCTGTCCATAGCGATGGCGTTCATGGTGAAATCGCGGCGGGCCAGGTCATCGGTTATATCCGTAGTGAACTCCACGGTGTCGGGACGGCGGTGGTCGGAGTACTTCCCGTCGATGCGGTAGGTGGTTATCTCATAGGGAGTGTCACCGCAGATAACGGTGACGGTACCGTGCTTTATGCCTGTTGGTATGACCTTGTAGCCGCGGAAGACCTCGGTTATCTGCTGTGGGAGGGCGTTGGTAGTGATATCGGTGTCATGTATCTCTCTGCCCATTATCATGTCGCGGACGCAGCCGCCTACCATATATGCTTCAAAGCCGTTTTTTTCAAGCTCCGAGAGTATTTTACCGGTGTTCATGTCAAGCTCCATGCAGCTGCCTCCTTTCTGTTAGTCGAAAATTATACTTTCCCTATGGAAGGGTTCCCTAAGGGTCATCATAATTATTATACAACAAATCGACTTTTTTTGCAAGCTGTGAGGGGAGAGTAACAAAAAGGCTGAGCATAATCACTGTACTCATATAGCAGTTTTATACGTAATTCTGAGGGGAGAGCCTTTTTGAAAAGTGTTTCCTCTATTCATTTTCTGAGGACCTTGTTTTAGTTTTTCTTCGGACAGGGCGCTTAATAATGCTTGACATTTTATTATTTTCAGAGCGCCCTGTCCGGAGAAAAACCAGCCAAAAGTCTTTGGAAAAAGGGGTATGGGGGAAAGAACCTTTCCTCAGAAAGGTTTTTCCCCCATAATTATGCATAAACTTTTTTATAAGCACCACGGTTATGTTCAGTCTTTTGCTTTTACAGTGCTTTTTCTACGGCTTCTCTTACTGACTTCATGGAGTTGGTGGGCTCAAATCTGCCGATGATATTGCCGTCTCTGCCGATGAGGAACTTGGTGAAGTTCCACTTTATCTTGCTGTTGTTCTTGTAGTCCTTATCCATGACCTTCATGACTCCGCTCATGGCAAGCGCCTTGGGACCCTTTCCGAAGCCCTCAAAGGTGCTGTTCTCCACAAGCCACTTATAGAGGGGGATAGCGTTCTCGCCGTTTACGTCTATCTTTGCGAACTGGGGGAAGGTTATGCCGAATCTGCCTGTACAGAATGAGTGTATCTCCTCATCGCTGCCGGGAGCCTGCTCGCCGAACTGGTTGCAGGGGAAGTCAAGTATCTCAAGTCCTTTGTCATGGAATTCCTCATAGATGTCCTGAAGCTCGTCGTACTAAGGTGTAAATCCGCAGCCTGTTGCGGTGTTGACGATGAGGAGCACCTTTCCCTCGTAATCCGAGAGAGCCGCCTCGCTGCCGTCCTGTGCCTTTACCTTGAAATCGTAAACTGACATAAACAGTCCTCCTTAAAATAAATTATGTACAATTAAATTGAACTCAATCTTATTTGCGCTTATATTATAGCGCAGGTTTTATCTTTTGTCAAGACCTTTCACACATCTTTTTTTGTTTTAACTTATTTTTCACACTTTGCGGAGTTGTTATTTTTCATATTATAATGTATAATTATAATTGACAGATATTTACAGCAGAGGCGTGCTAAAATAATAATATAGCTAAGTTATACTACCTGTTTTGGTAAATTTAAATCTATTTTAAGCCGATTTTAAGATTATTTTAAGGTCATTGCACTATAATAAGACCATGATCTAAGAGGATCGGATACCAAAAATCAGGTCGGTATTAAAAAAGGAGATTGATATTTATGAAAAAACATGGCTTAAAAAAGCTGATCGCAGGTCTTCTGCGGCTTGCGTGATGGGCTCTGCTCTGCCTGCTATGAGCTTCGCAGCAGAGACAACTCCGTCCAAGATACTGGGCGACTCTAACGGAGACGGCATCGTTGAGCTGGCTGACGCTATCCTCATCATGCAGGCTCTGGCTAACCCCGATAAGTTCGGCAAGGGCGGCAGCGACCCCCACGCTTTTTCTGAGCAGGGCTGGTACAATGCAGATGTAAACGGCGAGCTGGGCATCACTACCGATGACGCTCTCACTATACAGCTTTACCTTTTAGGCATGGGTAAGCTGACTCCCAGAGCAGGCTCTGAGGATCCTGTTGCTGAGGCTACAAAGATCCACCTGAAGAACACCGCTATCGAGGTAGAGGGTGAGAACGCTACAGTTGAAGGCACAAAGGTGACTATCACTCACTCAGGTGAGTTCTATATCGATGGTACTCTTGATGACGGTCAGATCGAGGTAAATATCCCAGATGAAGCTGCTGATCCCGAAACAGTCAAGATATTCCTGAACGGCGCTAATATCACAGGCAAGAGCGCTCCTGCTATCCTTGTCACTAATGCAGAGAATACCTCTATTAATATAGTGGACGGCACTACTAACAGTATCTCCGACGGCGACACAGCTTATGCAGGGGACTTCCTCAAAACTGCTGTTATCGAGGCTAAGGACGATATTACCTTCAAGGGCGGCGACAAGGGCGACGGTGTCCTTGAGATAACCGCAAATACTCAGGACGCTGTATTCAGCAACAATGACATCAAGTTCAACGGCGGTACAGTCAATATCACCACCCTGAACTCCACAGACGGCACCGACGGTGTAAAGGCTAAGGAAACCATTACAGTCAAGGACGGTACTCTCAATATCGATTCCGAGGGCGACGGTATCAAGTCCAGCAAGGACGCTGTTGAATTCTCGGGCGGTACTACAAATATCAAGGCGGCTAAGGACGCTGTACAGGCTGAGACCTCTATCAGCGTCAGCGGCGGTACTCTCATTGCAGGCGGCGACCGCGGTCTTACAGCTGTAACTGCTATCAATATCACAGGCGGTACAGTTATCGCTACTGCTACTGATAATCAGGCAGACGAGAAGCTCATGGCAGGTACTACACAGACCACAGTTCTCCTCAACTGTATCAATGACGCGACTAATGAGAAGGACGGCACATGGAAGAAGGCTAATGCCCTCGTTTCCGGCAGCCTCGATGCCAAGTACACCAAGAAGTACAAGTTCGTGCTCTACAGCGATGCTGCTATCAACGGCGCTAAGTCATGCACCTTCAAGAACCTTGCAACAGGCGCTTCTGTAACTCATACAGACGGCAAGCAGACTCAGTTCCAGCTCGGTCTCGTTACGACCTTCAACAACGTTGACCCCGCAGGCACGGGCGGCGGTACAGTGGTCGAGCCTACACCCGCTCCCGAGGGACTTACCATCACCCTCTCAGATTCGGGCATGACCACAAATGCTTCATCGGAAGCCAAGGTGGAGAATAACGTTTGCACTATCTCTCAGCCCGGTGTTTTTACAGTAACCGGCGGGATGACCGGCGGACAGATCGTAGTTGATGTAGACAAGACTGTCTATCCCGACGGCGTCGTTGAGCTCGACCTCAGCGGCATGAGCCTTACAAATACTAATACTTCCCCTATATATGTAGCATCTATCGCAGACGAGGTCGTCGTTGTCGCCAAGAACGGTACTGAGAACACTATCTCGGACGGAGAGAGCTACACCAACGCCGACGGCGATACGGGAGCCGTCTACTCCAAGGACGATATAAAGTTCAAGGGCAAGGGCAAGCTCACTGTAAACGGCAACGCCGCAGACGCTATCGTCGGCAAGGACGATATAAAGATATACAACGGTACTCTGGTTGTGAACGCTGTTGATGACGGTATCCGCGGCAAGGACAGCGTTACTGTCGGCAATACTTCAGATGACGGCACAGAAGTGGACTACTCCGCTCTCAGCGTAAGCGTCAATACCAAGGCAGGCGACGGTATCAAGGCTACCTCAACTGAGGCTTCCTCAACAGCTAAGCAGGTGGGGATCGTTACCATTAACGGCGGCGCTGTGGATATTGACTCATACGCCGACGGTATCTCGGCAGAGCAGTTCTTCGTTATGAACGGCGGAGACCTTAACATCAAGACCTACGAGGGCAGTGCCTACGGCGGTACAACTGCTACCACAGGCGGCACTACAGGCGGCTGGGGCAGCAGACCCAGCGGCAACCCCGGCGGTCCAGGAATGGACGGCAATGCCAACAAGACTGATATTTCTGCTAAGGGCATAAAGGCTGTAGGTCTCTACGATGAGGCAGGCACTACCTGGCAGAGCGTGGGTGATATTACTGTCAACGGCGGTACTATCACAATCGACTCCTCTGATGACTGTATCCACTGCGGCGGCAGTATGCAGCTCATCGGCGGCGAGCTGAAGCTCTCATCGGCTGATGACGGCGCTCACGCTGACCATGACCTCACTATCGGCACCAAGGACAGCGGCAGATATGACGACATCGTTATAGCTGTCGAGAAGTGCTATGAGGGCATAGAAGCTCAGAAGATATATCAGAACAGCGGCTCGGTTATCGTAAACGCCACCGACGACGGCTATAACGCAGCAGGAGGCAGCGACGGCTCGGGCACAGGCAATACAGGTATGCCCTGGGGGCAGGGCTTCGGCGGCTTCGGAGGAGGCGGCTTCAGCGGCAACTCGGGAGATTATGTTATCGAGATAAACGGCGGCTTTGCTATCGTGAACTCTGCCAACGGCGACCATGACGGCTTTGACTCCAACGGCAATATAGAGATCAACGGCGGTTATCTGGTATCAAACGGCAATGAGCCCTATGACTGCGGCGACAGTGGCAGCACTATCAACGTAAAGGGCGGCGTCTGGGTATCGGATTGTCCTTCCGGCGGTATGTCAATGGGCGCAAACCTCATGACAGCAAGCGTTTCGGCTTCGGCTAACGTAAACGCAAATACTCGCCTTACACTGGTTGGCAGCGACGGCAAGGTCATAGTTTCCTTCATCGTTGACAAGTCCGTAAGTCAGCTCAAGGCAGGCGGCACAGGCGTATCGGGAGCTTCCTTCTACACAGGCGGAACTCTCAGCGGCTCCACCTATTTCCAGCAGTTTGACCAGACTCAGCTGGCAGCTTACGGCGGAACACTTACAGGCGGTTCAAAGGTTTGATATATCCGTTTCTCCATATGGAAAAAGGCAGCTTCGGCTGCCTTTTTCTTTTGCTTATTGATATAAAAAGCCATAGTACTTCGTTTTCAGAAATACTATGGCTTTGTGTTTTTAGTGGAGCGGCTTATTCTTCTCCGCCGCCTTCACCGCCGCCTTCTATGGGCTGCTCGGGAGGAGCAGGAGGATCCGTTGCGGGAGGATCCGTCGGAGGCGGATCTGTCGGTGCAGGAGCTGCTGTTGTAGGTGCCTGTGTAACGGGCTCTGTTGTTGTAACGGGAGCCTCTGTTACCTGAGGTGCAGCTGTTGTGTAGTACTGAGTGTTTGCGTTTTCGGATACATAGAAGACGGTAAGCTTCTTGCCTTCCTTATTGCTGAAGTAGTCGCCTGCATGAACGACCTTGCCGTCCACCTGGAGCTCTACGATAGAATTTGCCTTGCCGTAGCCGGTCTTGGACTCGATGAACTGATAGTTGAAGTCCGTGATGCCGGCCTTATCAAGAGCGTTCTTGTACTGATCCACTGTAAGTCCCGCATAATCGGGGATATAAGCGGCTTCCTTGCCCTTGCTGACCTTGACCTTGATGACCTGTCCCTGAGAGATCATTTCTCCCTCTTCAACAGCCTGCTCGAAGATCATGTCGTTATCGTAATCGTTGTTGTATTCGTATTCAGCGTCAAGCACGAAGTAATCCTTCCACTTTTCCTTGACAACGTCATAGAACTTGCCGACCAGATTGGGCATCTCGGTATCCGCAGGCTTTGTTGCCTCGGTATCGTCCGCCACACTGGTGCTGACGGAGGAACGTCTCGGTCTTGAGGAAAATGTCTCTTCCTTTTCGGGAGTAAGTATAGTGTAAAAGATGACGGAAAGGACAAGGAGTATAGCCAGGAGAAGGAGACCGATGATTATGGGCACCTTTATCCTGTCAACTGTGTTGACCTTTTCGTACTTATAGCTGTCATCACGTCTTGGCTTTTTGTAGGGAGCTGCACTGCGCTGGTGGAGCACCTCCTGAGGCTGCTCATAGCTCTGCTGCTCATGCTGATATGCGCTCTGCTGATATACGGGCTCCTCGGGAGCGGCAGGTGCTGTTTCCGCGGGAGCTCCGCTGCTGAGGAGGACTGTGCTGTCGATGTCCTCTTCCTCGTCCTCGGCAGGCTGCTCGAAAAGTCGTGTTACCAGCTCTGTGATGGTCTGTATACGGTCTCTGCCGTTGAGGTTCATACCCTCCATGATGACTCTGGAAACGTGGCGCGGTATGCGTGAATCCAGCATATGAGGCTCATGGAGGTCATCGTGCTTCTGGCGGCTCACAGAGTCAACGGGCATACAGCCTGTCAGTGCACGGTAGAGAAGTGCGCAGACTCCGTAAACGTCTGTCCACGAGCCCTGACGGCTGCTGCTGCTTGCAGAATACTGCTCAGGAGCGGCATAGCCCTTGAAGAGCTCATACTCAAGGCCTGCGTTTGCTGTTCTCACAGCGGACACACAGAAGCCTGAGAGCTTCAGCTCGCCCTTGTCGGTGATATATACCGTATCGGGACTGATTGCACGGTGTATGATACCTGCGTTATGCAGTATACCTATAGTCGTGAAAAGGGGCGGGAATATCCTTGAGACCTGATCCCAGCTCAGCTCTCCTGCATTTTCCTTGAGATAGTCCAGCATTTTCACGCCTTCGATATTTTCAAAAATGGTATAGGTGGTATTGTTCTCGGCGAACATATCCAGCACAGGCGGGATATTAGAATTGTTGCGCAGTCTTGCCAGCGACTTGTTCAGCTCTGTATACTCAGCCATGAAGGCCTTGTACTTTGCAAGGTTGTTGTAGTTAACGCTGATGATAGCCTTGCCCTTTACCCTTGTACAGAGGTTGATGGGCATATATTCCCTGATAAGGACCTTTTTCCCTGTGGATATATCGCAGCCGATATATGTGGCGCCTTCGCCGTTATATTCCAGAAGAATACCGCAGAGGTACTTGCTGTGGAGTATAGTACCGGGTGGGACGTACATGGGGTCATATGAAGCAGTTTCTACGTATCCGCATGACGGGCAAACATGAAGCTCCTGTCCGTATGGTTCCATGCATTTAAAGCAATATTTACTGTCTCCCAAAGCAGCTCCTCCTCCTAAAGAAAAGTCAATGCCCAAAATAGGCATCATATCTATTTTAACAGCAAATCGCCGAAATGTCAACTGTTTAAGGGCTTATAATGCGAAAACATATGAATTTGTATTTTTTTTGTAACAATTTCAGCGCTAAATTTTCTTAATTGTAACCTTTTGCGGCTGATATAAATCATAATTTATTGTAATACCTTGCGGCAACTATGAATGGGATTCCAAAGGGACTGTGTTCCTTTGGCAGAGTCCAGAGGCAGCGCCTCTGGCGGGGGTCAAGGGGCAGAGCCCCTTATTACGTCAGGCGCCTCGCAAGGGGTGAATCCAAAAACAGTCCGGTGGACTGTTTTTGGAGAGGGGACGCCTTGTAAGAGAAGGCGTCCCCTGGTTGAGCGGAT
>Ga0116172_10001063_pt1 | contig 25797 bp, 23 predicted proteins | sample AD_UKC083_MetaG_FD_89799 | JGI IMG/M metagenome (GOLD analysis project Ga0116172, IMG submission 89799) | Active sludge microbial communities of municipal wastewater-treating anaerobic digesters from USA - AD_UKC083_MetaG | ecosystem: Engineered > Bioreactor > Anaerobic > Digestate | place: USA... | reverse complement strand
CGGAGCAGGCAGTTAAAAATGATGCAAATCCTCCTGCTATAGGTGAAGTAATTGCATTTAAAGCCGGTCCGACATCTACTGCTGCCGGTGCAATTGGTATTTTAAAAATTGAAGATATTGTTTTAACCGGTGGTGCTAATACTGAAAAGGACTATTATGTGATTTCTGTGAAAAAAGTGAAAGTTGAGCCCGATCCTCTTGTTACCGAGGGTTTTGACCATGTGTTAAATCTTAAAGTAGGTACTTCTCATTATGCCAATGGAATTGTGGAAGGAAGTGAAACAGTGTACAGTCTTTTCTCGATAAAAGATTTGACCACTTACGGTATGGACACTGTAAAAAATAACTTAACCAATGTAGATATCAAATTCCACTTGTATGGTGCATCGTCAGTACCACGTATTTATTCCATGAATAATTTGGATTCCAAGAATGCATTATACAAAACCACTGGAGGAGTTGCTTTGACCACATTGTTGAGTGATTCCACCACTAATCTGACTAAATTTTACAGGATTCCAAGTCCTTTTAGCTTTGAGGCTGCCACGAAAAGTGAAGTAGAAGCACTTTCCAATTTAATTACGGAGCAGGCAGTTAAAAATGATGCAAATCCTCCTGCTATAGGTGAAGTAATTGCATTTAAAGCCGGTCCGACATCTACTGCTGCCGGTGCAATTGGTATTTTTAAAATTGAAGATATTGTTTTAACCGGTGGTGCTAATACTGAAAAGGGCTATTACGTGATTTCTGTGAAAAAAGTACGCAGCATAAGTGTTTCCTTGAATACACAATCTGTACCTCAAAATATGTGGGTAGTAAAAGATAAATCAGTTTACAATACTCAAAGTTATAGTGGACAGATAAATATTTACGATATCACAGGTAAGTTGATTATTCAAAAGGACTTACAAGTTGGTGATTGCATTAATATGTCCGGATTTAAAGGAATATTCTTAATTAAGTCAAACGTAGGCTCTCAGAAAATTATATTATAAAAAGGAATATCCTTAATTAATAAAGCAAAGCCAACTAAATCATTTTTTTTGAGGTAGTTGGGACAGTATCAAAATCAATGAGGTAATAAAGAAAAATACAAAATATAAGGGGCTGTCTTGACTTTAGACAGCCCCTTATATTTTCATTTACGTTTTAACGATTAAACGTTTTAACGATTCAACAACGAACATTCTACATTTTCACAACCTTCACCATTCTATCCCCCACACGTGCCACATACGTACCTGCCGACAGATGGTGGATATCTAATGTAGTCTTGCTATCTGTAACAGTGGCAGTCATTACCGTGCGACCGGATAGGTCTGTGATGGTGATAGTTGATCCGATAGCTTCTGTCTCTACCATGATAACATTATTTGCAGGGTTCGGATAGAGAGTAACCGCTTGAGTAATATTTTCAATACCTACAGGATCAATAGTAATAAACATTTTTTCTGCTCCATAAATCTTTTCAGTATCAGCAGCAACTTTCACGTAAGCTCTGTATGTGTAGCTTGTGTCAGGAGTCAAACCTATAAGCTCTGCACCGAAGGTATTGCCTGCATCTTCAGAAATCAAGTCTTGGTAAGTGCCACCGGTGGTTTCTTTCCATTCGAAACCTCTTTCAGTGATTACATCTGTACCCGGGTCTACTGAACCGTTCAGAATTGCAGATGCAGAAGGCAAATCAACATACACGTCTCCAGTAGTAACTGTAGCCGGAACTCTCATTATTACCACCTCAGAGGCTACCACTTCTCCATTTAGCATTACTGCTTTTCCATTAGAATCATAAGTCTCTATAGTAGCACCTTTAGGCTGAACAATGCCACAATCTTGAAGGATAAATTGGTGGAAAGGCCCCATACTAATAGAGCTACCGGTAGCTTTTACCGTAGAGTTTTCTATTATTAGGCATTCTCTGTCTGAATCAGTACTTCCGGAAATAGCCCACTTACCTATGGCTTCTACTGTGGTGTTTTTAATAGTCAGAGTACCACGAACATTAAGTCCACAATAGTTGGTTGATGTAGCTTTCAAAGAACCGTCTCCCTCTATAGTAAGAACGCTATCTACTCTGATGCCATTACCACTTGAAGTTATAGTGTTTGTACCTATTAGAACCAACTTACCCTCTTCCTCATCATAGAAGTGTATTAAATTACTTCTATTTGTGCTGGCTTCTACTCCGTTTAATGTCATAGTTTTTGTAGCAAGGTCGTAAGTAATAGTACCTTTTGTGATATTAAGATTGGGGAAATTGGTACTGTCTATAGCACCCGTATTGGCAGAAGTAAGTTCTGTTTCTGCTATTCTGATATTGTAATTGGTAGCATCCTTAGTAGTAAACGTTTTTTCTTCTCCATAAATCTTACCGGCATCCTCCTTTACATAAGCTCTGTATGTGTAGTTTGTACTGGGATCAAGGCCTGTGAGTTTTGCTCCGAAGTTGTCGCTTGTACCTGTAGAAGTCAAGTCTTGGTAAGAGCCATCGCTGGTCTTTTTCCACTCAAAACCCCTTTCGGTGATTGCCTCTGTACCCGGAATCACTGAACCGTTTAGAAATGCAGAAGTTTCTTTAAGGAGTGTAGCATCTCCAGTAGTAACTGTAGCATGAACTACGCAATAGCCGGCACCTGTAGTAACGAGATCTGTACCATTGTTACATTGCACTTTCCAGTGCTTGTCTCTAGCAATCTGCCCATTGGTATTCGTTATTATTGTGTCCGGAGACTGTGGTTGTGGTTCGTGAGCTATAGGTACAATTACAGCATTATCAACCTCCTCTCTCAGCGGTAGAGAGCAGTATAGTTCGTTTAATGTTTTAGTGGTAAAATTATTGCCGGCACAATTTAAGTATCTTAGTTCTGTTAGAGTACTTACATCAAGTGAACTAAAATTACAATTACTTATTCCTAATTTTTTCAAAGCAGTACAATTATTTAGGGTATCAATAGAAGCGAGATCGAGTTCGGCATTGTTATCAAGATACAACTCTTCTAAAGCCGTACAGCCCGATACATTCAAGGAATCCAATGCGTTGTTGGATACATTTATCTTAGTCAGTGCTGTAAGGTTTTGACACACTAATTCTGTCAGCATCCCACTACCGGAAGCATTTACCTCTTGTATTTTATCGCCGTTGTTACCTCCTTCGCTTTCGTTATCCAAGTAAAGCCATTTTATATCGCCGTATATGGACATATCTTGACTTCCGGCAGTGAAGTATTTCCATCCGTTATAGTCTGCATTTACTGTAATAATGCTATCGAGAGAGCCACTTATAATCCTTATTGATGTAAAGTCAGCAATTGTCGCTAAATTAATACCTATCTGCTGCCCGGTGGTAACCTTAAGGTCTATCTTACGTGACATGTTCAGTTCATATATATTTGGCGAAAATTCCTGCCATGGCATTCTAGATGAGTAGGCACTCTTTTTACCCGAAGGGACAAAGAGCTTACAAGGATTGGCATCACTGCCTTTGGGGACAAGCTCAAACGCTCTGTCTGTAGTCCATAGTTTAGTAAGATCCGGTATATCGGCACTGATATATTTTAGATTTTTACAATTATAGAATGCACGATCGCCAATGGTTGTAACACCGGAAGGAATTTTAATAGAACGTAAGTTGGTAGTTGACCAAAAAACATTATTATCTATAAAAATAAGACCCTCCGGCAGGATTATCTCTATTAGGTTTGTAGCACCTGACATAGAACTGTTTCCGAGCGTGTCAACTGATTCCGGTACGGTGTACGAGCTAACAGGCTTGTTTGTCGGGTAACGTAGCAATTTGGTTTTGTCTTTGTTAAAAAACACACCATCCTCGCTGCTAAACCTGGGGTTTTCCGCAGCTACATTTATTGCAGTGATTGAAGGACAACGATTAAATGCCGTCCAATTATACGCTATAACTGATTTTGGAATAAATACGGACGTTATATTGCAATCAGATAAACCATTTATACCAATCTCTGTTACAGAGTAGTATTCTGAATTTATAGGTACAGAATCAGGTATAACAATATCACCCATAGGTTTGTTACCTGCACTCCAGAAAGGATCTGCATCAAGCTCGGGGACTACCTTAACCTCTCGCGGAGAAGTGCTTTTAATCTCGTAGTAGAGATTATCTACCTTGTGCTTCGTCCCTACTTGTGCCATAGAGACCGTTCCTATCGCCAATAGCATAGTGGCGATCCATAAAATCTTAAATCTTTTCATGTTTGATAAATTTTAAATTATGACTATGTTTTTTTAAAAAATTAAATTACTAAATTTTTATTTTACAATTCAACAATTCAACATTCATACATCCCCCAAAGCCCCACTGCTTATTTGGCAATGGGGTAACGATAATTAAACTAAATATAAATGTAAATAAATGTTAACGGGGGGGCTAAAAGCCGAGCCATAGAGCTGTTGAAAGTCTCTTTGCCTGCATTATAGAAAGCGTTTTGTGCTCCTTTATTATTCATCTTTGGAACTGATTTAATCAGTTTTTGATGGTAAAGATATAATTATTTTTTGTCTTGATACAAAAAAATGAATATTTTTTTTTGTATCAAGACAAAAAAATGAAGAGGGATTTATGAGTCCTTTGTATCATGTAAAGTAAAAAAGCCGATTATCCGTAATATGATAATCGGCTTTTTTAGGTAATGAGCTTTTACTCGATTACGCCTCTTTAATAGCAGCCTGTGCCGCAGCTAATCTTGCGATAGGTACGCGGAACGGAGAGCAACTTACGTAGTTCATACCCACTGAGTGGCAGAATTCTACTGAGGATGGTTCTCCACCGTGCTCGCCACAAATACCCACTTTTAAGTTGGGTTTCGTAGAACGTCCCCTTTCAGTTCCTATTCTAACCAATTGACCAACGCCTTCTTGATCCAATATTGCAAACGGGTCGTTTTTCAAGATGTTCTTATCCAAATAGATAGGTAAGAAGGAAGCGATATCGTCACGGCTATATCCGAAGGTCATTTGAGTCAAGTCGTTTGTTCCGAACGAGAAGAACTCAGCATGTTTTGCAATTTGATCGGCTATCAAAGTAGCGCGTGGAATTTCAATCATTGTACCTACTGAATATTTAACTTTATCCTTGTATTCGGCAAATAATTGTTCAGCAGTGGCACGGATAATTCCTTCCTGCATTTTGAATTCTTCAACAGTACCGATAAGCGGAACCATAATTTCAGGAATAGCAGTAATGCCTTTTTTCTTTAAATTAAGGGCTGCTCCGATGATAGCTTTGGTTTGCATCTCTGTAATTTCAGGATAGGTGTTGCCTAAGCGACAACCACGGTGACCAAGCATCGGGTTAAATTCACTCAGAGATTTAACACGTTCTTGTATGGTTTTCAGTGGCAACTTCATCATATCTGCCATTTCCTGTTGACCTTTTTCATCGTGTGGCACAAACTCATGCAATGGCGGGTCAAGCAAACGAACGGTTACGGGTAGTCCTTCCATTGCTTTAAAGATTCCTTCGAAGTCAGCCAACTGATAAGGCAAAATTTTATTCAATGCTGCTTTTCTTCCTGCTGTATCTTTGGCAAGAATCATTTCGCGCATGGCTTTAATTTTTTCTCCTTCAAAGAACATATGCTCGGTACGGGTCAAACCAATACCCACTGCACCAAAGCTACGAGCCACTGAAGCATCAGCCGGTGTATCGGCATTTGTTCTAACCTGCAATTTTGCATATTTGTCGGCCAATTTCATCAAAGCCGTGAAATTTTTATCCAATTCTGCTGCTTTGGTAGCTACTTCACCTAAGTAAATGTCACCGGTAGAACCGTTGAGAGAGATGTAATCACCTTCTTTCAAAACCAAGTCATCAACAGTCATGGTTTTGCTTGCATAATCAATCTTCAATGTTCCGGCACCGGATACACAGCATTTACCCATACCCCGGGCAACTACGGCAGCGTGGGAGGTCATACCACCACGAGCAGTCAGGATACCTTCGGCAGCAGCCATACCGGCTAAATCTTCCGGAGAGGTTTCAATACGTGTCATGATTACTTTTTCACCTTTGGCAACCCATGCAGTAGCGTCATCAGCATTGAAAACGATACGACCCGTAGCTGCACCCGGAGAAGCGGCTAAACCTTTAGCAATAACTTTTACTTTTTTAATTGCAGCTTGGTCAAAAACCGGATGTAATAATTCATCCAATTTCAGCGGATCCATGCGTAAAAGAGCAGTTTTTTCATCAATCAAACCTTCTGCATGCATGTCCATGGCAATTTTTACCATGGCAGCACCGGTACGTTTACCATTACGGGTTTGCAACATCCAAAGTTTACCTTCTTGAATGGTAAACTCCATATCTTGCATATCTTTATAATGAAGTTCCAATTTTCTCTGAAGATCGAATAATTCCTGATAAACCTTAGGCATGGTTTCTTCTAAAGAAGGATAGTTGGCAGCTCTTTCTTTGGGGGTCATACCGGCTAATGTACCGGCACGTTCCGCACCAATCTTGGTTATTTGAAGCGGTGTACGTGTACCTGCCACCACGTCTTCACCTTGTGCGTTGAATAAGAATTCACCCATGAAAAGATTTTCACCGGTTGCTGAGTCGCGGCTGAAGCACACACCACTTGCAGAGGTGTTGCCCATATTACCGTAAACCATGGCTTGAACGTTTACTGCAGTTCCCCATTCTGAAGGAATGCCTTCCATCTTACGGTATAATATAGCCCTGTCATTCATCCAGGAGTCGAAAACGGCAGTGATAGCTCCCCACAATTGTTCATAAGCTGATTTAGGGAAGTCGTGACCCGTTTGTTTTTTAACCACAGCTTTAAAGCGAGCTACTAACTCTTTCAAGTCATTAACGGTTAAGTCAGTATCCAACTTAACTCCTTTTTCTTCTTTTAGCTCTTCAATAATTAATTCAAATGGGTCGTGGTCGTTTTTGTTTTCAGGTTTCATACCCAATACAACGTCGCCGTACATCTGAATGAAGCGTCTGTATGAATCCCACACAAAACGCGGATTACCTGTTTTGCGTGACATGCCTTCAACAACTGCATCATTCAAACCCAGGTTAAGGATGGTGTCCATCATACCCGGCATGGAAGCGCGAGCTCCTGAACGTACGGAAACCAATAACGGATTCTCAACATCCTCGAATTTGGCATTCATGATTTTTTCCAAATAAGCTATAGCTGCTTCAACTTCGGATTTCAGCAATTTGACTACCTTTTCCTTACCTAAAGCATAATACTCATTACAAGTATCTGTGGTAATGGTGAATCCCGGAGGAACGGGAATACCGATCAAATTCATTTCAGCCAGGTTGGCACCTTTACCACCTAACAAGTTTCTCATACTTGCATTCCCTTCGGCTTTGCCGTCTCCGAAGGTGTAAACTCTTTTAATGTTACTCATAAGTTATTAATATATAGATTGATAAATTTCTGAAAAATCAAAGTGCAAAAGTAGTCATTTTTTTGCAGATAAAAAAGAGAAGGTATGTATGTGTTTTATATGGAAATTTCAGATGAGGTGATTTTTATGTGCTGCTGTTTCTTTGTTAAAAATACGCTGCAATCCGTCTCCTCATTACCAACAATTCTTCAGCTACCTCGGGTTCCCACTTCCATATCCTATGTAACCTTACTTTTTTCCACAAAGCTTTAATATTTTTGCCTAAATATAAAGCAAGTTTACCCAAATGAAATTGCAAAGGGATAAGGATAAAAAGCATCCACCAGGAGAATCCGCAAACGGAGTTGATTATCAGGGCTTGTATCAAATAGAAGATAGGGAAAAAAACTATAGAGGCAACGTAGTAAACGGAGCTGTAAAATCCGATAAATTTGATTTTCATCAATTTAGGAATGAATGAGACGATGGCTGCCGGAATAATATTGAATACCAAACCGGGCAGCGAGAGCAGAGTATTTAGGATGATTGTTGCCCATTTGAGGATGGTTTTGAAGGTACCTGGCTTTGGCTGAATAAGAGTTTCAGTATCAATTTTTACCTTTTGCAGACCTTCTTTGTACTTTTTGCACAACCGGTCGAAAGCTTCCATTTCTTCTGTGGTAGCACTTTCTTCTTTGGCAACCAATTGTTTGCCAACATGCATGCGGGCAATAAATCGGTTATAAGTGTTGTCTTCTAAGTTTAAACTTGACAGGCTGTCGGCTTGACATGCTTCTACAGCCGTGTAGAAACTATCATAATAATCATTTGTTGCTAAATCTAATGTTAAGGTTTTTAGTTTATGATACAGTTCATCTTTGACTGCATTCAATCCTTTCGCTTGATTTTCATTGTATATGTCCATGAAATCAGCGACTTTGATTGGTTCTCCGATATTGACAATCAGGTGAGCACCGGGATAGACATAATCGCCATAATCTAATCCCACCGGGACGATATTTACAGATTCCCCTGCCGGCATCTTTTCCTGGGCACTAAAGGCAATTCTGAAAATACCTTTTACCAGGGGGCGAATCTTTCTTTCCAATTCCTGATTGCCTTCCGGCATCACACATAAGGCTGAATGGTTCAGCAAGGTCTCATCTGCCATTGCGAAAGATTCCTGGTTTTTGGCCAGGTTTTCATAGCCGTCTCTAATCCTGAAAGCAGGCATTATTTTGATAAACTGTATGAATTTTACGACGATTTTGGGCAGATTGAACAAGTCGGAGCGGGCTAAAAACACCTTGGGCTGATTAAAGGGAGGCAGTGCTAAAATGGCCAGAGCATCCATCAGGGCATTCTGGTGATTGGGCGCAAAGATAATCGGTTCATCCTTAGGAATATGCTCCAATCCTTTGATGCTGATTTCGTTGAAGTATTGCTTGAATGACCAAACCACATATTTTTTGCAAATCAGATAGGATGTAGTGTTTTCGTATATTTTCGCCATAAACAGAAAATCTGATGTATGTGAAATCAATCCCTCAGAGGTTTCCGGCTCCAGTAGAAAGAAATGCCCAACCCGGAAATAATATGCCAAATTCCCCACCAGGCGGTTACGAATAACATACCGCCTAACATCAATTCGGGCGGAAAGATCTTGGGGTTAAATAAAAGTACCAATCCCAACCCTGAGTTTTGTATGCCGGTCTCGATGGTGATGGTACGTCTGTTGGCGTCACCTAATTTAAACACGCTGGCGATACCATAACCTGTTGCCAAAGCCAAACCATTGTGAATGAGTACGATGATGAATATATAGAATATATGTTTGATAAAGAGGTTAAAGTTTTGAGAAAATGCCAATATTACCATCACCAAAAAGAACACTATGGATAAATACTGTATAGGCTTTTTGATTTTCTTGGTAATACCGGGTAAAAAATGAGCAAATAAAATTCCTAAAATTAAAGGAATACCCAATAAGATAAATACGGTTTCAAACATTTGCCATTTGTCAATTTCCAAAGGTTGCAAAGCATGAGCAGCGTGTTTGTTGATGTATCTTACATACAAACCTCCCCATATGGCAAAGTTTGCAGGTGTGGTAAATACTGACAAAGAAGTAGATACTGCAGTCAGTCCAACCGATAATTCGGTATTGGCTCTGGAAATGGACGACATGAAATTTGAAATATTGCCGCCCGGACAGGCTGCTACCAGTATCATTCCCATGGCTACCATGGGTGGAATGAATTTGTAAAAAATTATAACGATGAGGAAAGTTATCAGAGGTAAGGCAATTAACTGCGATGTCATTCCGACTATCAGGGCTTTGGGTTTTGTGAATAAGTGTGCAAATTCTTTGGGCTTGATTCCCAATGCAACCCCAAACATCACAAATGCTAAAATAATGTTGATGGTATGCATCCCTGCCGCATTGAAATTGATTTTTACAGGGTCTAATGCTAATAAAGATTCATACATGATATTTGATGTTAAGCGTCAAATTGATTAATTTTGAGCAAATTTATCCGGCAAAGATAAAAGTTTTTTAATTAGATATGTAATTTTGAAAAGTTTTTTAAGTATTGATAATGATAGATTCGTATCTTACAATCCGAACGCAATCATCCGGTTTATATAAATCCAAAGGCAGTAAATTTTTATCTTTTGCACACCCCGTAAAAGATACGGAAGAGGTAAAAGATTTAATAACAGGCTATAAAAAACAGTATCACAATGCGCGGCATGTTTGTTATGCCTATGTGTTGGGTCCCGAACGGGATGATTTTCGATTCAATGATGATGGAGAACCTTCAGGAACAGCCGGCAAACCGATATTGGGACAAATTAATGCAAGAAATCTAACGAATGTTTTGGTCGTTGTAGTCAGGTATTTCGGAGGTATCTTGTTAGGAACGGGAGGCTTGGTTACAGCTTACAAAGAAGCAGCTTCGGATGCATTGGAACAGGCTGAAATCATTGAGAAAACAGTAGACAGTAGCATCAGAATAGAGTTTGAATATCCTGATATAGAGGTGATTATGAGTACAATCAAAGCATGCGAAGCAGAAATTGTCCAACAAGATTTTCAAGAAATATGTACCATGATACTTTCAGTTCCATTAGCTTATAAATTTTCATTAATGGATAGTCTGGAAAAAGTTTCCAAAATCGAAATTCTTTTCTGATTTAGGTGTGTAAATTTGAAGTATTTTTAATATCTTTGCACGAAAATATGAAGAAAGAATACTTTACATATGACAGGGCTTTATACCAACTGTATCGAAGCTTCCACATGTACAAAAAGTTTAGTAAACCAATGTAAATCAGATTAGATTTGTGTTGGTTTTTTGTTTTTTATCATTTTAAATCTGCTGCGTATGAATAACAGTTTAGTTTCGATTACCGATTACAATAAGGAGGATATCCTGTCTATCCTTGATGCTGCGCGCGGCTTTGAAAAAAAGCCTGACAGAGACACCTTGAAAGGTAAGGTGGTTGCTACATTATTCTATGAGCCTTCTACCAGAACAAGACTGAGTTTTGAAACGGCAGTTTTGAGATTAGGAGGTTCTGTGATAGGATTTTCCGACTCGGGGACTTCCAGTTCGACGAAGGGAGAAACCCTAAACGACACCATCCGTATGGTTAGTTGCTATGCTGACGCTATTGTGATACGGCATCCTTTGGATGGTGCTGCCAGGTATGCGGCTGAAATTTCTCCTGTGCCGATCGTCAATGCCGGTGATGGATCTAATCAACATCCGTCTCAGACATTACTTGATTTGTATTCAATCAGGAAAACGCAGGGAACATTGGAAAATCTGAAAATTTGCATTGTAGGAGATTTGAAATATGGCCGTACGGTTCATTCGTTGATTGAGGCAATGTCTTATTTTAAGCCTGAGTTTAAATTTGTGTCACCGGATGAATTGAAAATCCCCGAGGAATACAAGATTTTCTGTAGAAAACATAATATTCCCTTTACGGAGACAGCCGATCTGAATAATAGTTTCAATGATGCCGACATTTTGTATATGACAAGGGTACAGAAAGAGAGATTCCAGGATTTGATGGAGTATGAAAGGGTGAAAAATGTTTATACATTGCATAATGAAATGATTAAACACACAAAGTCCAATTTGAGAATACTGCATCCGCTCCCTCGTGTAAACGAAATCAGTATGGATGTGGATAAAAATAAGAAAGCATATTATTTTCAACAAGCACAAAATGGTTTGTATGTTAGGCAGGCAATTTTGTCGAAAGTGCTGAAAATAAACTAAGAACTATAAACTAAGAACGATGAATGAAGAACAAAGAGCAAAGAACGAACTTAGAACTCAGAGCTCAGAACTCAGAACTCAAAACTCGGAACTCAAAACTCAAAACTCAAAACTCGGAACCCGTTAACTTCCCTAACTTCTTATAACTTCATTAATTTCCAAAACAACTACTAACTACTTAACCTCATTAACTTCCCAACATCAAACAATTATGGAAAAAGAACTGAAAGTAGCAGCATTAAAAAACGGAACAGTGATAGATCACATTCCGACTGAAAAGGTGTTTAAAATCGTGTCTATTTTGCGACTGAAGGTTTACGGTCAACTGTTGACCATAGGTAATAATTTGGATAGCAAAAGGATGGGTAGAAAAGGGATTATTAAAATCTCCAATCGTATTTTATCTGACGAAGAGACCAGTAAAATTGCATTGGTAGCCCCCAATGCCAGTATCAATATTATCAGAGATTACAAAGTAGTTGAAAAACGTGCATTACTGCTGGGAGATGAAATTCATGATGTGATGCATTGTGCCAATCCTATGTGTATTACTAATCATCAACCGATTCCTACCAAGTTTGTTGTGATAAAAGACAATGGTACTGCCAGGTTGAAGTGTAAGTATTGTACAAAAGAAGTTTTACAAGACGAGATTGATTTAAAAAAGAAATAATAAACAAAGCATGAAAGGGACATGAGCTGACTTAATTAATTATTTCGTCTATGTAAATGATTAAATTAGCTCATCAAGAGTTTCAATATATAACAACTTAAAAACAAATTATAATCGAATGAAAAGAGACCGTTTAATTTTTGACATCATCGACCGTGAGAAGAAACGTCAGATGAAAGGTATTGAGTTAATTGCATCTGAAAATTTTGTCAGTGATCAGGTTATGGAGGCCATGGGGTCGGTGTTGACTAACAAATATGCGGAAGGATATCCCGGAAGAAGATACTACGGTGGTTGTGAGATCGTTGATCAATCGGAACAAATTGCTATTGATCGCATCAAAAAGGTGTTTGGTGCTGAATGGGCTAACGTGCAGCCACACTCCGGCGCACAAGCCAATGCAGCCGTTTTCCTGGCTTGTTTGAATCCGGGTGACAAATTTATGGGTTTGAATTTATCCCATGGCGGACATTTGTCGCATGGTTCATTGGTGAATAGTTCAGGAATTCTGTATCAGCCTATTGCATATAATGTCAGACAAGATAACGGTTTAGTTGATTATGACGAGATGGAAGAAATTGCCCTGCGCGAACAGCCTAAATTGATTGTTGGCGGAGGGTCGGCTTATTCACGTGAATGGGACTACAAACGCATGCGCGAGATAGCCGACAAAGTAAAAGCAATATTAATGGTTGATATGGCGCATCCTGCCGGCTTGATAGCTGCAGGATTGTTGGATAATCCGTTGAAATATGCACATGTTGTTACTTCTACAACCCACAAAACATTACGTGGTCCGCGAGGAGGTATTATCTTGATTGGAAAAGATTTTCCAAATCCCTGGGGAAAAACCACGAATAAGGGGGAATTAAAAATGATGTCTGAATTACTCGACTCGGCAGTATTTCCCGGAGTTCAGGGCGGACCTTTACAGCATGTAATCGCGGCTAAAGCTGTGGCTTTCGGAGAATGCCTTCAGCCTGAATATAAAGAGTATCAAAGTCAGGTAAAGAAAAATGCTAGGGCGCTTGCTGAAGCTTTGATTAAGAGAGGATTTACCATTGTTTCAGGCGGTACCGACAATCACTCTATGTTGGTTGACCTGCGTACAAAGTATCCTAAACTTACCGGTAGGGAAGCCGAACAGGTGCTTGTTGATGCAGATATAACCTGTAACAAGAATATGGTGCCTTTTGATGATCGTTCTGCTTTCCAGACTTCGGGAATTCGTTTGGGAACACCGGCAATCACTACACGTGGTGCCAAAGAAGATTTGATGTGTGTAATTGCTGAAATGATTGAGACCGTACTTTCAAACAAAGATGATAAAAAAGTAATTGACTCAGTAAAGAAAAGAGTCAACGAAACTATGGCTCAATATCCTTTGTTCGCATATTGAACCCTTAATTTGCTCACTCCAATATGCTCGAACGAATATACGAACTTTCCGCACATACCGATATCATTGTTTTTTTTGGTGTGAATAATGCCAACCTCTATTTGTTGAAAAATTTATTTCCGCAAGTCAGAATAGTCGGACGTGGTCATGCTATTAAGATTGAGGGGGATGAGGAAAATGTAAATTTGGTGATGCAGCATCTGAAGAATTTGGAAAAATTCTGTATTGAAAATAATACTTTGAGTGAAGAGGCTGTTATTCAGATTGTGAAAGGGGAAGAGCCTGTAGAAGTCGTTAATAATTCTAACTTGATTTTACATGGTTTGAAGGGTAAGTCTATTTTAGCCCGAACACCCAATCAGCAACGATTAGTCAAGGAATTTGAACTTAATGATTTGGTTTTTGCCATTGGTCCCGCCGGGACAGGAAAAACTTACACTGCCATTGCCCTGGCTGTGAAGGCTTTAAAGAATAAGGCTATCAGGAAGATAATATTGAGTAGACCAGCAGTGGAGGCAGGGGAGAAACTTGGTTTTCTGCCGGGAGATATGAAGGAAAAAATTGATCCTTATTTGCAACCCCTGTATGATGCTTTGCAGGATATGGTTACGCCACTCAAACTCAGGGAGTATATAGAAAACGGCACCATTCAGATTGCACCCTTGGCTTTTATGCGTGGACGTACGCTTACGGATGCCGTAGTTATTTTAGATGAAGCACAAAACACCACCCGTTTACAGCTTAAGATGTTTCTAACCCGTATGGGTCTGAATACAAAGATGATAGTGACGGGCGATATTACGCAAATTGACTTGCCCACTACCCAGAAGTCGGGTTTAATTGATGCAATGTCGGTTTTGAAAAATGTGAAGGGCGTGTCACGTGTTGATTTCGATAAATCGGATAAAGTTCGTCATAAATTCGTGCAAAGGATTGTGGAGGCGTATGAGAGGAGTGAAGAGCAAAGAGCAAAGAGTAAAGACAAAAGAACAAAGACAAATTAACTAAGAACGAAAAACGATAAACTAAGACCCCGGAACCCGGAACACGAACCTCGTAACTTTCCTAACTTCCCTAACTTCTTATAACTTCATTAACTTCCAAAACAAACTACTAACTACTCATAAACAATGAACATCCTTTTTCTCGGCTCAGGGAATGTTGCCACACATGTAGCACTTGCCATTCATAAAACCGAACATCGGATTGTGCAGGTTTACAGCAGGAAAAAAGCTTCTGCTGCTGCTTTGGGCAATCGCCTGGGCGTACCATATACCCATCTTGTGGAAGAGATTATGCAGGATGCTGATTTGTATATTTATGCCGTCAGTGATGATGCCTTGACATCTTTAGTTTCGTTGAATATTGCACCGCAAGCCATGCATGTGCATACCGCAGGAAGTGTTGCCATGGATATTTTCAAAGGCTATAAAAAACATTATGGAGTCCTATATCCTTTACAAAGTCTTTCAAAAGATAAAGCCATAGATTTTCAACAGGTTCCTTTGTTGTTGGAAGCATCGGATGAGGTAGTCAAACAGGCTTTGGATACTTTGGCTAAGGAGATTTCAGGACAAGTATATCATTACAATACCGAACAACGCCTGAAAATACATCTTGCAGCAGTTTTTGCCAATAACTTTGTGAATCATTTGTTTCATATTGCTTCTGATATCATGGAGTCTTCCGATGTTGATTTTAACTTGCTGAAGCCCTTGATCAAAGAAACGGTAGAGAAGATCAGTCATCTTTCTCCTGCTGAGGCACAAACCGGCCCGGCTAAGCGCAATGACCAAAAAATCATGAAACAACACCTGGAAATGCTGAAAGATCAGCCTAAGCTTCAGAGTTTATACAGGGAGCTATCCCAAATGATTTTGGAGCAGTATCTCCATCAGTCTTGAAATGGCATAATCTCCCAATTCGTCGATTTGGATTTGTACGAATTGCTCCCAGTTTTTATTTTTTGCATCGATTTCTATAAGCACACATTGGGCAAAAATCCTTTGATGAGTCAGGATGTGTTTGATAGGAGGACTTACAGACCGGATGTGTACGTCGGATTGAATGTCTGAAAATAGCGTTTTAAAATAATCGTGTTGGGTTAATTCATTTTTATCTAACAACTTCTCATCCTCAATCAAAGGGAACTCAAATAAATTTTTCCAAATATCATTTTGTGTTCGTTTTTGTAGCCAAGTCTGATTGCCGGATTTGATAAATAGATAATTGAAAAACCGTTCTTTGGTTTGTATTTTTTGACGTTTTACCGGTAATGCCGATACCTGATTTTCGGAATAGGCAATGCATTTGTCAGCTAAGGGACATTCATCGCACGCGGGCGAAACAGGCACACATTGCAAAGCACCAAATTCCATGATGGCCTGATTGTGTAAGCCCGGTTGGGCTGTGTCTAAAATTTCTTGTGCCAGTTGTTTGAATACTTTCTTTCCAGCCGTAGAGTCAATGGGTGTGTCCACACCGAACAATCTTGAAAGCACCCGAAAGACATTGCCGTCCACTACCGCAAAAGGTAAATTATACGCAAAAGAACAAATAGCGGCAGCGGTATATTCTCCTATGCCGGCGAGTTGTATGACTTCTTCATAAGTATTGGGAAACAATCCGTTGTGTTTGCTTACTATTTGACGTGCAGCTTTGTGCAGGTTTCTTGCCCGTGAATAATAACCCAATCCCTGCCAATATTTTAAAACTTCATCTTCAGAAGCAGTTGCTAAACTGGTTACATCAGGAAAACGTTCAATAAACCTGTGGTAATAATCCAATCCTTGATTGACACGTGTCTGTTGCAGGATAATTTCCGAAATCCAAATTTTATAAGGATAGCTAATATCCCGCCAAGGCAAATCGCGCTTGTGGGTTTGATACCATTGTATGAGTGTTGATGAGAGGGGCATTTTTGTACGTGCAAAAGTAACCATTTGTTTTTCTATTGCAAAAATAATATTAGTTTTGCAGCCGAAATGTAGTAAAAGCAAAACCTTGTATAATTATTCATAACATCCAAAGAAACAGATTCATATGAGCAACAACATTATTGGTAAAAAGATTACTACGCTGTGTGCGGACAAAAATATCTCGTTTGAGACCTTGTCCGAACTTTCAGGTCTGAAAAAAGAACAAATACAAATTATATTGGATAGCGACAATATCCCTTCCTTAGCTCCACTTATCAAGATTGCTCGTGCTTTGGGAGTGCGTTTGGGGACTTTCCTGGATGATTCAACTGCGTTGGGTCCTGTCGTATATAAGAAAGCGGAAAATATTAATCCGGTAACCTTTTCCAGCCAGTTATCTTCAGCCAACTCACATTTGGACTTTACAGCCTTGGCATCCAAAAAATCGGGTAGGGCGATGGAGCCGTTCTTAATTACCGTAACAACTGATTGTAGTCAAAAACCCGTTTTGTCATCTCACGAAGGTGAAGAATTTATTTATGTGCTTGAAGGCAGTATCAAAATCATTTACGGTAAAGATGTTTACGTTGTGCATGCCGGTGAAAGCATTTATTACGACTCCATAGTTGAGCATTTGGTAACATCCAATGAATGTGAACCGGCCAAGATATTAGCAGTGGTTTATACACCCCTATAATCAAGTTTAAAACAGGATTTCCTGCACTTAATTGAAAGGTTTATAAAGTTTATAAAGTAACCGGAATTTAGCAATCAGATTATGCAATTATACGACCTCACTTTAGGCGATTGGCTTGAGCATTGGGCAAAAGAGACTCCCGACAAAGAATATATAGTGTATTCCGACCGTGATTTACGTTTTACGTGGAAGGAATTTAATGCCCGTGTTGATCACATGTCAAAAGGCTTGTTGGCTATCGGTGTTCAAAAAGGCTCAAATGTAGGTATTTGGGCACAGAATGTACCTGATTGGCTGACTTTCCTATACGCTTGTGCAAGGATAGGAGCGGTAGCAGTTACCGTTAATACCAACTATAAACAGCATGAATTGGCTTTTGTGATGGAGAACTCTGACATGCACACACTTTGCCTGACTGATGGAGCTGCGGGATATAATTATTTGGATATGGTTTACGGATTAATTCCGGAATTAAAAACGCAGGCACGCGGACATTTACATAGTGAGAAGTTTCCCGAACTTAAGAATGTTGTATATATCGGTCAAGAAAAATATCGTGGCATGTACAATACCGCCGAGTTGCTGTTGTTGGGAAATTCAAAAAGTGACGAAGAACTGCAAAAGATAAAATCCACTGTTAAATGTCACGATGTTGTGAATATGCAATATACCTCAGGAACCACAGGATTTCCAAAAGGAGTGATGCTTTCTCACCACAACATCGCCAACAATGGTTACCTTACCGGTGAGCACATGAAATTCACGCAAAACGACAAATTGTGTATTTGCGTACCGCTGTTTCATTGTTTTGGAGTGGTTTTGGCAACCATGAATTGTTTGACCCATGGCTGCACGCAAGTGATGGTAGAAAAGTTTGATCCGCTCGTGACTTTGGCATCCGTTCATAAAGAACGATGCACTGCCCTGTATGGAGTTCCAACCATGTTTATTGCCGAATTAAATCATCCCATGTTTGAGATGTTTGATATGAGTTCCTTGCGTACCGGTATCATGGCAGGATCCCTCTGTCCGGCTGAGTTGATGAAGCAAGTCAATGAAAAAATGTTTATGAACATTACCAGTGTTTATGGTATGACAGAATCCTCTCCCGGTATAACACAAACCCGTGTGGATGATAGCTTTGAAGTACGTACTAACACCGTCGGTCGTCCTTATGAATTCACGGAAGTGGAGATAAGAAATCCTGAAACCGATGAAGTATGTCCGGATGGTGTTGAAGGTGAAATATGTTGTCGCGGTTATTTGTTGATGAAAGGTTATTATAAAAACCCTAAAGCTACGGCACAGGTCATAGATAAAGACGGTTGGTTGCATTCCGGAGATTTGGGCATAAGGGATAAAAATGGAAATTATCGAATCACCGGTCGTATTAAAGACATGATTATACGTGGAGGAGAAAATATATCTCCAAAAGAGGTGGAAGACTTTCTATATACCATGCCCGGAGTTCAAGATGTACAAGTGGTGGCAGTTAAATCTCTTCGTTACGGAGAAGATGTGGGGGCTTTTATCATCCCAAAAGAAGGCTATCATTTCACCACTGAGGACGTACGAGATTTTTGCAAAGACCAAATTGCCCGTTTCAAAATACCACGTTATGTATTTACTGTGAAAGAATTTCCCCTTACCGGTAGTGGTAAAATTCAGAAATTCAGATTGAGGGAGATGGCATTGGAGATTTGTGAGAAAAAGGGAATAGAGATTATTTAAATACTTCATTTTTTTGTCTTGACACAAAAAAACGAAGCAGTTGGGCACTTATGAAATCAGCATAAGTTAAATGCTGCCGGCAGCAATTCCTCCGCACTTGAAATATGATAAATGTATTCTGTGCCGAATAGGTATATATTGATGGGGAATTTGAATCGTCTTTCCGCTTCTAATAATGTTTGGCGACAAATGCCGCATGGAGAAACGGGTTGTGCGGAAAATTCGTGCCGCACATAAGCGGCAATGGCAATAGCCTTTACCGGTACATCCGGATATTCTGTGTTGGCATAAGAGAGTGCAACTCTTTCAGCGCAAATGCCGGCAGGAAATGCGGCATTTTCTTGATTGCTGCCTAAAAATAAGGCTCCGTTTTCAAGTAATACGGCAGCTCCAACATGGAACTTAGAATAAGGAGCATAAGAGTTTTTGACTTGTTCCTTTGCCTTGGTTATCAGCACTTGTATTTCAGGCTCTAACTCTGTAAAACGATAAATATTGACAATGGTTTCAATGATTTTTTGTTTCATAATTAAAATTTTTATTTGTTAACCCGAACAAGCCAACTTAATGTTACTGAAGCGGTTATAGGGTTCGAGTTGTCGAAATAATCTCTCTTGTCGTTGGAGTATATATCACTTGCGCCGAAATTTCCTCTTGCTTCAAGTTGTAACACCTGTCTCTTGATGTGGAATGAAAATCCTAGTCCTGCAGTCAGACCGTATTTAAATTTATTCTGAATGGCACGTATATGTTGTTCGGCTGTTGAGCTTGGATTGCTGTTTTGCAATACGGTTTCGTTGATAAGATATCCGATTTCCGGTCCCAGGTTCAGAAAGAAACGTGCGTTTTTTCCGAAATAAATATGTGTAAGAAAAGGTAATTCAATGTAATCCAATCTTTTGTCGAAAGTTCCACCGCTTTCACTCCAGCCTCTTTGTATATAATTTAATTCAGCCTGAACACCTAGATGTTTTTCAGAAATGTACCTGAATACGAATCCGCCTTGATATGCCAAGAGATAACTTTGCTCAACTACAGGCTTGAAATAAACCATGGAACCGGTCGCTCCACCCGATAAGCCCACATAAGTCTCTTTCCGGAATTTGTTGTTTTGCCCTACGGCAAAAGGTAAAAACAAGACAGAAAAAAGACTCAGAACAGCTATTTTGACCCAATGTAAGTTTTTCATTATTCGTAATGAATTAACAAACGGTTCAGATAACCTCCGCGAGGTGAAACTTTTTCATACTGCATATCTGATTGTATGCCCTCTGAAAAAGGATAGTAATCTATTTGTGCTTCGTTTTTAGGAAGAATGTATTTGATGAAATAACTCAGTAAATCATAACCTAATAGATCGTAACGAGGCAATCCTTCCGAAGGTGACCAATCGAATAAATCCGAAAAACTATTGATGTAATAATCAAATTTTTCATTAGGAAACTCATTTTTAAAAGCAGAGAGATAAAAAGAACGCGGCCTCTCTAACTTGGAACTTCTCCAGGAATACGGTTCGTAAATTTTTATTTTTACAAAAGTTGATAGGCGATTGAATTCACGCAGATATATATTTAGATTGTTGATTCTTGTCGTATTAAAGAAAATGATATTTTCTTTCCAGGGATCTAATCCATTCCAGATATATTCTAATGAATCAGGGTGAAGCTGAATAGTTTTATAAGGGGTATCGGATGCATTTAAGTGATGTTTGAGCATGTTGGTGAGTGTCAATCCGTCATCGGTGGCATTTACCTGAGGTAGTTCGGCAAATACTATCTGACTCAAAGCACCTTCAGTTCGGAGGATTTCAAGTATCTTTTGCAACTCAATTTCTTGTCCCGGATTGAACTGATAAATATAGGGATTTGACTCGATGTCGAATATCTTGGACGAAAAAGGGATCAGGGTTTTAATTTTGTTGTTGCGGGCATAGTCACTCACAATGGATATTTGATTGGAATAGGCAGGTCCTACGATTAAATCAATATCCCATGGCATGCTGTCTTTTAATATTTCCATTATTTTGATATCGGACTTATCGGTGTCAAAAGTATAGATATCAAATGATATTCCCTCTTGCTTTCTCTGGTTTATTGCTGCCAATGCTCCGGCATAAAACTCTACGAAACGTCTGTCAACCGCATCTTGATTTTGCTCCAATAAGAAGGGGAGCAAAAAAGCAATTTTTACTTTTTGCGGTTTTTTTGTTGCCAGTTGGTCAATCTTTAAATCCTTTCCGCTGAAAATCTCCTCAACTTGCTGCTGAACCTCTTTTCCCGAAAGTTCTGTTTCCCTCTTTACTTCCTCAGCTACTTCTTCAACTTTATCTCCTTTTTTTGTGGGAATCTTTAACACTTCACCCGTCTGAATCGCTCTGCCGGTTATTTGCGGATTAGCTGCAAGCAATTCTTCCTGGGTAATATCGTATATTTTGGAAATTCTATATAAGGTCTGTTGCCTTTCAACCACATGCTCTATGTAGTTTTTTTCTTTTGATTCCTCTTTATGAATCGGAATATAAATTTCCATACCGGCTTTTAAACCATCAGCCGCATGAGGATTATAAGCCCGAATGATATCTTCCGTAGTATTGAAATTTTTACCAATTCTGTAAAAACCCTCAGCCGGTTTTACTTTATACACGATGCACTCAACTCCATTGACCATTTTGATGGGGTAGGATGGGACTTGCGCAGACAATGAGCAAAATTGAAAAAAGACCAAAATGATGATGAATAATAAGCGAGCAGAGTGATGAGCTTTCCGCGCGTGATGTACCAGTTGTTTCTCCATTTCCTATAATCTTTCGGTTTATATGATGGGATTGAAACGCAAATTTACAAAAATAATGGTACTAAAGTAGTAAGTGGGTAATAAATCAAACAATTTTTTGTTATTAAATTGAAAAACTTACTTTTGCACTTATTCATCACACTATCCAATTTGATATGATTTTCAACAAACAGTGTCACGGCTATATTTTGAAGATGAAAATGCTTTTTATGCTGATTTTTTTGTCGATTATGACAACTGTTTCAGCCCAACAGATCGGGATCACTTCCGGGAAAGGGAAAATATATGATCAGTATGCTGGGATTGACTATCTGGTTATGATGTATGATATTAATGCTGCTGCTGAAATTTCTGTGACTTTGCCGGCAAGCACGTTAACAGTGAAATGGTATCGTTATCCCGATAATCTTGAAATAAGTAATCAAAACTTCATTAATCCCGACGACCATACGGGTTATTTGCTCAAAATAGAAGGTACTTTAAATGGACAAGCCTACTATAAAGAATTGAGCATATGGGTGATAGATTATAAATTGTATGAACCCACATTGACGGCTTTGGAATTTCCTGATCCTGCCTCAACCGGCTGTAAGCAAATGAGTTTAACTTTAGAAGGACAAATTCCTGCCATGTTTTACAAAGCACCTAATCAACAACAATACTCTATTGACAGGGAGTTCAATTTACAATATGAAAGTTTGGAGTTTGAAGATGGTGAATGGCGTGATTTGTCGGTGGAAATGCCGGTGCTCATAACGGATAACATTGTAGAAATCAGTGAGTCACCCTTGAAAGATACATATTTTGCCTTGAAAGGTGATCAATTTGCCGAAGATTTGGGATTGGAGCCGTATGAGATACAAAGTAGTCTGTATCAGGCTATTCGTGTGTCAGCCCATATCAAGACAGAAACTGAAGTACGTACGGAGAAAAATGAAGGAGATCGCCCGGAGGATATTACCGTTCTTTCCGGTTCTGCTCCGTTGGATATCAATTTTACTTCCTTATCCAACGAGCCGGTAGCCAATTATTTTCGATGGGAAATCAGTGCAGACGGACAAGAACCATTTATTATCAGGACCGGACTTTCGCATAAGTATTCTTTCAAAGAAGCCGGGACATTTACGGTGAAATTGATAGCGAGCAATAATTATTGCACTGATATGGATTCTGTTGTTGTAAAAGTCTCTGAGTCGGCTGTTTATGCTCCTAATGTTTTTACACCCAATGGAGATGGAATTAACGATGAATTCAGGGTTGCCTATAAATCCATCGTCGAATTTAATTGCTGGGTTTTTAACCGTTGGGGACAAGAGGTTTACCATTGGACTGATCCTCAGAAAGGCTGGGATGGTACCGTCAAAGGGAAACCTGCTTCCGAAGGTGCTTATTTTTATGTCATTCGTGCCAAAGGTGCCGATGGTATTGAGTATAAGTTGAAAGGAGACATTAATTTGTTGAGAGGCAAGGAGAATTTGTGATTTCTTTCCCAAAAAAACCTTACTTTTGTTGCTTCAAATTCTTTCAATCAATATGGGCAAAAAAAACATTATACAAATCGACATTGATCAGGTGCTCAAAACTAAGGCACCAAACACTAAAGTGCCGAAATTTGTCGCCAATTATCTCAAAAAAATAGCGCATCAGGACGATTTTAATTATTTCTTCAGGACTTACCCTGACGTAAGAAATATTGATTTTATTGAGCAAGGTTTGGAGTTTTTAGGAGTTTCCGCCTCGGTGGAGGGCAAGGAAAATCTTCCTCCCAAGGATGGAAGATACATATTTGTCAGCAATCATCCGTTGGGTGGATTGGATGGCATGATACTCGGCTATTTGATTGGTAAGGAGTATGACGGAAAAATACGCTATTTCTCCAATGATTTGATCATGTATTTAGAACCCATGAGCGAGCTTTTCATACCAATCAATAAGTTGGGGGCTGCTCAATCGAGGGGAAGCGCCGAGAAGATGCGGGAACTGTACGAATCGGACCATCACCTGATCACTTTCCCTGCCGGCATATGTTCCAGAAAAATTAAGGGTAAAATTGTTGACTTGGAATGGAAGAAAAGCTTTGTCAGCAAAGCCGTTGAGTACCAGCGTGATGTGGTGCCTATTTATTTTCATGGCAGGAACTCTAATTTTTTCTACAACTTAGCCAATCTACGCAAATTCCTTGGTATCAAGTTTAATATAGAGATGATGTATTTGGCTGATGAAATGTTCAAGCAAAAGGGCAATCATTTCACTGTCAAAATCGGGAAACCTATATCCTGGCAAACTTTCGACAAATCAAAAACACCGTTTGAATGGGCGCAATGGGTGAGGGAGCAAATCTATAAAATCAAACAATCATAAGTCGAGCAAGCCTTCCGGGAGTTTCACGACAATTTCTTTCAGATCGTGATTAATTTCACGGATGTAATCGTCGGCAACGGGAATTAACAACTCGCCGCCCTCTTTTTCTACAACATACAGGGCGTTAGCCGTGGTGCGATCAATTTCGGTGATGACGCCAACTTTTCCTTGCAATACATCAATCAATTGGAATCCAACGAAGTATTCTAAGTTAAAGTTTGAATGCTCATCAGTTGCAAGGACTGATTTATCAACGTAAATGGCAAGCCCTTCGAAAGCACGGGCTTCATTTTCACTATCAACTCCTTCCAACGTCAGAAATCCGGTTGAATCAGTCTTGATGCGATATTCGCTTACTGTAAAAGGCACCCATATGCCATCCATCTCAAAAATAAAAAAAGGTAAGTTGTCAGCATCAAAAATATCAACTGTATAAGTAAACGACATTTCACCATGAATGCCGTGAGGCTTGATAATTTTACCGATCTCTATTAAATTGTCTTTGTGTAGCATAAGTGCATTTAATAAAATGATTGAAATTAACCCGACAAAAATAAATATAAAAAATGAGCTTATCAGCAATTTGATAAGCTCATTGTATTTTAAACATTATCCTTCAAAAACTTTAAACAAAGTATATGAAGAGATTGCATATAGCAACAGGATGGATATTAGAGATGATAAACTACAGCAGCAGTTAATTGGTTTCTATGCAATACACCGTCGGTTGTATTCATATCCAACATACCCCAGTCGTATCCAACTCTTAACTCAAATTTATCGTAGCGAGCACCTGCTCCCAAACCCAATTTAAGGTCGAAACGCGACAAGTCACTTTTATCATCATTATTTACATCAATATCGTAATGATTTATGGTAGCCTTTACTTCATTACCTAATACAGTAGTTTTAGTCACGGTTTGCTGGGCAATACCGAAGTTGATGGTCGGACCGGCAAATGCAAATACTTTCAGTGATGGGGCAATCTCAAAAGAATATTGTGCTTGAACCGGTACATCTACAAAGTGGCCGCTATAATTGCTTGTTACACCACCATTTTCATCACCCTTAAGCAATAAAGTGTATAATACTCCAAACCTTAGATCCAAATTCTGCATCAAATTATACTCCGACACAGGTCCTACCACGAAACCATTCACTGGTTCAGATGTGTTTTTTGTAACTTCATTGACATTTGCATAACCTGCTTGAATACCCACTTGTGCAGATAAATTCACTGCTAATGCTAATAATACAACTGTAATAACTGATTTAATTTTCATTGAATAAAATTTTTAAATAAATGATTAAAACTAATTAAACGCATATTTATCGAATAAGTATTCGAAAAAACTGCGCAAAGATACTAATAACAATTAAATTTATCAACTGAATTTTATCTTTTTCGCACTAAAAAAACTACGAAATGTATTTTTTGCTCATGAATTTCTCTTCTTCATACATAATATTCCAAGGCGTTGCCATTGGGCTGGTATATATTGCCCCTTCAGGGCGGTTTATTTATCAAACATGCAGTTCAATTTAAT
>Ga0116172_10001047_pt1 | contig 25993 bp, 19 predicted proteins | sample AD_UKC083_MetaG_FD_89799 | JGI IMG/M metagenome (GOLD analysis project Ga0116172, IMG submission 89799) | Active sludge microbial communities of municipal wastewater-treating anaerobic digesters from USA - AD_UKC083_MetaG | ecosystem: Engineered > Bioreactor > Anaerobic > Digestate | place: USA... | reverse complement strand
CAACGCCAACGGTGGCAATATAGCATTTAATACAGCCACGTGGGGCAGTGCCAACCCCGCTCTCAGTGGGCACGGCGGCACGCTCCAGTTTATTGCGGCCAGCGGTAAAACAATTACCGTGGGTGCCGCCACAACGCCCGGGATCATTGCAACCGGTGGCGCCGGTGGCGGCGGGTTGATCAAGGATGGCGCTGGCACCCTGGTTCTGAACGGGACCTCCGCCAATACTTATGGCGGGCCGACCACCGTTAACGCCGGAACGTTGACGGCGGGCAAGGTCAACGCCCTGGGGGCGGGGACCGCTCTCAATGACTTGACCATCAACGGCGGCACGCTGGGCATTGGCAACTTCAATCAGGCTGTGGATGGGGTGACGGTTGCCGGCGGCACGATTACCGGTGGCTCCGGCACTTTGACCGGAACCAGCTACGCTCTCCAGAGCGGCACGGTCAATGCAAAGCTTGGCGGGTCAGCCGCCGTGACCAAGACCACGGCGGGCACGGTGACGTTGGGCGCCGCGAACACTTATAGTGGCAACACCACCATTAGCGCCGGCACCTTGAAGCTTGGCGCCTCCGGTTCGTTTGCCAACAGCCCGAACATCATCATGAATGGGGGCACGCTGGATGTTTCCGCCGTCAGCGGGTTCACGCTGAGTGCCAGCCAGACGCTCAAGGGCAACGGAAATATTTCGGGTGCGGTGATCGCCAACGGCACGGTCTCGCCGGGAGCCTCGATCGGCACGCTCACCCTGGACTCCAGCCTGACGCTGGGGGCAGCGGCCAATACCCTGATGGAGATCAACCGCGCTGCCGTTCCTCAAAATGCCGACCTGATTTCGGCTGCGAGCATCACTTTGGGGGGTGTGCTGACCGTCACGGACATTGGCAGTGGTGGTTTTATGGCCGGCGATTCCTTCAATCTGTTTGATGGCACGCTGTCCGGCGCCTTTAATTCCTTGATCCTGCCGGTCCTGCCGTCCGGAAAAACCTGGGACACCTCAGGGCTCGCGGCCGGCGGCAACGGCATTCTGTCGGTCGTGCCGGAACCCTCCACGGCTGCCTGCTTCGGTTTGGGCGTTGCGGCCCTGCTGATCCTGCGGCGCCGCAAGGCTTGAGTTTTTCCCTCAACTGCCTTTTCTCTCATGCAGCAAGAGCCGCCAGTAGTGGCGGCTCTTGTGTTTGTACGCTGGGTCCGGGAGCGGACTTTATCCAACCCCAACGAAACCCCGGCATCCTGGGTTGTTCAACGCCTCGCTTCCAAGCTCCCCCTGCCGTCCGTCACCCTCTTTTGGGAGTCAGCAAACTTGCCACCTGCATGGATGCGCAACCGCGAGGCTGCTGCGCGCTGGCGCCAAGCCCTTGAGGGCAACGGCCAGCGTAACGGTTCCGAAACGGGAGGGAAGGGAAACATTTTTATCTATCCGGGGCTGGGGATTTTTATGCGCCGAGCGGACGGCCCTTTCCCGCTTGCCGGGGGCGGCTTTTGGGGGCGCCAAAAGCGGGCAAAAAAAAATTAAGAAAATTGTTGACACGGGGTCAGAGATTTGGCAATTTAGCCGCACAGATAAGATTAAACCTGTATCTAGAGAAATAAACGCATTATGAAAATCAAGATCGCTATCCTCATGGCAGCAACGCTGGCATTCGCGGCGTCCACCCAGGCGCAAGGCAATGTGTTATGGCAAGATGACTTTGAGTCGTATGCTAATACGGCAGCCTTAAGTGGTCCCTACACCCAATTCTATCCGAGCTTCCCGGTACTGTTGGATACGACTAAAGGCTCCGCCCAATCCATCCATTTTGACCTGCCGACTGCAAACAACCAACGTCGGATGTGGATCAACATTCCCGGGGGGCCCGTGACTCCGACTGATCAGGCCCCACTCAAGTTGGAGTTCTGGACTGATCTTGATACGGCGATTTGGAGCACGCGGCAATACATCGAGATCCGTAGCTACTCTGATGGCGAATACAACTCGGGCACTCTTAATCAACTCATTGCCTTGGGCTTTACTTCCTCGGGCGTGAATACTGCACGGATCAACCAGCGCGTCATGGCCGGATTTACTGGCACTGCGTGGGGCGACCTTACGGATACTTATGCGACCCGGGCGACTATCGCGGATCCTAACAATGACTGGACTAAATTGGCCATGGTGCTCTATCACAACAAGGTTGAGTTCTACGTCAATGATAACTTGGATACGACTCGGACGATGACGGCGGGGGTCGCGTTTGATAGTATTGTGATCGGCTCGGGCTTGAGCAGTGCCGGGGCAGATGTCTGGTTTGACGGTATTAAGCTGACGCAGGTTCCCGAGCCGTCCTCGGCGGTCTTGGCCCTCTTGGGCGGGTTGGGCGTCTTTGCCTGGATTAGCCGCCGTCGTCAGGCTTAATCCCGCGCCTTATTTGTGATTCGGCAAGGGCCGCCAGTCATGGCGGCCCTTGTGCTTTTCGACCAGGAAACGGGAGCCCCTCCTTGCTGTTTACGTGCCCTGCTCTCGCAATCATCGAGATTATGGAACCCGCACCCAGGGGGGGCTTTCGGCTTCTGCGTTTGGCGCCCCTGTTTTGGCAGCCCGTTTACGGTCATGAATGGGTGAGATGCGCCAAAAAAAATGTAAAAAAAGAAGAGAACAGTGTTGACATGCTCGCGGGAACTGGTATAAAGAGATACGATTAGGTGCTTGTGTGGCAAGAAGTGGGCGGCACAAGCGCAGAATGCTGAAAACGAAAAGAGAAGACTGGAAACTGACTATGAGAATCAGAAATCTTGTTGCGATTGGAGCAGTTAGCGCGATGGCGTTCACCGCGTCGGCCGCTACTACTTATGTAAATGAAACCTTCGAGTCCTATGCTGACACGGCAGCAATGCAGGTGAATTGGGGTTCGGCGGGAGCTGGAACACTGGATACCGCCTTTGGGAATCCGGGGCAATCGGCCACGCATCCGGGCGGTGCCGTTAATGTTTGGACAGGTTCTTCCTTCTCGCTTCTGCCGAGTTCCGGTGCTATCGTTCTGTCGGCGGATATTTATGACCCCGGGACAGGGCCGGCGCAGCGAAACACTGTTGGGCTGCGCAACGGGGCGAATCCGCTCTTTGAAATGGGCCATTACAACTCTCAAGGTTCCCAGTATGCGGTCCGTTTGGTTGCAATGTATGGGAATCCTAATTGGGTCTTCTTTCCCAACGTGACTCGGACGGCTGGATGGCATCACTACGAGGCGACCTTCACTGCCACGGATGTTACGATCACTTTGGATTTGAATAACGACGGCATTGTTGACAGTACGTTGAACTACAGCGGTTCGCCTTCCGCAAATCCGTTCGTTGATCTGAGGTTTGGTGGCCCATCTGGTAATAGCTCCGCTGGTCCGATGTGGGTTGACAACATCATGCTTTCGCAGATTCCGGAGCCGTCCGTCGCCATGCTTGGCCTGCTGGGCGGATTGGGAATGTTGTGGATTGCCCGGCGCCGCAACGTGTAATCACCTCCAGTTTTTCTGACGTGCCAGGGGCCGCCAGCAATGGCGGCCCTTGTGCTTTTCGACCAGGGAGGACGAGCGTTCCCGCAGAACGCGACTTCCCCGTCCATCTGCGAGCGTCAGGGCAGGGACGGCTGCTCGTCCACCCTAAAGAAGCCGCGGCATTCTCCCGGGCGCGTCTGGACCCTGCCCCCGGAGCGCCGACTTGCAGTCGGCTTTGCGTGACCGAAGACCGGTGAGTTCCGCTTTGGCCGATGGACATTCTAAGCCGACTGCAAGTCGGCGCTCCGGCCTGGGGCGAATCGGCCACGGTGGCACGGGCGAGAAGGGGCGCATTCTCCTTTCCCGCCGCGGCTCTTTGCCCTAAGCTGACGGCCACGATGCAGAAGGAGACCACGCTGGCCCTCTTGCAGCAGATGCTCGGCCCGGAGGCGCAATTCCGCGACGGGCAATGGTAGGCCATTGACTTGGCGGCCAACCAGCGGCAGCGATTGCTGGTCGTCCAGCGCACGGGCTGGGGGAAGAGCGTTGTGTATTTCCTGGCGGCCAAAATCCTGCGCGACGCCGGCGCCGGGCCGACGCTGCTCATCAGCCCGCTGCTCTCGCTGATGCGCAACCAGATTCTCGCCGCCGGGAGACTGGGCATCCGCGCGGCGACCATTCACAGCCAGAACCTTGAGGAGTGGGAGCGGGTGCGGGGCGTGCTGCAAACCAACGAGGTGGATGTGTTGATGGTGTCGCCCGAGCGCCTGGGCAACCACGCTTTCCTCAAGAAACTGCTGCCGCTCATTCAGGGCGGCATCGGCATGTTCGTCGTGGACGAGGCGCACTGCATCTCGGACTGGGGCCATGATTTCCGCCCGGACTACCGCCGCATCGTGCGCGTGCTGCGGTTGCTGCCGCCGCAAGTGCCGGTCATCTGCACCACCGCCACCGCCAACGACCGTGTCGTGCAGGATATCGAGTCGCAGATCGCCAGCCTCCGCATCCTGCGCGGCCCACTCGTCCGCCCCTCGCTCAAGCTCTACAATATCAAGCTGGACAGCCAGGCCGACCGGCTGGCGTGGCTGGCGCACTTCCTCCCCCAACTGCCCGGCAGCGGCATCATCTACACCCTCACGGTGCCGGATGCCCGGCGGGCCGCCCAATGGCTCCAGCAACAGGGCATTGCCGCGCGGGCCTATCATGCCGACTTGGAAGCCCACGAGCGCATCGGCGCCGAACACGCGCTCCTGAACAACGAAGTCAAGGTGCTGGTCGCCACGGTCGCGCTGGGCATGGGCTTCGACAAGCCGGACCTCGGGTTCGTCATCCACTTCCAGCGGCCCGGCTCGGTGGTCGCCTATTATCAGCAGGTGGGCCGCGCCGGGCGCGCGGTGGATTCCGCCTTCGGCATTCTCCTGAGCGGGCGCGAGGACGACGAAATCCAGCAATACTTCATCCACAGCGCCTTCCCGCCGGCGGAGGTGATGACCGGCGTGCTCGAAGTGTTGGGCAAGTCGGGGACGCTGACGCTCGGCCAGATTGGCGCGGAGCTGAACTTCAGCCGCGGGGCGATGGAGAAAGCGCTCAAGCTGCTGGAAGTCGAGGGCGCCGTGGAGCACGACCAAGCCGGCTACACCCGCACCGCCAACCCGTGGCGTCCGGATACCGTCCGCTTCGAGCAGGTCACCCAACGCCGCTACGCGGAACTGGCGGAGATAAAGCGCTACGTGGAGCACCCCGGCTGCCTGATGGAGTTCCTCGCCCGCGCGCTCGATGACCCGGCGGCGGCGCCCTGCGGCAAGTGCATGAATTGTTCCGGCCACCGCCAGCGCCGCTCGGCCCCGCCGGCGCGGGTCCAGGCGGCGGTGGACTTCCTGCGGCATGATGCCCTTGAGTTGCCGCCGCGTCGCTTTTGGCCCGGGCCCGTGCTGGCAGAGGTCTATCAGGTCCTGCCGGAGGCGATCGAGCGCTACGAGCATGGGCGGCTCAAGATGACGATCCCGGAACGGTTGCGCGCTCAGCCCGGGCGCGTGCTCTGCATGTACGGCGACGCCGGCTGGGGCCGGGAAGTCGCGCGTGGCAAGTATGAGACGGGCCGGTTCAGTGATGCGTTGGTGGCGGCGGCGGCAGAATTGATTCAGAGCCAGTGGCAGCCGGATCCTCCGCCCCAATGGGTTACGGCCGTGCCGTCTGAGCACCACTCCGAACTTGTGCAGGATTATGCCCGGCGGCTTGGGGCGAAGCTGGGTCTGCCTTTTGTCGCGGCCTTGCGCAAGAGCCGCGGCAAGCAGCCCCAGAAGCAGATGCAGAACAGCGCCCAGCAATTACGCAATGTGCTCCGGGCCTTTCACGTCGCTGACGCGCCTGATTTGGCTCGCCCGCGCCCCGAGGCCGCCACCGCCGGAATCAGGCGGGTGTTTCAGCAAGTGGCCCGGCAGGTGGCCGCCACCTTCGGCGCGGCGCCTGTGTTGCCGCCCGTCCCGGTTCTGCTGGTGGACGACATGGTGGATTCGGGATGGACGCTAACCATGGCCGCGGTATTGTTGCAGCGTCACGGCAGCGGCCCGGTCTATCCGTTTGCCCTGGCCAAAGCGTCGCCGCGGGGGAGTTGAATGAGTTAAATGCGAAAGTAACGCCGCGGGAGGGTGCGTGGCCTGCGGGTCGTGGTAGGCCGCCTGCCCTTGCGCGGCGTAGATAAGAATGATGCTCGGTATGATGGGTTACCTTGGTTGACATGAACGTTAGCGATTATCTCAGTGATGATGGTTTGGCGCTGCTGGCGCTATGCTCGGCTTTCGCCCTGCCCGAAGGCGCGGCGGCGGGCAGGGCGGCCCCGCTTACCCTGGCTGAATGGAACAAACTGGGGCGGAAAATCCACGACTCGCCGCTCAAACAGCCCGCCGCGCTCCAGGGTTGCGCTGCCGATGTGTTGGCCAGGGAGTTGGCCATTCTGCCGGGCGACGCGGAACGCATCGTTCAGTTGCTGGAGCGCTCGGGCCGCCTCGCGCTTGAGCTGGAAGGGCTGTTCTCGCGCGGGCTGTGGGCGGTCAGCCGCGTGGACGGACTTTATCCGAAGAAGTTGCGCGACACGCTGAAGCATCAGGCGCCGACGGTGCTGTTCGGCGCAGGCGATTCTCAACTGCTCGGCCGGGGCGGCGTGGCGGTGATTGGCTCGCGTAATATTGACGAGGCCGGCACCGCCTTCGCCGAGGCCGTCGGACGCAAGATTGCGGCGGCCCGTCTGCCCGTGATTTCCGGCGGCGCGCGCGGCACCGACCGCCTGGCCATGAGCGCCGCGCTTGAAGCCGGTCGGCTCGCCGTCGGGGTCCTGGCTGACAGCCTGGAGCGCACCGTCCGCCAGCCCGACCTGCGCCAGATGCTGCTCGATGGGCAGTTGGCGCTGCTGACTCCGTATGCCCCAACCGCCGGCTTTTCCGTCGGCGCGGCGATGGGCCGTAACAAGGTTATCTACGGGCTGGCGGATTTCGCGGTGGTGGTAAGCAGCGACTATCAGACTGGCGGCACCTGGGCCGGCGCCGTCGAGGCCCTCAAAGCCGGCTGGTGTCCCGTCTTCGTTCGCGACGGCGCCCACGTGTCCAGAGGCAACCGCGAACTCCTCAAGCTCGGCGCCGCCGTCCTGCCCGAGGGGGAGTTGAGCCAAATCTCAGACCTGCCCCTCTGGCTGGGGCAGCACGCCAGGAGCAAACCGGTCGAAGGAGACCTGTTCGATTAAACTCCCTGCTTAACCGGAAACCAGCCGCCACTCGGTTTGCAAACCGCGCCGCTCAATCCATTCGTCGAGCGCGGGCCGGTCTATTTGCCCGCCGGAAACCGCGATCATAGAACGGATGTCACGCAGGTGCTTTTCCGTGCCGCCTTCGCGGTAATACCCAGCTTGCGGGGATGACGTACTCCGGCGGGGCGAGCCTCACCGTTTCCCCCTCGACTGGACGGAACGCTTCAGTCGAAACGCCCAGGCGTGCAGCTCATCCCGCCCGGTCGTGTAGCAGCCGGCTTTGAAGCCGGTTCCGAGGTGGATGATGTTGAAGCGGCCTCGTTGTTCCCGCGGGCCTCCGCGGCGATGACTTCCACCGGCGACAGGTAGAAATCAGCCGCGGGGAAGAGCTCGACCAGCCGCTGAATCAGGTTCGGGCATGCCGGAAAACCTGCCGCACCGCGGCGTTGAGTTGCTCCTCTGTCCAGTCGGGATGCTGCGCGCGCAGGCCAGCCAGCTTGAGCTTGCGCGCCGACCAGTATAGCTGCTCGGCCAACCGCAGCCGCTGCTCGCCGGTCATGGCGCGGAAGATTTCAATCTGCTCGGGACTGGTTTTCTCGTCGGCCAGCATCACCAGGAGGATGCGCCCGGAGCCGCGATAAAGCAAGCCCGACGGGCAGATGCCGCTACGCGGTGCGGCGGGAATAGGGACTGGGGCACTTTCCCGTGGACGGAAGACCATGAGGGCCAGCGAGCCCGGGCATGCTATGAAACTGCTATGCCCAATGGCTCGGGCCGGAGGAAATGACCTGGTCGCGCGCGACGGCGCTGTAGCGTCACACTCCCGCCGGCGCGGGTGTTGAGGCGCCACTTCTGGCGGCGGCCAAATCCGCCTTGCGCTGGCGGAGGCTTTTGAAGAACTCGAAGCCCTCGCGGCAGCGGCGGACGAAGACTTCCTTGTCTTCGAGCATGGTCTTGATGATGCGCAGGATGGGCTTGGGGCGCAGGTAATAGGCGCGGTAGAAGCGGTCCACGGCCTCGAAGATGGCGTCCTTGCTCAGGCCCGGGTATTCGAGGGCGCTTTGCTGGAAGCCGTCGGGCTCCACCAGGTCGGTCTTGTCCCGTTTGACGAACCAGCCGTTTTGGCGGGCCATTTCATACAGTTCAGTGCCGGGGTACGGGGCGGCGAGGCTGACTTGCATGCTGAACATGTCCAGTTCCTGCGCGAAGCGGATGCTCTCTTCGATGGTTTGCGGCGTTTCGATGGGCAGGCCCAGGACGAAGGTGCCGTGGATGACGACGCCGGCGTCATGGCAGGCCCGGGTGAAGCGGCGCATTTCCTCCAGGGTGACCCCCTTCTTGATGTTTTTGAGAATCTGCGCGTTGCCGCTTTCGTAGCCGACCAGAAACAGGCGCAGGCCGCAATCCTTGAAAAAGCGCACGGTGTCGGCGTCGAGGTTGGCGCGGCTGTTGCAGCTCCAGGCCAGGCCGAGCGGGCGAAGCCGTTGGGCGATCTCGCGGGCGCGCGGCAGGTTGGCGGTGAAGGTGTCGTCGTCGAAGAAGAACTCGCGGACCTGCGGGAAGAGGCGTTTCAGGTAAGCCATTTCGGCGGCGACATTCTGCGGGGAGCGCACGCGGTATTTATGTCCGGCGATGGTTTGCGGCCAGAGGCAGAAGGTGCATTGGGCGGGGCAGCCGCGCCCGGTGTAGAGGCTGAGGTAGGGATGGAGGAGGTAGCCGATGTAGTATTTTTCGATCTGCAGGTCGCGTTTATAGACATCCGCCACCCACGGCAGGGCGTCCATGTCCGTGATGATTTCGCGTTCGGGATTATGCCGGATCCGCCCCTCGCGGTCGCGGTAGCTCAAGCCGGCAATGGTCTCCAGCGGGCGCCCCTCGGCGACTTCCAAACAGGTGTAATCGAATTCCTTCCGCCCAACCCAGTCAATGGCCGGGGACGCCTTGAGGGTTTCAGCCGGCAGGACCGCCGCGTGCGCGCCGACGAAGCCGATTTTGGTTTCCGGCCGGTTCCGTTTGATGGCTTCGGCAACCTTGCAATCGTTTTTCAACGAAGGGGTTGAAGTATGAATGATGACGTGGTCGTAGTGGCGGGCCGTTTCCAGGCAGTATTTGATGTCCAGGCCGTGCGGGGGGCAGTCCAGCAGCTTTGAGTGGGGCACCAGCGCCGCCGGTTGGGCGAGCCAGGTCGGATACCAGTAGCTGGTCACTTCGCGGCGCGCCTGGTAGCGCGAGCCGGCGCCGCCGTCAAAACCATCGAAGCTGGGAGGGGAAAGAAACAGGGTTTGCATGGTCTAGTCTGCCGGGCGGAGGGGCGCCGGGGAAACGTCCGGTGGCGCGAGGCGGCTCCTGCCGCTTTCTCCTGGGCGGGGTATGTCCGGGGCGTCGGATTGGGCGCCCGCGGCATTGGGGCCGGAGGCGGCTCCGGCTGCGGCGCGATGGCCTTTGCCGATGGAAATCCCGTTGAACGCCTTCACCGGGGGGGCGGCAGGGTTGGGTTTGGGCCGGGGGCCGAAATTGTAGCGGATATTCTTCCAGGTATCGCCGCGCTGATAGTTGACGCCGAGGGCGCCGCTGGGGTCGTAGCCGCAGTGCACCATGCAGTTCTCGCAACGCGGGTCGCGCGCCACGCCATTCACCACGCCATACCGGGACCAGTCCACCTGGTCCAGCATTTCCTGGTAGCGGGCGTAATGGGCGTCGGTGATAAGATAACAGGGAGCTTTCCAGCCTTTGATGTTGCGAGTGGGAATGGCCCAGGCGGTGCAAGTCAGCGCGCGCTGTCCGGCCAGGAATTCCTGGTAAACCGGCGTGCCAAAGATGTTGAACCGCCGGCTCCACTCCTGGATCCGGGCAAACTTCTCGATGGTCAGGGCGCGCGTGAGGAAGAAATCCTCCGGCCGCCGCCCCCGGCGCCGAATCATGTCCTGCTTGGCGGCGTCGTAGTCGTAGCCGGGGGAAATAGTGTGGCCATCCACGCCGAGCGAGGCAAAGAACTGGAACATCTGCTCGATTTCCCCGACATCGGTCTCGCGGTACACCGTGGTGTTGGTTGCCACCTGGAACCCGAGGAGCTTCGCCATGCGGATGGCCGCGACGCACTCCTTAAACACGCCTTCCCGCTCGACGATCAAGTCGTGGGTGTATTCCAGGCCGTCCACGTGAACATTCCAATAAAGCCACGAGGAGGGCGCGATGACAGGCCGTCCATTGCGGTTGCCCTGGCGGATGAAAGCGGCGTCCGAATCCGCGATGAGCTGCCCGGCCAGCAACTGCGCCAGAACCGGCTCCTGCCGCGGCGAATAGGTTGCCGCCAGGTAATCCTTGAGTTTCTTGCGCATGAGCAAGCCATTGGTGCAAATATAGACAATGCGTCGTTGCGCCCGCAGGCCCGCGACCAGTTCCTCGATCTGGGGATAGAGCAGCGGTTCCCCGCCGCAGACCGAGACCATTGGCGCGTCGCATTCCCGCGCCGACGCCAGGCAGTCCGCCAGCGGCATGAGATTCTTCAGGCTCGTGGAATACTCGCGGATGCGGCCGCAACCGGTGCAGGAGAGGTTGCAGGTATGCAGCGGTTCAAGCTGCAGCACGAGCGCAAACTGCGGGGTGCGCCGTAATTTATGTTTAAGGATATGACGGGCGATTTTGACCGTCAACGCGAGCGGAAATCGCATGGCACCGGACTCAGAACAGGGCGACTTCGAGGGGCGGCGTTTCCGTGGGCCGGATCAGGTCCGGGTGGGCCGGCGGCGGGTCGGCTCGCAACAGTCCCGGCAGGAGGAAAGTGGCGGGCGAGACGCTTTGCGTGTGGTTGATGCCGCTGCAGCCGGCACCGGCCGCCAGGAGGCTCACGCATATTGCCAACCGTGCAATTTTCCAGTCTAATTTCAACTCTGATTAGCATAGCTCAAGTCAGGATGGGTGCAAGCCGCAATTCGCGGGCGGTGGCCGCGCTGGCTTTTGGCCTGGGCCTGTGCGTGGCGGCGGGCGCCGCCGGCGCGGACGAGCCGCCTTTGCCGGCCGGGTTCGCCGCCGCCGCGCGGCAGAGCTACGCGGAGGCGCAGGCGGCTTACCAGCGCGCGCCGACGGAGGTGACGGCGGCCTGGCAACTGGCCCGGGCGTGCTTTGACCAGGCGGAGTTTGCCACCAACAAGACCGAGCGCGCCTCCCTGGCGGAGCAGGGGATCGCGGTTTGCCAGCGCGCGCTGGCGCACGCAACCAATTCGGCTCCGCTCCATTACTACCTCGGGATGAATCTCGGGCAACTGGCCCGCACCCGGACGTTGGGCGCGTTCAAGCTGGTCAGCCAGATGGAGCGCGAATTTATCCAAGCCGGCGAGTTGGATCGGCAGTTTGACCACGCCGGCCCCGACCGCAATCTCGGGCTGCTCTACCGCGATGCCCCCGCCTTTGGCAGCATCGGGAACCGCAGCAAGGCGCGCGAACACCTGGCGCGCGCGGTGCAGTTGGCCCCGCGGTATCCCGAGAACCGGTTGAACCTTGTTGAGTCCTGCCTGAAATGGGGGGAATCCCGCGAGGCCGGGCGCGAGTTGGCCGCGCTCGAAGCCATCTGGCCCGCCGCGCGCACCAACCTGACGGGCGCCGCATGGGCGGCGAGTTGGGCGGATTGGGAACCGCGCCGGCAAAGGCTCAAGGATAGAATCAAACTGCCTCCCGAGGCGGCCGAGCGACCCTCCCGCCAGCGTTGAGCCGGTTAATCTTGTGGCTCCGGCGGCGCGGATTTTCGAGGCGGCCCCGGGCGTGGCCAGGGGCGCGTGCGGGGACGGGGCCATCGTCGTCCGCCGGGAGCGCTAGCGCCTTCTCCGCCCGGCCTACCGCACTTTCAGCCGAAAATAATCAATGGTCTTGACCAGGCCCGTCGCCAGCGGCACACGGGGCGACCAGCGGAGGATTTTTTTGGCGCGGGTAATGTCCGGCCGGCGCTGGCGGGGATCGTCCTGCGGCAGCGGGCGGAACGTGATTTTGCTGCGGGAGCGGGTGGCGCGGATGACGGCGTGGGCGAACTCCAGCATGGTCATTTCCGTGGGGTTGCCGATGTTCACCGGTAGATCATAGTCGCTCATCATCAGCCGATAGATGCCTTCGATCAGGTCCGAGACGTAGCAGAAGCTGCGGGTCTGGTCGCCCTGGCCAAACACGGTGAGCGGCCGCTGCTTGAGCGCCTGGCTGATGAACGCCGGCACGACCCGGCCGTCGTTCAGTCGCATTCGGGGGCCGTAGGTGTTGAAGATGCGCACGATGCGGGTTTCGACCCGGTGCTCCTGGCGATAAGCCATGACGAGCGCCTCGGCGAAGCGCTTGGCTTCGTCGTAGCAGCCGCGCGGGCCAATCGGGTTTACGTGGCCCCAGTAGTCTTCGGTCTGCGGGTGGACCAGGGGATCGCCGTACACTTCCGAGGTCGAAGCCAGGAGAAAGCGCGCCCGCTTGTTCTTGGCCAGCCCCAGGGCCTTGTGGGTGCCCAGCGAGCCGACTTTCAAGGTCTGGATGGGCAGCTCCAGGTAGTCAATGGGACTGGCCGGCGACGCAAAGTGCCACACATAATCCACCCGCGTATCCAGGAAAAGAAACTCGGTCACGTCCTGCTGGATGAACTTGAAGCGGGGATTTCCTCCCAGGTGCGCGATGTTATCCACCGAGCCGGTGACAAAATTGTCAATCCCGATGACCTGGTGTCCGCGCGCCAACAGCCGGTCTGTGAGGTGCGACCCAAGGAAGCCGGCGGCGCCGGTGACGACCGAGACCGGCCGGGAGCGAGGGAGCGTTTTGCGGCGTTGTTTCATAATAATTTAAGCGCGGCGGTTTCCGGGCGGCTTACTTGGCGCCCGCGCCGGACAGCACGGCCGGCAGGGTGCCGCAGAGGATCTTGAAGTCGAGCCAAAGCGACCAGTTATCAATGTACTCCAGGTCCAGCCGCACCCATTCCTGGAAGTCGGTGACGTTGCTGCGCCCGCGGATTTGCCACAGGCAGGTCAGCCCGGGCTTGACGCTCAGGCGGCGCCGGTGCGCCAGGTCGTAGAACCGCTTGACTTCGTCCACCGGCAGCGGGCGCGGCCCCACGAGGCTCATCTCGCCGCACAGCACGTTAAAGAGCTGCGGGAACTCATCGAGGCTGTACTTGCGGAGGAACCTGCCGATGGGCGTGATGCGCGGGTCGTTGCTCACTTTGAAGACCGGGCCGGTCATTTCATTCATGGCATCAAGCTCGTGTTTGAGCTGCTCGGCATTGGTCACCATGGTGCGAAACTTGTAGATGGTGAAAGGCCGGCCGTTGATTCCGGAGCGCTGCTGCCGAAACAGCACCGGCCCCGGCGAGGTCAGCTTGATGAGCAGCGCAATCAGCGCGAACATCCACGACAGGCAGATCAGCAGCACCAGCGAGCCGAAGGTGTCCATCATCTGCTTAATCACCCGCGGCCACGAAGACTCGGGCGCGGAGCGGAAAACCAGCACCGGCCAGCCGTAGAAATCGTCGAAGCTGGTCCGGGAGATTTTGGCCTTGAAGAAATCCGCCACCAGCCAGACCTCGACGCCCTCGGTTTCGCAGGCGCGGATGGCGGCTTCCACCTGCTCAAAGTAGGTATGCCGGGCGCTGAGGATAACCCCATTCACGGCGTGCTCGTGCAGCATTTCCACCAGGTGCTGCACCGGGGTCGTCTTCAAGTCCAGCCGTTCCACGATTTCCACCTCCGCAGCGGACCGCGCCTGCAACTGGGATTCGATCCGCGCGATTTCCTCGGACTCGCCCACGAGCAGCAGCCGCCGCCGGTATTGCGCCTGCGCGATTCGGTTGGCGGCGATCCCGCGCGTCAATTCCTCTTTGAGAAACACCAGCCCAAACCAGATGACGCCGAACCAGATCACCACCACGCGGGCCACCGGGGGCACCTTGAACAGGAACATCGCCAGCACCAGGCCCAGGCACGTAAAGAAGCAGCCTTTGAAGAGCGTCCAGGCCGTGGTGGCCCGCGAACAGAAGGGCGGGCGCGTGTAGAATCCCTGGCCCTCCAGGATCAGCGGCGCGGCGGGAATGAGGACCAGGTACAACCCGACGTAAGCCCCAAACGGCACCGCCCAGGGCACGAACCCGAACAGATCAATGATGTCGAGGTTGGCGCGCAGCTTGTAGGCCAGCCAAAAACTGAGGGCGCAAAGAATGGCATCCATCAGTTGGTGGATTTGCATCCGAATCTGGCGGTCGCGACGCAACATATCTGTTAGCCCGAACCTGATTTCAGCCCGGAGCGGCGGGGTTCGTCGAGCATATTTTTGCCGCGTTCGACCCTGGGCGCGCCGGGGTTCATGGCGCGGCGGGCGCCGCCGGGTCCGGCCGGCGCGGCACCAATTGGAATTCCGGCACCGCGGCCTGCAGGAAGGTCTTCATGCGCTCAAAGGTGGCGTCTTCCTGTCCCGGCGCGCACGCGGCCAGGACGCTGATGGCCGCCCAGCGCTGCAGGACGCCGTGGGTCAGAAGGTCCCGGGCCATCCACCACATCCGCTGCCAATGCCGCGCCGTGTATTCGTTGTTATCCGCCACGAACCAAACCAGGTAAATGCCCCGGGTGCGCACCGGCTGGCCTTCGAACGTTCCCTCCCGGGTGCCGATGAACTTCATCAGCGGCAGATCGTAAGGGTAAGGCCGCTCCAGGTGGACCTGGGTCTCCTCCGTGGCGCCGCGATCAATGCGCCAGCCCGCGCCTTCGATGCAGAATTCCGTCTTATGCAGGCTGGTGCGATCGCTGCCCATCAGCACCACGCCGACGGAGATCATAAAGTCATCCGGAGCCCGGTACAGCCTTTGGCCAAAACTGGTGTCCGCCGGCAGCCAGTCGAGCGTCCTCTGGTCCGGCTCGGATTCCTCCGAGGTATAATCCAGCACGCGCGCCGGCAGCTCCACTTTGAGCCGGTTGCTGCCGGGGATGGGGCTGGTCTTCACGGCGGGCCGGCCCAGTTTCTGGATGCCCTGCAGTCTCGCCAGCAGCGCGGCGGCGCCGCCGATCAAGGCGAGCACGATTATCAGGAGGGTCCACGATCGTCGGTTCATGTCGTATGCGCGTTTAAAACCATCAGCAGCCGGCGTTTCATTTGGGCATTCGGGGCGGGGGGAAGCCGGCTCAGCCGTTCGGGGTGGCGGGCGGCGGCGGCGCCTTGGGCGAGGGCTCATGCAGCCAGCTTCCCAGCAGCAGCAGGCCCGCAAACGCGGCCGCATACGGCAGCAGGCTGAAAATCCCCCCGGGGCCGCCTTCATGGATGTAAGCGCCCCATTCCTGCCCGCCGATCTCGGCGGCGATAACGATCGTCAGCATCCGCACCACGTTGCCCAACACCGCCAGGGGCACCGCAGCCGCCACCAGCACCCCGCGCCGCCACCAGCTCCGGAAGGAAACCATCGCGTAGATCACCGCCACCGCCAGCGTGGCGATGAGACTGCGCATCCCGCTGCAGGCGGCCGCCACCTCGTATTGGTACCGCCCGGTGGGATCGAAAATGGATGTCCCCTGCACGATAATATCAATCGCCAGCAGGTTATGGCAGATGATTTCCACCAACCGGATCACCAGCATGCGCAGCGGGAAGGTAATGGTTATCGCGGACCAGCCCAAAGGGATGCAGAAGGCGAACAGGATGTAGGGGAAGAAACTTTCGCGCAGCCAGGCGGGCCCCCAGCATAAGCCCATCAGCCCATAGACTCCGACAAACAGCGCCATAATGGAGATGCGCGGCTGCTGCACCATGTAGCCCACCAGGTGCAGGCCGAGCGCCAGGACCACAAGCAGCAGCCCCGGCCACCAGGTCCGCAGCGGCAGCGCCAGCAGCGTCTTCCGTTTCCACCAGAAAAGCGCCAGCACCGCGAACGGAATGAGCCGGCCGTGGCTGTCGTCAGTGCCGTTGGCATCCGGGGTCGAGGCGTAGGCCGCGTGCATCCAGCCCAGCAGCGACGGCGTCGGGATGTAACCCAGGGTGGCATTGCCCAGGAAATGGAACAGCGCCAGCCAGGCCGCCAAAAGCAGCAGGAAAAGCCCTTTATTCGGCAGACGCCGCCAGCCGTCCATGAACTCTATCCGGAAGTCCTCGAGAACGCCGTTGGCGTCAGATGGCACGGTTGGCACTGGTTCGGGCATAATTAATTGAATCTATTGGATACACCGCGGCGCCGGAATGCTCAATCTTATTCGTTTCCCGGCTCGGGGCGGCTTTCCCCCGGTTCCGCCGGAAAGCGCACGATATGCCACGGTTGAGGCCCGTGGCTCACCGTCAGGGTGGCAGTTATGGTGTCCAGCACCTCCGCCCCCGTCCGCTCTTGCCAGGCGGCCAGGGGCAGGCCGATTGCCGCAAGGTTGCCGCCATTCACCACGGCATATTGAATGCCGCGCCGCCGGATTTCCGCCGGCGTATCTTCGGGCAAAAAGTGCTTCACCCGCCGGGTGAAAAAGGGCCGCCACAGGGAAATATCTATGTCATCGGCATTCCCCATGAACCCCACCACCGTCAACCCTTGCGGCAGCCGCGCCCGCACCTCCGCCAGCGGATCCCAGCGCTGGTCATAAACACTGTAAACCGCCAGGGCCCGCTGCGCGGTTCGTTGCTCGGGATGCGCCGCCAGCACCTTCGTCAAAAGAGTCCGGGCGGGCCACAAAGGCCGGCCCGGCGTCACGACGATCACCAGCAGCGCGAGCAGCAGGGTGCCGCCTTCCAGCCAGCGCCACCACCGGGATCGGACCACGGCGAGCGGCCTCGTCCCCAGCAGCAATACCGGGAAAAGCAACGCATAGTAGGGCGAAATCAGCCGCGCCGGCGTCACCATGCCGGACTTCACACAATAAGCCAGCAGCGATACCCACGGCGACAACAGCGCGCCCCAACGCACCCAGCCCGGAATCCCCGGAGGGCCCGCCCGGCTCCCGCCCCCGGCCGGGGCCCCGCGCCGCCACAGCGACGCCCCCACGCTGGCCGCCAGCAACACACTCACCCCGAATCCCAGGCCGGCCCAGTCTTCGGTCGGCATTTCGCCCAGCATCATGAAGCCGCCCTCGAAATTCGCCTCCAGGGGCCCGGCGATCGCGCGCGGCAGCAGGGCCAGCGCCGAGCGGTTCCACCACCCCGCCAGGGGGAAAAAGGTGGGCACAAAGTTGTTCGTGAACAACAGCAGCGCGTTGCCCCAAATCCCCACCAGCGGGTTCTTCATATCCATGCCCGCCCGTTCGAGCACCAGGCCCGACCAATCCCCGCAATAGCGGATATTCAACAGCGCCGTGGGCAGGAAAGAGACCACCCCCGCCAGCAGGATCACCAGCCCGGTGGCCCCCAGCCGCCGCTTCAATTGCGGCAGCAGCGGCAGAACCACAATCGCGCAGGGCAGCAGCAGCGTCAGGTTGCTCGCCTTGGCCCCGGTCAGCAAGGCCGCCGACAGGAACGAAAGCCACAGGTCCGACGCCCGCCGCGATTCCCAGGCCCGCAGGCCAAAGTCCATCGCGGCCAGCGCATAGACCGCCGGGAAGGTGTCGTTCCCGGCGCCCCCGGCCTGCACCAGAAAGCTGTATCCCGTCGGCAGCAGCCACATCCAGTGCCAGGCCACCCGGCCCCGCACGCCAAGCCGCTTAAACAGGCTGAACACCAGCCCGGGCAGCAGGAGAAACGGGATGAAGTTAACCAGGAACAGGCCGCGATCGGACTTCGTGAACAGCAGCAGCGGCGCGGTCAGCCATTCCAGGCCGCACGCCCGGTTGTTGAGCCGGTAGTTGGAGGTGTCAATCCAATGCCAGTGCCCTTCCATCAGCCAGTGCAAAACGCGCGGCGTCCGATACGTCATGGCCGTATGATTGCTCGGCGGATATAGCGCTCCGCCGAGAAAGATCAGCAGGGTCAGCCCCAGGAAACAGGCCGGCAGCCACCGCCGGAAGCGCGCCTTCACCTTGCGCCACTTAAAGCCCGTTCCCGGCCGCTTCTCGCCGGAGCCCCGGCGACCCAGCAGAAACGCCGCCGCCGCCAGGCCGCCAAAGACCAGGTAGCCTCCCCGGTTCAACTGCCCCACTGCCGACAGAGACCACCCCGCAAGGGTGGCCAGCGCGGAAACCCAAATCCAGATCCTGATGAGCGGCAGAAAACTCATCGGCTAGAACATGCCCGCCACCCTCTGCGCCCGCCCGGGGCCGCTCATGGAAACGACCCCTCCTGAATGGCCTTAAACAACGCGCGCCCGGCCAGCGCGTGGCCCCGCGCGTTCCAATGGGGATCCGTCTTGAAGTAGCAGCTTAGCGGGTCGCCGGCGGCCTCCATCAGGGGCCGGACATCCAGCACGCTAAGGCCGGCCTCGCGCAGCATCCGCGCGAATGTCTCGTGGACACGCTGCTCGGTGGCAATATGCGCGCCGTGCCAGAGATTGCGCGAGGGGATGAGGAGCACCAGCATCTCGCGCCCCGTTCCCAGCTTGATCAGCTCATCCCGGCTGGCCTGGAGCACCGTTTCATTCCAGACATTGTGCCCGGTCAGTTCGTCAATGCTGCGCGCGATGCCCAGCTTGTGCAGCAACCGGCGGGTGGGCCCAAACCGCTGCAATTCAAACGAAGCTGCGATATACAGCGCGCTATGCTCCTTGATCCACCTTCGCAAACCCTCCTTGCTCGTCGCCGCCGGCTGGCCCATCAAGTCCCACGCCCCCAACCCGTCGCGGTAATCACGCAAATCGTTCTCCATGCAGACCCCCACCACCATCCTCCGAACCCGGGCCCCGCAGCCCTCGGCATAGCGCAGCAGCCGCCCATAGCCGATGAAGTTGTCGGGGATGGCTATGTTAAACACCCGCGTCGGCAGCTCATGCGCCTTGAACTCCTGTTCCAACTGGTTCGAAAACCGCTCGTTTTCCTCGACCCCCCAGCCCATGGTGTAGGAGTCCCCCAACGCAAACCAATCCCCCTCTGTGGCCTCCGTCACCCGCTTTTCGTCGCGAAAGCCATCCGCATTGAACCGGAGCACGGAATTGTAGTCCCCCTTCGGCGTTGCCATCCGCACCGTTTGGCCCGCCGGGCCGACCGCCAGGCCGTTAGTCACCAGCCGAAAAGGCACCTGCGCCGCCGGGCAGAAATAGGGAAACCGCCACCGCACCACCAACTCCATCAGCGACAGCCCCACGGCAAGCGTCACGGTCAGCAAAAGAACCTTCGCCGCCGCACGGCGCAGCCGGGAAGTCTTGATCGGGCAGGGATCTGGCCCCGTCGCAACCTGCGTCATAAGTCCTGCCAACCTAGCCAAATCTCCGCCGGACTTCAATCCTGAACCCCAAAACGCCTCAAGAAAAGCGAACTGGTACATCCGCCCATGCCGGCCTGCGGCCAAAATGCCAAGGCGCTGCCCGGCAAACCCTCGGCCCGGCGTCCCCACGCCAGCAGCAAAACTCCCTCCAATATCCGTCTTTTCCCCCTGCCAAAGCGCCGTGTACAAGGGGTGTACAAGGGATGCTCACCGGGAGTCCATAGGATTTTAGCTGGTACACCCGATGAGCATCCCTTGTACACCCCTTGTACACGGCTTGTTGGCAGCCATATAAAAGCTTGCAACGAGTGTAGTTGAGTGGGATTTCGACTAATGCGAGCTCAGGCATGGAGCAGGGGGGCTGGCAAGGGCAGTGGAAGTGTCCAATAATTGGACAGTTTGCGGCGGCTTTGCTGTAAAGGTTAATCGGGCAGGAGAGGTTGTCTGATTCAGGGGGAGTTGTCTGTCGGGGAAGGCGGAGTTCGGGTCGTGGGCGGATGGCGGGAGTTTTAGCTTGCGGCAACCCGGTGCCATCGGTTGCAATCTCTTTCGCTTGCTGGCCGTTTATATCACACGAATCACAGTCAGGCCGGCCGCCGCCATCCTGGATTGGCGTCGGCGCGGTTTGCGGGGGGCATGAACTGGAGCCGCCTGAGACACTTTGCCTGGGTTGACACGCGGGCCCGGTTTGTGGTGGGGGTCCCTCCGGCTGGCGCCTTGTTGGACCTGGGGTCGTCCGACGGCGAGACTTTGGGGCATATAGCCGAGTTGCGGCCGGATTTGCGCCTTTTTGCCGCCGACCTGGTGGGCGCTCCGGAGAAGTATCCCGCAGGGTGCCAGTTTCAACGGGCCGATCTGGAGCGCGAAACGCTGCCCTGGCCCGGGGGGTCAATGGATGCCATTACCTGCATGCAACTGGTGGAGCATTTGCGTGATTTGAACTTGCTGATGCAGGAGGCGGCGCGGCTGCTGAAGCCGGGCGGCCGAATCTTCTTTGAAACCCCGCATCCCAAGACCCTGTCCCTGCCCAGCTTGCAGGGCCGGGCGAAGGGAATGTTCACGCTGAACTTCTACGATGACCCCACGCATGTGCGGTGTGTTCCGGTGGCGACGCTGGCAGCGCGCGCGCGCGGCGCGGGCCTGGAGGTGGTGGCCAGCGGCATCTCGCGTAATTGGCTATTTGCGGCCGCCCACCTTTGCTACTGGTTTCTGCCGCCCAGCCGCCGCAAGTACACCGCCCGGGTGCATTGGCTGGGGTGGTCGAGCTTTCTCATCGCGCGCCGGCCGGCATAGATTGTCGCCGCCGCCGCCGGAGGTTCGGCGCGTCAGCCGGGGGAACCGTTCTTTCGGGTTACTGGCGTTCGTAGATCAGCAGGGCGGAACCGGGCTTGTCGGGCAGCGTGGCTTCGAGGCCGGTGTGAGCCAATTCGCTGCCGGAGCATGTGAACGACTGTTTGCGGTCGAGGTTGGTGATGCGGCAGGAGGCGTGCGCGTCCAGTCTCTGCAAGTTGAACCGGGCGGATTGGCAGGGGCTGTCAGGCCGGCGCGGGGCAACGACGAGGCCCTTGCCGGGGGATGGCCGATCCGGCAGTTCCGAAGCGGCATCCGCGGCGTTTCGGGAAGGCGTACAAAGCAGTAATTGACCCGGCTGGAAACCCGGGCAAGTATAATAGGATTCCGCATGAGACGAAGCGCTCCTTTACGCAAGAGGGCCAGGGCGGCCAGGCCGGGCCTGGCGCCGGAGCCCATGACTGGCCGGCAACGGTTCCTGGAGGCTTGCCAGTGCCGCCCCGTGGACCGGCCGCCGGTCTGGCTGATGCGCCAGGCGGGGCGAGCCCTGCCCGAATACCGCGCGCTCAAGGAGAGATATTCCTTCCTCGAACTGGTCCAAACGCCGGACCTGGCCACCGAGGCGACCTTGCAGCCCATCCGCCGATTTGGTTTCGATGCGGCCATCCTGTTCTGCGACATTCTGGTCGTGGCCGAGGGAATGGGCCAGCGCTACGAGTATCGCGACCGGGGCGGCATCCAGATGGAGTTTTTGCTGAAATCGGCCCGGGAGGTTGACCGGTTGCAGGTGGGGGCGGTGACCGACCGGTTGCAATACGTTGCCCGGGCGTTGGCGCAGGTCAAAGCCGCCCTCGGGGGGCGCGCCGCCTTGATCGGGTTTGCGGGCTCGCCGTGGACGCTGGCCAACTTCATGCTCGAAGGCGGCGGGGTGAGGGACTACACCCGGGCCAAAGCGCTCTTTTACGCCGAGCCGCGGCTGTTTGCGCGCTTGTTCGAGAAGCTGACGGAAGCGGTGAGCGCGTTCCTCCAAATGCAAATTGCCGCGGGCGCGGAGGTGGTTCAAATCTTTGACAGCCTGGGCGGGGTGCTGTCCGCCAGCGAGTTTGCGGCGGCCTCGGCGTGCTGGATGAAGCGGATTATCCGGTCGTTGCCGCGCCGGGTGCCGGTGATCGTATTTTCCCGGGGCACGCATGGGAACTGGGACGAACTGGCCGCCACCGGCGCGCGGGTGCTGGGGGTGGATGGGAACGTGCGCCTGGCGGACGTGGCCGCGCGGTTGCCCGCGCGCATGGCGGTGCAGGGCAACCTGGATCCGTTTTTGCTGACCACCACGCCCGCGCTGGTGGCGGCGGAGACCGGGCGCATCCTGCGCGCGCTGCGGGGGCGGCCCGGGCATATTTTTAACCTGGGCCACGGGGTGCCGCCGGCGGCCAAACTCGAGAACATTGAAAGCCTGGTCGGCACGGTGCGGAGCTGGGGCGGCGCATGCTGAAAGTAGATCTGGAATTGGTGAGGAAATACGACGTGCCGGGGCCGCGCTACACGTCCTACCCGCCCGCGACGCATTTCACCTACGCGATCGCGCCGGCGGAGTTCCAGGCCCGGCTGCGCGCCCAAAACCCGTCCGCCCGGGAGCTGTCGCTCTATTTTCATCTGCCGTTCTGCCATTCGCTCTGCTGGTTCTGCGGCTGCACCTCCGTGATTACCACCGACCCGGCGAAGAGCGCGGAGTATGTGGGCTATTTGGCGCGGGAAATGGATTTGCTGCGGCCGCTGCTCGACCCCCGGCGCAAGGTGGCGCAGCTCCATTTCGGCGGCGGGTCGCCCACCTTTTCGCCGCCGGACGAAATCCGGCGGCTGGGGGAGATGATTCACGCGCGCTTTGCGCTGGCGCCCGACGCCGAGGCGGGCGTGGAGGTGGACCCGCGCCGGCTCACGCGCGACCATTTGACGGCCCTGCGCGAGGTGGGCTTCAACCGCGGTTCCCTGGGGGTTCAGGACAACGATCCGGCGGTGCAGAAAGCCGTCCACCGGCACCAGCCCTTCGCGCTGACCCGACGGGTTGTCGAGTGGATGCGCGAAGCGGGGTTTCAATCCGTGAACGTGGACCTGATTTACGGCCTGCCGCGCCAGACGCCGCAGACGTTTGCCCGGACGCTCGACGAGGTGCTCACGCTGTCGCCGGACCGGTTTGCCGTCTTTAACTACGCGCATGTGCCGTGGCTGAAGCCGGCGCAGAAGATTCTCCCGTCCGGACTCCTGCCCGCGCCGGAAGTCAAGCTTGAGCTGCTCAAGCTGACCATCGAGCGGCTTACCGCCGCGGGGTATGTGTATATCGGCATGGACCATTTCGCGCGCGCCGAAGATGAGTTGGCGGTGGCGCAGCGGCAGCGAACCCTGCAGCGCAATTTCCAGGGCTACAGCACGCGCGGCGGGGCGGACATTTATGCCTTTGGCATGTCGTCCATCTCGCAGGTCGAGGACTTCTATTGGCAGAACCACAAAGAGCTGCCGGCCTACTACGCCGCGCTGGACGCCGGGAGGCTGCCCCTGGCGCGGGGCTACGTCATGACGGCGGAAGACCGGATTCGTCGCACCACGATCATGCGCCTCATGTGCGACCTCGAGCTTGACTACGCGGCCATGTCCCGGCGGCTCGGGCTGGATTTCCCGGCCCATTTCGCCCGCGAGCTGGACTCGCTCGATGATATGGCGGCCGACGGACTGGTGCGGAAAACGGCGCAGGGGCTGGCCGTTACCGACCTCGGGCGGCTGCTCATCCGCAATATCGCGATGCGCTTCGACGCGTACGCCGCCACCCGCGCCGGGCAACGCTTTTCGCGGACCATATGAAGCCGGTCGCCATCATCGGCGCCGGCATCACGGGCCTGACCGCCGGCTTCTACCTGAAACGCAAGGGCGTGCCGGTCACGCTGTACGAAGCGGGCGACCGCGTCGGGGGGGTCATCCAGTCCATCCGCGAGCACGGCTACCTGGCCGAGTTTGGGCCCAACACCATACTGGAGACCTCGCCCCGGGTGACCCAACTGGTGATGGATGCGGGCCTGGCCGCGCGGCGGCTCGATCCGCATCCCCGCGCCACGGCGCGCTACGTCGTGCGCTACGCGCGGCCCATCGCGATGCCCGGCTCGCCGCTGGGCTTCTTCACCACGAAACTGTTCACCGCGCGAGCCAAACTGGCCGTGCTGCGCGAGCCGTTTGTGCCGCGGCGCCGCGATGGCCGGGAGGAAAGCGTAGCCGAGTTCGTCCTGCGCCGGCTGGGGCGGGAGTTTCTGGACCACGCCATAGATGCGCTGGTCGCGGGGGTCTATGCCGGCGACCCTTACCGGCTTTCCGTGCCGCAGGCGTTTCCGAAGCTGGGCCAACTCGAGGCCCGCTACGGCTCGCTGATCCGGGGACAAATCTTCGGCGCGCGCGAACGCAAACGGCGCGGCGAGATTGCCAAAGACCGCGCCCCCAAGTTCTCCTTTGACGAAGGGCTGCAGGTGCTGCCGGAGACGCTGCGCGAGCGCCTGGGCGAGGCGGTGCGCCTGAACACCGCCGTCACCCGCCTTGCCCGGACGGCGGAGGGCTGGACGCTGGACCTGCGCGCGCGCGGCCAGCCTGCGCGCGCCGAGCATAGCGCGGTGGTGTACGCGGGCACGGCCTTCCAGTTGGCGGGGCTGGAAGTTCAGGCCGCGGCGCCGTTGTCGCTCGGCGCGCTGGCCGGGATTCGCTATCCGCCGGTGGCCAGCGTCGTGCTGGGCTTCCGGCGCGAGGACGTGGCGCACCCGTGCGAGGGATTTGGCATGTTGATTCCCCGGATCGAGGGGTTTCGGATCCTGGGCACGATTTTTTCCTCCTCGCTCTTTCCGAACCGCGCCCCCGCGGGCCATCTGACGCTGACCAGTTATATTGGCGGCGAGCGCCACCCGGAACTGGCTTCGCTGCCGCCGGACAAGCTGTTTGCGCTCACGTGCGAAGACCTGCGCGTCTTGCTCGGGGTGCGCGGCCGGCCCACCTTCCAGCACAGCGTGTTTTATCCGCGAGCCATCCCGCAATATAATGTTGGCTACGGCCGTTTTCGTGAGTTGCTGGCCGATGGGGAGCGGCAGGCGCCCGGCCTGTTTTTCGCCGGCCATTACCGCGAGGGCATTTCCTTGAGCGATACCATCGTCTCCGGCGGCCGGGCGGCGGACCGGGCGGCGGAGTTCGTGGGGGTAAAATGAAAAAGGCCGTCCTGCTGGTTAATCTCGGCTCGCCGGCCTCCCCTTCCGTGGCCGATGTGCGGCGCTACCTGCGCGATTTCCTTATGGACGGCCGGGTGCTTGATATGCCCTGGCTGGCGCGCTTCGGGATTGTGCATGGCGTCATCCTGCCCTTTCGCCCGCGGCAATCCGCCGCGGCCTACCGCCGGATTTGGACGCCCGCCGGCGCGCCGCTGATGGTCACCAGCCGCAACCTGCAGGCGAAGCTGCAGTCGCGCGTCAGCGTGCCGGTCGAGCTGGCCATGCGGTATCCGAACCCGTCCATTCCGGAGGCCCTGCGCCGTCTCGTGCGCCTGGGGGTGGAGGCGGTGCTGGTGATTCCCTTGTTCCCACACTACGCGCGGTCGAGCTTCGAGACCGCCGTCGCGCGCGTGGAGGAAGCGGCGGCGGCGTTCACCCCGCCCCTGCGCGTGCAGGTGCAGCCGCCGTATTTTGAGGCGCCCGAGTACATTGCCGCGCTGGCGGGCAGCGCGCGGGAATATTTGCAACGCGGCTACGACCATCTCCTGTTCAGCTTCCACGGTTTGCCGGAGCGGCACCTTCGCAAAGCCGATCCCACCGGGCGCCATTGCCTGGTGGCCGCGAACTGTTGCACGACCGCCAGCCCCGCCCAGGCCACCTGCTACCGGGCGCAGTGCTTCAAGACCGTGGCGGCCTTCGTCCGGCAAGCCGGGGTGCCGGAGGGCAAATACTCGATCGCGTTCCAGTCCCGGATGGGGCGCGCTCCCTGGCTCAAGCCCTATACGGATCACGAGCTTTCCCGGCTGGCGCGGAGCGGCATTAAGCGGTTGCGGGTCATCTGCCCGGCTTTCGTGGCCGATTGCCTGGAGACCCTGGAGGAAATCGGCCTGCACGGGCGGGACATCTTCCTCAATGCCGGCGGGGTGGAGTTTGAGCGGATTCCCTGCTTGAACGAACATCCCCGCTGGCTGGACGCGCTGCAGCAGATGGCGCAGCGGTTT
>Ga0116172_10001024_pt1 | contig 26229 bp, 28 predicted proteins | sample AD_UKC083_MetaG_FD_89799 | JGI IMG/M metagenome (GOLD analysis project Ga0116172, IMG submission 89799) | Active sludge microbial communities of municipal wastewater-treating anaerobic digesters from USA - AD_UKC083_MetaG | ecosystem: Engineered > Bioreactor > Anaerobic > Digestate | place: USA... | reverse complement strand
GGTATCTCCATGTGTTATTCTGTAGGAAGGAAAAACAGACCACCCATTTTCTTTCCCTTTTACAATTACTAATAAAGGTACAGAAATATGCTTATGTCCTACTGACGTAATATGAAAGTCGTAAGCATCTGCTATATGTCCAAAAATAAATGTATTGGCATCAAAGGGTTTCTCATCTTCTTTATGGCTATTCGCTGCTTGCGTGTAGCTAACAACAAACAAGAGAGTAAAACATAGCAATATGTATTTGAAATACTGATTCATTTTCCTTTTTGTGCTTTTTGGTAATCTAAGAATATCCAAGTCTCAACAAATAAAAACACTAGGTATACCACACCAAATTTTAATAAAAATGCGATTGCCTGTGTTTGAATTGCAAGTATATAAAGAGCTGCAAGAATAATTGATAATAATAACTTTCCTAACTTAAAAATAACATACCAATCTAATTTTTGTTTGGCTACATAAAACCGTTCCAATAATTTACAAAAAACTATCTCAATTGCTAAAAAATAAATAGGGATAAGAAAAAAATTGGCATCCCAATATTCAGGTAAAAAAAAGGTAAATACCAACCAAATTATTAGTTGAGATACAATTACACTCGTAACAATGATTTGGTAATATTTTCTCATGCTATATTTATTTTTTATTAATTTCTACACAAACTTTTACTATATTATTATTTACCTCTACAAAACCGCTATCAATACTAAAAGAAATATTTTCTTCATTCTTTTTTGTAAGATAGATATTTCCTTTTCCTAGTACAGAAACCAGTGGAGCATGGTTATCAAGTATCGCAAACTTACCCATTTTTCCAGGTAAAGATATTGCTAATGCATTGCCAGAAAAAAGTGTTTTATGTGGTGCATAAATTTCTACTATCATATGTATTTAGTTTTCTCCCCTCAAAATAGCTTTCCCTTTTTCTATTGCATCCTCTATGGTGCCTACTAAGTTGAAAGCAGACTCAGGGTATTGGTCAACTTCTCCATCCATAATCATATTAAACCCACGAATAGTTTCTTCTATTGGTACAAAAACACCGGGTATCCCTGTAAATTGTTCAGCAACGTGAAATGGTTGAGATAAAAATCGTTGTACTCTTCTTGAACGATGTACAATTAATTTATCTTCATCAGATAATTCTTCCATTCCTAAAATAGCAATAATGTCTTGTAACTCTTTGTTGCGTTGTAATAGCTCAACTAGCCTTAATGCAGTTTTGTAATGTAATTCGCCTACAATATTTGGTTCCAAAATACGTGATGTTGAATCAAGAGGGTCTACTGCGGGGTAGATTCCTAGCTCTGCAATTTTTCTACTTAAAACAGTTGTTGCATCTAAGTGAGAGAATGTGGTTGCCGGGGCTGGGTCAGTTAAGTCATCTGCAGGAACGTAAATGGCTTGAACAGAAGTGATTGCACCTGTCTTAGTCGAAGTAATACGCTCTTGTAGCAATCCCATTTCTGAAGCTAAGGTAGGTTGATATCCTACAGCAGACGGCATTCTACCTAGTAGTGCAGAAACCTCTGAACCTGCTTGTGTAAAACGGAAGATATTGTCTATAAAAAATAAAATATCTTTTCCTTGAGCATTGCTTGCATCGGCATCACGAAATGATTCAGCTACCGTTAATCCAGAAAGTGCCACAGAGGCTCTTGCTCCAGGAGGTTCATTCATTTGTCCAAATACGAGCGTAGCCATTGAGGTTTTTAAGGCTTCATGGTCAATTTTGGATAAATCCCAATCGCCTTCTTCCATGCTTTTTTTGAATTCTTCTCCATAATTGATTACGCCAGATTCAATCATTTCTCGCAATAAATCATTTCCTTCGCGTGTACGTTCGCCTACGCCAGTAAAAACAGAATAACCATTGTATCCTTTTGCAATATTATGGATTAATTCCATAATAAGTACTGTTTTACCTACACCAGCACCTCCAAAGAGTCCAATCTTACCCCCACGTGAGTAGGGAGCAAGTAAATCTACAACTTTAATACCTGTATATAGTACTTCTTTTGTTGTCGTTAAATCTTCGTATTTGGGAGGGTCTCTGTGGATAGGTGATTCTCCTTTTCTATCAAGTTCGCCTATTCCATCTATGGCATCGCCAATTACGTTAAGTAATCGTCCTTTTATTTGATTGCCAATAGGCATACAGATCGGCTTGTTTTTAGGGATAACTTCCATGCCTCTTACTAGACCATCTGTCGAATCCATTGATATGGTACGCACAGAACGCTCACCAATGTGTTGGTGGCACTCAACAATAATGTTTTTAGCTGAAGGTTTGATTATTTCTAATGCATCATGGATTTCAGGAAGGGCATATCCACCTTCTTCAAAATAGATATCCACAATAGGTCCAATTACCTGTGTAATATAAGCTCTTGCAGTCTTAACTGACATAGTATTTGTTTGTAGAATAAAGGTTAGTGTTTCTCGTTAATTGTAAAAAGAACGCCCAAAGTTACTGTAAAAAAAGAACTATACAAATTATTTAACATTCTTTTTTTATTTTATTTACCAAGGTAAAATGTGCTTACTTTGAGCAAGGCATCGCGATTATTACGTCTTTAATTTACCTATACAATTGGCTAACGATGTTTGCCAATGAGGAATAGTAATGTCAAAAGTGGACTTTATTTTCTGTTTGTTAAGGACACTATAATGCGGACGGGGAGCTTTGGTTGGATATTCTTTACTTTCAATAGGTAACACATTACAGGTAGAAATGCCATATAAAGCATGTATAGCAATTGTGAAGTCGTACCAACTACATACGCCTTCGTTAGAGAAATGATATATGCCAGGCACGTAATTGGTAGCTTTTTCTGTTGATTTGGCTACTATGGTTAACATTGTATTTGCTAAATCAGCAGCATAGGTAGGGGTGCCAATTTGATCAAAAATCACCTTGAGTTCCGTACGTTCTGTACCTAACTTTATCATTGTTTTTACAAAATTGTTTCCAAAAGTAGAATATAGCCATGAGGTACGAATAATAAGTGCATGAGCACATGATTTCATTAGCCATTGTTCTCCTAATAGTTTTGATTTTCCATACAATGATTGAGGATTAGTCGTTATATCTTCAGTGTATGGGAGATGTGCTTTGCCATCAAATACATAATCAGTAGAAATATGGATTATATTGGCTCCTATTTGCGAAGCCACTTCTCCTAAGTTTTTTACAGCTTCAGCATTGATAGCATAACACAAAGAGTGTTGCTCTTCTTCTTCCGCTTTATCTACAGCAGTGTATGCGGCACAATTTAAAATGAAATGAATAGAATTATCTATGCAAAACTGTAAAATTGCTTGTTTATTACATATATCAAGCGTATCAACATCCGTAAAAAAATAGGTAAACTGTGTATATTGGGGTGCAAGTTTTTTAAGTTCGCTTCCTAGCTGACCATAAGCTCCGGTTATTAATACGTTTGTCATACGATTCAATTTTATAATTAAAATACAAAATTAGTTTTCACATCCTTCAAGGTAGGGTGTTTTGTGTCTTTGTCTGAAACAAGTTGTTTTTCAAAAGGAACTTTCCAGTCTATTTGTAAGGTTGGATCGTTATATAAAATACCTCCTTCTGCTGATGGTGTATATAGATTGTCACATTTGTAAGAGAAAATAGCCGTTTCGCTAAGAACTGAAAATCCATGTGCAAATCCTTGTGGGATAAGAAATTGTGTTTTATTTTCTTCGCTTAATTCGATACCTACCCACTCGCCATATGTAGGCGAACCAACACGTATATCTACAGCTACATCATATACCGTGCCCACTACTGCCGAAACTAGTTTTGCTTGACTGTGTGGGTGTAGCTGAAAATGTAAACCGCGAATAACTCCGTACGATGATTTAGACAAATTGTCTTGACAAAATTTGTTTGTGATGCCCAAAGAGTGAAATGTTTTTTCGTTATATGTTTCGCAAAAATAACCTCTATGATCGCCAAATACTTTGGGTTGAACAATATATAAACCTGGGATTTTCGTTTCAATAATTTCCATGTGTACGTTTTTGCTAGTAAAAAAGGATGTTATTTTTGAGATGCAATTTTCAATAAATACTGACCGTAATAGTTCTTTTTAAGAGGCTCTGCCAATTTTAATAACTGATCTTTGTTGATAAAGCCATTATTGAATGCAATTTCTTCCAAACAAGCAACCTTTAAGCCTTGTCTGTTTTCAATAGTTGCAATAAAATTAGAAGCTTCTAACAAGCTGTCGTGTGTGCCTGTATCAAGCCATGCCATGCCCCGTCCAAGTAGTTGTACTTTTAGGCGTTCTTCTTGCAAGTAAAGTTTGTTTAAGTCGGTAATTTCCAGTTCGCCACGTGCCGATGGTTTTAATCCTTTTGCTTTTTGAATCACGTCGTTGCTATAAAAATACAAGCCAGTAACGGCATAATTAGATTTTGGTATCGCTGGTTTTTCTTCTAAACTTAAAACTTTGCCATTGGTGTCAAACTCAGCTACTCCATAGCGTTCGGGGTCATTTACATAATAACCGAATACTACAGCTCCATCTTCGAGTGTTGCAGCTTCTTTTAGTTGTTTTGAAAAATTATATCCATAAAATATGTTATCTCCCAATACCATACATACTGAGTCGTTGCCAATAAATTCGTCCCCAATAATAAACGCTTGTGCTAGCCCATCTGGTGAGGGCTGAATAGCATAGGTAAATTTTACACCTAAACTAGTACCATCACCTAATAAGTTTTCGTATAAATGGATATCTTGAGGAGTAGAAATAATTAGAATTTCTCTAATGCCTGCAAGCATTAAAACAGAGATTGGATAATATATCATCGGTTTGTCATAAACCGGAATAATTTGTTTTGAAATACTTTTTGTAATTGGATACAAACGTGTTCCAGAGCCTCCAGCAAGTACAATTCCTTTCATATGGATTTTTTTTATTTATTAGTGTAAATGAATTTACCGCACCAAAGTTACAAGTATTTTGTTAATTCTCCTCATTGTTTTTAAATTTCTTAGACAAAAATGCTAAAAGTTTACCAATTTGTACTACTGCTTGGTTGGTTTCGGTAGAAATCTCTTTTTTCTGAATTTTTAGCAACCAAATGCCATACATAAATTGCAAGCAGACTTCGATTGAAGGGACATCGCTTAGTGCATTTTTATGTCTGAATTCTTCGATTAATGGTAGCGTTTGATGATATAATGAATGATACTGTTTTTCGTCTTCATTTTCGAGCAATTCTACATGAAAATCACAAAGCAAACGAACGGAACTCTGGTTGATTTGCAAGTGTCCTGTATGCACCACTTGTTCCTTATTCATCATTTCTATTAGACTTTCGTACCATTCTTTCATTTCTTTTCTTGTGGTTTCATCAAGGCTAAAATGCATTATGATATGTGTGTGTATTGCTTCAATATCTAACTTGTATGCTCTGATAATATCTTCAATATGCCACATATACAAAATGTATTCAGCAATATTTTCTTTTCTTTTTTGACGGGCAATAATCATACGTTTTCTTTTTTTACTCTTCTGTCCAATCGGTATCTAAGAAAGATTCTAACGAACGTCTGTCTTTTTTTGTTGGTCGTCCAGTTCCTTTGTCTCTATCGATAAAGCCTGAAATCTTTGATAATTCTAAAATAGCATATTGTTCTTCGGATGTTACATTTTCCATAAAGGAGGGTACTAACTTTGCACCCATTCTGTTTTCTGTTACCGCTAATACCTTAAAAGCATACGTGATAGGGGGCTTTTTTATTTGTATTACATCGTTTACACGGATAGTACGTGATGGTTTGACAGATACAGTATCAATGGTAATTTTTCCTTTTTTACAGGCTTCAGCAGCAAGTGTACGGGTTTTGAATAAACGTACAGCCCATAACCATTTGTCAATTCTTACTTCTTCTTTTATCATATCATCCTACTTATTATAAGTAACTTTGCTAAAAGAAACTATTTGTTGTTGTACAGATTCATGGTATGTTGAATACCTGCCAATACAAAACTTTGTATTATGTCAATTGCTATTTGCATGCGAGAGGGGAGAGCAGTATTTTCTTCTAACGTCCATTTGCCAAGCACATAGTTGATTTGTTGACCTTTGGGGTAGTTGTTGCCAATTCCAAATCGTAAACGAGGGTATTGATCGGTACCTAAAATTTCTTGAATATTCTTTAATCCGTTATGACCAGCATCGCTTCCTTTCGATTTTAGTCGCAATACCCCAAAAGGTAAAGCTAAATCATCTACTAAGATAAGTACATTTTCTATCGGAATTTTTTCTTCTTTCATCCAATAACGAACTGCATTTCCACTTAAATTCATAAAAGTAGAGGGTTTAAGTAAAATCATTGTTTTGTTTTTGATTTTACATTCACACACAGCCCCGTACCGTTTTTCGGTAAAAAAAACATTGGATGCCTTAGCGAAGGCATCCAATAGTGTAAATCCTATGTTGTGGCGAGTATCTTGGTATTCGCTACCAATGTTACCCAATCCTACAATCAAGTATTTCATATGTTATTATTTTTCGCCTTTTGCAGCTAATCCTCTTGCAGCTCTTGTTAATTTTACAGCTACTATTACGTTGTCTTTGTTGTTCAAAATTTCGAGGTTTGGATAGCTCAACTGTCCAGCTTTTAATGTTTTTCCTAAACCTAATTTTTCAACATTTACAACCAAATTTTCTGGAATGTCTTTGCAAAGAGCTTTTACTTTTAGCTTGCGTAATTCCAATGATAATTTACCCCCTGCTTTTACACCTTCTGCCAAGCCTTCAACTTTTACAGGCACAGATAATACAATTGGTTTTTTGTTGTCAACTTCTAAAAAGTCGATGTGTAAAGCTTTGTCTGTAACAGGGTGAAATTGTAAGTCTTTCATTACAGCTACACTTTTTTTCCCATCTACAGTTAAGTGTACTTCAAAAATTTCGGGTGTGTAAATTAATTTACGAACATCGCTTTCGGTTACTGTAAAGTGAGTGTTGCTACCAGTTCCGTACATTACACAAGGTATTGCGTTGTCGTTACGTACTGCTTTACTTGGTTTTTTACCTAAGTCTGTTCTTGTTACTCCAGATAATTCAAATGTTTTCATGTTAATTTTTTGTTGTGTTACTCAAATTCAAGTCCAGTTATAATATTAAGTGATTAGTGACTTGATTCCCATCACACTTTCTTTCGAAAAGCGGTGCAAAGGTATGTATTTTTTTTTTATTTACAAAAGAGATACTTAGTCATTTTTATGTAATGTATTCCAACCTTGAGCTTTTAATTGAAATTCTTGTCCGTCTCGTGTAATTAAATTACAGCCTAACGATTCTTTTGTAGTATGTCCAATAATGCTAATTCCTTCTAAAGTTGCTATTTTTTCGTGCATGGATAATGGAACAGTAAACAATAATTCGTAATCTTCTCCGCCATTTAAAGCAGCTGTTACCAAATTCATATTGAATTCATTAGCCATTGATGCCGTTTGGTAATCAATTGGAATTTTGTCTTCGTATATGCGACATCCAACTTTACTTTGGGTACATATATGCAATGTTTCAGACGATAAGCCATCAGATATGTCAATCATTGAAGTCGGAATAATGGATTCTTTTGCAAGTAATTCGATGATATCTTTACGGGCTTCGGGTTTTAATTGTCGTTGTAAAATATATTCTTTTCCAGTAAAATCAGGCTGTGCATTATTCGTTTGACGGAAAAGTGTTTTTTCACGTTCTAATAATTGCAATCCCATGTAGGCTGCACCCAAATTGCCTGACACACAAATTAAATCACCCTCTTTTGCTGTATTACGATACGCAATAGTTTTTGTATTAACTACACCAATGCAGGTAATACTAATAGTGAGTCCAGTAAGAGAGGCTGAAGTGTCCCCTCCAATAATGTCTACCTTATACGTAGAGCAAGCCAGTTTAATCCCCTCATATAATTCTTCAATATCTTCAATACAGAAACGGTTAGATACACCAATAGAAACAGTAATTTGTTGAGGAGTGCCATTCATGGCATATATATCCGAAAAGTTAACAATAGCCGCCTTGTATCCCAAATGTTTTAAAGGAAAATAGGTTAAATCGAAATGAATACCTTCTAATAATAAATCGGTTGAAATAAGTGTTTGAGAATTACCCTCATTATTTTCTATTACTGCGGCATCATCTCCTATACCTTTAATAGAGGTTGGATGTTGTAGTGAAATGGTACTTGCTAATCGCTCAATTAAGCCAAATTCTCCTAATTCTGAAATAGTTGTTCGTGTTTGCATACATTTTTTTCTTGAATTGCAAAGATATAGATATTTTTTTACATCCCAATGTCAAAGAGCTACAGCTGTTATCTATTTTGAAATGATAAAAAAAATAAATTTGTAGTTAAATATGATATAAACTCCCTTTTTATGTTTAATTTTGCTCAAAATTTATAGAACCTTATTCTGCATGAGTCTGTATATTGATAGTTTATCTAAGTTTTATGGTACCCAGCATGTATTGAAAAATATTTCATTTCATGTAGAAAGTGGTGAAATTATTGGTTTTCTAGGTCCGAATGGAGCAGGGAAGTCAACTGCGATGAAGATTATTACTGGCTTTGTACAGCCAGATAGTGGTAGTATATTTGTTGATGGAATTGATGTGTTGAATGATACTTTACATGCACAAAAAATAATTGGATATTTGCCAGAGCATAATCCATTGTATTTGGATATGTATGTTGCCGAATACTTATTGTTTATTGCTCAGCTTTATAAATTAGGTAAAGAAAGTAAACAGAGAGTAGAGGATATAATAGAAAAGACAGGGTTAACTCGAGAATATACAAAAAAAATTGGACAATTATCAAAAGGGTATCGTCAACGAGTGGGTTTAGCTCAAGCCATGATTCATAATCCCAAAGTGCTTATTTTGGATGAGCCTACTACTGGTCTTGATCCTAATCAATTAGTTGAAATACGTGAACTTATTAAAGAGGTAGGCAAAGATAAAACAGTAATACTTAGCACGCATATTATGCAAGAAGTGCAGGCTGTGTGTGATAGATATGTTATTATACGAGAAGGATCAATTGTTGCCGATAGCAAAAAAGATAAGATTCATGATACTATGACCATCGTTGTGGAATTTGCAAATCCAATATCCAAAGAACATTTATTCATGATAGATAAGATAACTGCTATACACGCAATTAATGCACGGTCGTATGTGGTTGAATGTAATGAAGATATACGGTATTTGTTGTATCAATTTGCCGTAGAACAAGGGGTGGGCTTGGTAACCTTGCACTTACAGGAGCAAAATTTGGAAGAACTGTTTAGAAAATTAACGCGAAATTAGTTGATATAGAGTAAAATAAACATAGATGGAAGATAATTTCGATATAAGAAAAGGAGCTTTAACCGATAAAGAACAAGATGTTGATATTGCCTTACGTCCATTAAGTTTTAATGATTTTAGCGGACAAAAAAGCATTGTGGACAACCTAAAAATTTTTGTTCAAGCAGCTCGTATGCGTGGAGAATCGTTAGACCACGTATTATTGCATGGACCTCCTGGATTAGGTAAAACCACTTTATCAACTATAATTGCCAATGAGTTGCAAGTTGGGTTTAAAATAACTTCAGGACCTGTATTGGATAAACCTGGTGATTTAGCAGGTTTGCTAACCAGTTTGGAAACGAATGATGTGTTGTTTATAGATGAAATACATCGTTTGAGTCCGATTGTAGAAGAATATTTATATTCAGCAATGGAGGATTATCGTATTGATATAATGATAGATAAAGGTCCAAGTGCTCGCTCTATACAACTAGATTTAAACAAATTTACACTTGTAGGAGCAACTACTCGTAGTGGACTGCTTACTAGTCCGTTAAGAGCCCGATTTGGCATCAATTGTCATTTAGAATATTACGACAATGATGTGCTTATCAATATCATAAAGCGTTCGGCAGCTATATTACACACCCCATGCACTCAAGATGCAGCTGTAGAGATAGCTAGCAGAAGTAGAGGTACCCCACGTATTGCTAATGCCTTATTGCGTAGAGTAAGAGATTTTGCTCAAGTAAAAGGGAATGGAAAAATGGACAGAGAAATTGCTTGTTATGCCCTCGAAGCATTAAATATTGATAAGTATGGTTTAGATGAGATTGATAACAAAATTTTGACTACTATTATTGATAAATTTAATGGAGGACCTGTCGGATTGACTACCATTTCGACAGCTTTGGGCGAAGATGCTGGAACTCTAGAGGAGGTGTACGAGCCGTTTCTAATAAAGGAAGGTTTTTTGAAACGCACACCTCGTGGTAGAGAGGTAACGCAATTGGCATATGAGCATCTAGGTCGTATTAGAAAAGCAGATATAGGTTCTTTATTTTAGGTTTTTATTCATCAGAATAATCGTATTCATGGCAAATATAAAAAGTCTTGCAAAGGAAACAGCAATATATGGAGTAAGTAGCATTTTAGGAAAATTTCTTAATTGGTTACTTGTTCCTCTTTATACCTATGTTCTGGAAAGTTCTGCCGATTATGGTGTAGTAACAAACTTGTATTCTTGGACAGCTTTGTTGTTAGTTGTTTTGACATACGGTATGGAAACTGGATATTTTCGTTTTGCCAACAAAAACAAAGAAAATGCCGATCAAGTGTACAGTACTACGTTAGTTTCAGTTGGGAGTACATCATTATTATTTGCATTATTTTGTGTATTCTTTTCGCAGCAAATAGCCAATTTTCTTGGCTATCCGACACATCCTGAATATGTTTGGATGTTGCTCGGAATCGTTGTTGCATTAGATGCCTTTTCTGCAATACCGTTTGCTTATTTACGATACATCAACCGTCCAATAAAATTTGCAGCACTCAAGTTTTTGTATATTGTATTGAATATTTTCTTCAATCTTTTTTTTCTGATTGTATGTCCTTGGTTACTGAAAGAAGCCCCGTGGACAGTAAGCTGGTTTTATAATCCCCATTATGGTGTTGGTTATGTATTTGTTGCAAATTTATTGTCTACAATTATTCAAACGTTAGTTTTATTACCATATGTTTTTGCGGTAAAATTTGATTTTGACATGCAATTGCTGAAAAAAATCTTACGCTATTCAATTCCATTGTTGCTTTTAGGTATCGCAGGCATTATGAATCAAACATTGGACAAAATTCTTTTTCCATTTCTGAGGACAGGAGTAGAAGGAGCTGCTGAACTTGGAATTTATGGAGCAACATCTAAGATAGCCTTGGTGATGCTTATGTTTACTCAGGCTTTTCGGCTTGCGTATGAACCATTTATTTTTGCTCAACAGAAAGATAAGAATAGTTTGACAACATATGCTTTAGCCATGAAGTTTTTCATCATTTTTTCCTTGCTAATTTTCCTTGGAATGGTTTTATATATTGACATTTTTAAATACATCATTCAACAAAATTATTGGGAAGGGTTAAACGTTGTTCCTATTGTTTTGTTCTCCTTCATTTTTCAGGGAATATTTTTCAACCTTTCTTTGTGGTATAAACTTACGGATAAAACCATTTACGGAGCATGGTTCTCTTTTTTAGGAACAGTAATCATTGTAGTAGGGAATATCGTTTTAGTACCTCTTTTTAGCTATACAGGATCGGCATGGGCTGCTTTCTTGTGCTATTTTGTTATTATGATGGTATCATACTATTTTGGACAAAAATATATGCCTATAAAGTATGATTTAAAATCAATAGCCATCTACTCTGTATTAGCTATTTGCTTATATGTCATTTCATTATTTATCAATACGGAATATAGTTGGTTGGACTATTTGCTGAAAACTGTCTTATTGGCAATTTTTGTAGCATTTGCCATCAAAAGAGATATGCCGTTAACATCTATACCCATTCTTGGCAATTGGTATGCAAAAAAAAAGTAAAATAATTTGAAGTTTCTATGTTTAATTATATCTTTGCGTTCTCTTAACAGAAGTGTAGCTATATTTGTTAGCCATTTTAGTTAATATATTTTTTTGTTACAACCTTATACATGTATTATGAAAAGAATTCTATTAATTTTTCTTATCACCCTTATGTCTGGAGCATATATATATGCTTTAGTAACACCAGAAACACTAGCCAAACGCGAAAAGCGAAAACATTTAACTGTAAAAGAGTGGAATACAGATGCCAAAGGTAAAACCAGTTGGTTGGATAATTTAACAATATATGATGATCAAGGGAGAAAAGTAGAGGAGATTGAGTATGCTAATTATGGACAAAGGGAACGTATAACTTATCAATACGATAATGCCACTGGTAAAGTAGAACGGGAGATTGTTTATGATTATCGTAACAAACCTACAAGAATACGTAAATACGAATACAATAACGATGGCACAAAGAAAAAACAATACAATTATTTGCCAAACGGAAAGTTATTTTCGATTAAAGTATTTGAATATATATTTACAGACTAATTTCTATCTATATGAACAGAGAGGAATTATCAAAGTTAGCTGTGTTGAGAGCGATGGATACTATTTCGCTTTCAGAAATGAAATCTGTAAAATTAATGAATCGAGTAGATACAAAATATGTAGCTAGTATTGATTTGTTAACTGAAATTTTAGGGAGGGCGACTGATGATTATCGTGTTCAGGTAGTTGGGGGTGTTCCAATAAGTAGTTACGATACTATTTATTTTGATACGGATGATTTGGAAATGTATCATAGGCATCATAATCGTGTGTTGTGTCGTAAAAAGGTACGTATGCGTAGCTATTTAGATACAGGTGATTGTTTTTTTGAAATCAAGCACAAAAGCAATAAAGGACGTGTAAATAAAAAACGAATACAGTTACCTATTACTAACTTTGACACATCATCTTTTAATACTGATTCTGTCGAATTTTTACAAAAGCAAACAGATTATCAAGGTCCAGATTTACTCCCCCAGGTGCGTACTACGTTTGATAGAATTACACTTGTTAATAAAGAAAAAACAGAACGTTTAACTATTGATGTAAATCTAAATTTTGAGAATAGGCAAACAGGTATAATACAAGGTTTTCCTGATATAATGATTATTGAGTTGAAACAAGACAGTTCGAGTGCTTCGATGATGAAATCTATATTAATGGATTTACGCATCAAGCCACAGCGAATAAGTAAATACTGTGTAGGCACAGTGCTTACCAATCCTGCTGCCAAATATAATTGGTTTAAAAAGAAATTAATGTATATAAATAAAATAAGACAACAACAAAACCACACATTATGAATGATTTAACAACATTTGATCCCAGTATTGCTGCGGAATTTGGCGAAAATTCTACCATTGATTTTCTAGGTGTAGCTCTATTTGATGCTACCAGTTTATTGCATTTACTAATGCGTTTTGTTTTCAACATGTTAGTATGTTGGGTGATAGTGCAGTTTTTCTATTATAAGAAAAGCAAAAGACGTGATTATTATGTTACGTTTATTATGTTTAGCACTACCATGTTTTTGTTGATTTTCTTAATGAAGAATGTTGATTTACATATTGGATTAACACTAGGTATATTTGCCATTTTTGGCATGATGAGGTATAGAACCGAAACGGTTCCTATCCGAGAGATGACCTATTTATTTGTTATTACAGGTATTTCGGTTATTAATGGTTTGTCGATGACTGTCAGCTATGCTGAATTAGTTGCTACAAATTTATTATTTGTTATTCTTGCATATATTATTGAGAATCAAAAAGTATTAAAACATACATCGTCAAAATTAGTGTTGTACGAAAAAATTGATTTAATAGTTCCTGAAAAAAGAGAGGAACTAAAAGCCGATTTAGAAAAACGAACAGGATTAAAGATTGAAAAATTAGAAATAGGTCATATTGATTTTTTACGTGATGTGGCTTTTGTAAAAATATATTATGTATTAAGTCCTGGTGAATCAAATAGCATTGATTCAATTGGAAAAATAAATCAATATGTTGGGTAAACGCAATGTTAGATTTTTAAGCATACTCTTTTTAGGTATATTATTTGTTTCGCAGGTGTATTCTCAGACTATAACGTATGACGAAACAGAAGACACTGATGTGGGGTTGAGATTGTCTGCTGAAATATCAAAAAGATTAAGTCGTAATTGGTCAATATCGTTAGAGGAGGAGCTACGGTTGAATGATAACATTAGTCGATTCGATAGGTTATATTCATCTGTATCTGTGGGTTATACAATTAATCCATATATTAATACGAGTATTGGCTATCAACATAGGTTAATACAGCAAAAAGGAAAAGCGAGTACTAATTATCAAGGATATTTAGATTTTAGACACAGAGGAATATTGAGTGTTTCATTTTCCTATCCAGTTGGTCAATTTGAATTCAGTTTGCGACAACGATTAAACGGTACCTTACGTACAGATTCTGTTAATCCCTTAGAAAAATCAAATCCACAAATCATTTCTCGTACTCGAATGCAGGCTGAGTACAGTTTTTGGAGTATTCCTTTAAAGCCATATGTTTCTGTAGAAATGTTTAATCCGTTGAACAATCCTGCTTATATTAGTGACGTTTGGTTAGAAACAATGCGATACACAGGAGGTTTTACTTATCGCTTGGATGCGAGAAGCCGAATAGAATTGTATTATTTTTATGAGGATGAAATGGGTAAGGATGTGAATATAGGACGCAATAGCGGGCGAGTAACCATAACAACCGAAAAAGAGCATAACCATGTACTTGGAATTGCTTATCAATATAGGTTTTAGCTATTCTTTGATTTCAAAATTTCTTGTAATTTTGCTAACTCATTACGATACTGAGCAGCCTCTAAGAATTCCATATTTTTAGTGGCTTCTTGCATCTGTTTTTTTGTTTTTTCTATAGATTTTTGGAGTTGTGTCTTGTTCATGTATTGAACAATTGGGTCAGCAGCAACATCTACCATGCTATTGTCCATTGAGTATGTTGGATGGTCTGTGTATAATTCTTTGTTTTTTAACGTTGCGTGTGCGTGTTGAGCTATTGCAGTTGGTGTAATATTATGTTCGGCATTGTACGCAAGTTGTTTTTCTCTTCGTCTGTTCGTTTCGTCGATTGTTTTCCGCATGCTTTCGGTTATTTTGTCAGCATACATAATCACTTTTCCGTTGAGGTTGCGTGCGGCTCTACCAGCTGTTTGGGTAAGCGAGCGATGTGAACGAAGAAAGCCTTCTTTATCAGCATCAAGAATAGCGACTAACGATACTTGTGGCAAATCAAGCCCCTCTCTTAGTAAGTTTACACCTATTAATACATCATAAAATCCAGAACGTAAGTGATCTAATATTTCCACCCTTTCAAGCGTATCCACATCGGAGTGTATGTATGTACATCGTACCCCTGCACGTTGTAGGTAGAGATGCAATTCTTCTGCCATACGTTTTGTAAGAGTGGTAATTAGTACACGTTCTTGTTCTTGTACACGTTGTACAATTTCTTCTTGTAAATCGTCTATTTGATTCAAACTAGGACGCACTTCGATGATGGGGTCGAGCAAACCAGTTGGGCGAATTACTTGTTCTACAACAATACCATTACAACGCTCTAATTCGTAATCAGCAGGAGTAGCACTTACGTAAATAGTTTGTTTTTTATGTTCGTTAAATTCATCAAATGTAAGAGGTCTGTTATCCATGGCTGCAGGTAATCGAAAGCCATATTCAACAAGGTTCTTTTTGCGAGCAGCATCGCCACCATACATGGCACGTATTTGAGGGAGTGTTACGTGACTTTCGTCTATAACCATTAAAAAGTCTTTTGGAAAGAAATCTAACAGACAAAATGGAGGAGAACCAGGTTCTCTACCATCAAAATAACGAGAATAATTTTCGATGCCAGAGCAGTAGCCTAACTCCCGTATCATTTCTAAGTCGTAAGTTACACGTTCGTATAATCGTTTGGCTTCGTAATGCTTGCCAATTGATTTCATATAATCAACATGTTTCCCCAAATCAATTTCTATTTCGCCAATAGCTCTATGAATACTATCTTTGGTAGTAACAAAAATAGTAGCAGGAAATATTTTATAAGCGTCGTGATGCTCTAGTGTGAATAAGTGCAATGGGTCGTGGGTAGTAATGCTTTCTATTTCGTTTCCCCAGAAAATGACACGTAACATAATGTCAGCATACGCAAGCCAAATGTCGACAGTATCTCCTTTTACCCTAAAATTTCCCCGCTGAAAGTCAATTTCATTTCGGTTATACATGGATGATACTAATTGTCTGAGAAACACATCACGCACTATTTGTTCTCCTTGTTTGATGTTAATTACATTATTCGTAAAGTCATCAGGATTACCAATACCATAGATACACGAAACGGAAGAAACAACAATAATATCCTGTCTGCCAGAAAGTAGAGATGAAGTAGTAGAGAGCCTAAGACGCTCTATTTCATCATTTATGGCTAAATCTTTTTCTATATAGGTATCAGTGGTCGGTAAGTATGCTTCTGGCTGGTAGTAATCGTAGTACGAAACAAAGTACTCAACTGCATTGTTCGGAAAAAAACTTTTAAATTCTCTGTATAATTGAGCAGCTAAAGTTTTATTGTGACTTAAAACGAGAGTAGGTTTATTTACTTGCTCAATCACATTGGCTATGGTAAATGTTTTACCCGAACCAGTAACCCCTAATAAGGTTTGGTCGCTTATTCCACCCAAAATGCCACTAGTTAATTGTTCGATAGCTTGAGGTTGGTCGCCAGTTGGTTTATAAGGAGAAACGAGTTCGAAATGCATAGATAAGATTATTTACGCGAATGTAATGACTTATATTGATACAAGCAAATATAAGAATAGATAGATAACAATTTTTTCAGTTATAAAAACTATTTTTCATCTATTTAACCATTCTTTAAACAACTGATTTTTATTGCTACTTACAAGTATTTCTTTATCTGTGGGTGGCAATAATACTATTTTAATTCGGTAGGTAGAAAGTAATTGTATCTTGTCGATAGCACTGAATGCAACAATGTATTGTCTGTTAATTCTAAAAAAGATTTGTGGGTCTAAAACACCAATCAATTGTTCCAACGACATATTTACATCATAAGTATTGCCATTGTGTGTTACAAGGTATGTGGCACTGTCAAGTGAATAAAAATAGGCAATATCACTTGTCATAATTGCTTTTATATTATTTCCGATATACACCAAAAACCGTTCTTTATAAATATTAGAACGATTAGAAATAATGGAAGATAAATATTGAATATCGAATTGTTGTAAATGTTTTTTCGACTTATAAAATTTCTCAATTGATCTAGTTAAATCTTCTTTTTTTATGGGTTTCAACAAATAATCAATGCTGTTTAGTTCAAATGCTTTTATTGCATACATATCAAAAGCAGTAGTAAAAATGATAGGTGTATCAATCTGTATTTGTAAGAATATATCAAAACTATTGCCATCTCCCAGGTGTATATCCATAAAAATTAAATCAATATCTTGGTGCTTCTTCAAGAAAGTTACGCTCGACTCAATGCTATCACATCTTCCAATAATTGTAAAATTATTGATTGTTTGAGCCAGCATTTTTTCTAACAATGCCAAGGCGGGTTTTTCATCTTCAATGATTAATATTTTCAACATACACATATTTCTTATAACAATGGCACAGATACTGTAAACGTTTCATTTGTTTTTGATATTTTTATGGCATTAGCTGATAAAAATTGGTAGCGTCCTTCAATATTTTTAATACCCTTACCAATGGATTGTTTGCTTGTTTTAATTTGCAAATTATTTTTAATGCTTACATAGTTCTCATCATTATAAATCTCTATATATAAAGGCATTTTATTTGCAATGATATTATGTTTAATGCAATTTTCAAGCAATATTTGTAATACCAAAGGTACAATTTTTTTGTTTAAGGCCACATCATCAATCCTAATTTTAAGATGGATGTTGTTTTCAAATCGGATTTTTTGTAAATAAAAGAATTTAGTTACGTTATTCACCTCATCTTTTAGTGTTATTAATTCATTTATATTGTCTGCCAGCATATATCTCAGATAATCAGATAAAGTTTGTATATACTTTTCGGCTTTAGGGTTGCCATCAACCATGCTCATTAGGCTAGTAAGGCTATTGAATAAAAAATGTGGATTAATTTGAGTTTTGAGTAAATTGTATTGAGCCTCAATAGTATCTTTTTCTAGTCGAATTGATTTTGAATAATGTTCGTGCCATTGGTTGTAAAACAATATTGCTTCATGTATAGCCAAAATGAAAAAAGTGGTAAAAGTTATAATAATAAATGCAATGGAATGTATTTCAATGCTTTGAATTAAACTAATACCTACATGTGAATACATATAAATCAATAATGTAAATCCAAAGTATAATGTTAATAGACAAAAAACGCCTATTACCTCCATCATCAAATGTTTAAATGGCATCAAAATCCATGGGTATTTTTTCCAAATATATATTGCAATAGTAGAACATCCAATCCACAATACCAAGGTTGTAGCCAATACACGTAGGTAATAATGCCATCCAGTAAGACGAAAATCTAAAAAATATGAAATAACAAAACCAACAATTATACTAATGATACTTGTCAATATCAATACCGTGTACCATCTTGAATAGATAATAAAATGGGATAAAAAACCTTTTCTATTGGGTTCCATATTCATAGTAGTTTTGTGCGAAATTACATAAAATTTATGGCACTACCAATTGAAAATGTGCTTATAAATTAATACGATAAAACAAAATAAGCATAAATCCTTGTTGATATACTGTTGAAATTTGTTGAGTAGCTTTATTATAATGTTGTGAAAATATATTTTGGTGGTTTGTAACGTTATTTAAATCAATGCCAGTTTCTTGCGTAATTCGTTTAGAGTTGTATTTAAATCCGGTTCGAAAATCGCATCTTATGTAATCTGGAAATTGTTCTTCATTCGTTTTGTCAACACTTATTACTTCTTCACCAGTTAATATTGACATGTTTAAGTCAATTGGTGTATATCGCAGTCCTCCCGACCAAACAGCGCGAATATCGAAGGTAAGAAAATGTTTTTTACCAACACGCATTTCATAACCAGCCAGCAAATTGCTTGCATAATTTGTATTAAAAGCTGTATTACGCCATATTTGGTCATAAGCTTTATATTTTGAGTCAAACAGCGAACCTGTAAGTAGAAAATATAGTCCTTTGTGCATAAACTGTTCTACAGTTAACTCTACACCATAATTTCTGCCTTTACCCGAATTTTCTAAACCATATACGGGTTCATAATAATAGCTACTACCTGTATTAAGCATCGAATATTGTACATTTTGCGAAGAAATTGGAATATCAAATAAGTTTTGATAATACCCCTCGGTTTTTATTCTGAAATTTCTACCAATGCGTATATCATATCCCATTACATAATGATGAGCACGAGAAAATCCAATATGTTGATTATCATTTCCGTACATATTCGTAGTATAATCGTATTCTTTTGTGAAATATATAATTCTGGGTTGCAATTGACTATGTAATCCATATCCAAAACTAATTTGTTGGTTAGGAGAAAATTTCCATAATCCACTTATTCGAGGTTCAAAACTTAGCTGTTGGTTGAGGTCGTAATATTGACTATGCAAACCAGAATTTACAATCAAATTTTCAGAGAACTTGTGTTGCCACGTTGCATAAGCCTGCACAAGTGAACTATTTTTTTTGTCAATATTTCTTAGATATTTCCGTATTGCATACTCATTTACCCATACAGAATCATGGTATGAGGTAATAAGTTGATTGCCAATTAACCCAACCGTAAAATTATTTTGAACATTTACCCTGTGTTTTATTTGAAAAGATGCAGTAACTTTTTTCTCATTCTGATTGGCGGCATAGTAATTAAAATAGGTTTTGTTGATGTAATCTATCGTATCATTTATAATTTCATTGCCACTTTCCTGAAAAGATATAGAAGATTTAATTCTTGTTTTTTCGTTACACATATATGTGTGTGATAAAATTCCAATCAGAACATTTCCAGAAAAATCTGACGCTGAATTCATAGGACCTTTTCCCAATGCTTCTTGTTCATCAAAGTTTCTTCCTATTTCGATATTGCTTTTCCCGGTAATTCCTGTAAACTTAAAACGTCCAGAATTTTTTGTTGGGAGGTCAATTAATACTGCTAAATCTTGATACTTCGGAATGGCATCACCTGTGCCAAAATCGAAACCAATATCGCGTAAAACTTTTAATGTAGAATAACGATAATCTACTATAAATGAGCCATTTTGTAAGTTCTTTCCAAGTTTTAACGGACCTTCAACTAACCCTTCAAAACCATTCAAGCCAATTTGTCCCATAAATTCAAATCTTTCTCTATTTCCTGATCTCAGATTTAAATCAAACACCCCCGATAACGCATTACCATATTCACTAGGAAAAGCACCCGTAATAAAATCGGAGTTTGCCAAAAGATTGCTGTTAAGCATACTTATTGGTCCTCCAGTAGTTCCTTGAGAACCAAAATGATTAGGATTTACAACATTTACACCATCTATATTCCATAATAATCCGCTTGGTGAGTTTCCTCTTATGATAATATCATTACGGGCATCATTACTGCTCATCACACCTGCAAAATTAGACACCATTCTACTCGGATCATTCCAACTGCCAGCAAATCTTTCAGTTTCTTCTACAGTAAATGACCGTGCACTTGTAAATGCAAATTCATTAATTGCATCAAATTTGTTATTATTGGCTGTAACAATAATATCCTTAAGGTGATTAATTTTTTCTTCAAGCTTAAATACAAGAACATTATCTTTTCCACTAATTGCCATCATATTATGAATGCTGGCGGGATGATAACCCACAGAAGATACATTAATGGTGTATCTTCCTGGTTGTAAGTTAGATAACACAAAATTGCCATCATAATCAGAAATACAACCAATTATTGGATTAGAATTCTCAATAATCACTGTTGCTCCTATAATAGCATGTCCGCTAAAGGCATCTACTACTTCTCCTCTGATTTGAACATTGTCGGCTTGTACATAATTGTTTATACACAATAACATACTCACAATAATAATACCCGATAGTTTGCTTTTCATTGTACATTTATAATAGTTAATGAACGCAAAGGTATTTTAAGGTTTTATTGATTAAAAATAAAAAGAGTTGTATGTACAAAAAAGGATATTGAATATTGAAAAATTGAAATTGAAAACATACTTTCGTGTTATATCCTATTTCTCCACACCTGCATTCTTTCCATTGCTTCGATGGTGTTTTCGCGGGTATTGAATCCGGAAAAGCGGAAATACCCTTCGCCAAACTGACCAAATCCTGCTCCTGGTGTGCAAACAATATGCGATTCGTAAAGCAGTTGCTGGAAAAATTTCCATGATGGTGTATTTTTTGGTGTTTTAATCCAAATATGAGGGGAATTAATTCCTCCATATACATGAAAACCAAGCTCCAATAGTTCTTTACGAATGATAGCAGCGTTTTTCATATAATAGTCAATATTCTTTTGTAACTGTTTTTTCCCTTTTAACGAATAAGAAGCTTCAGCTCCACGTTGTATAATGTATGATGTGCCATTGTAATAGGTGGTAGCACGCCTACGCCATAGTTTGTTGATATCAACTTTTTCTCCCATAAGGGTATATCCCATAAGCTCTCTGGGCACTATTGTATATGAGCAACGTAATCCAGTAAAACCAGCTGTTTTAGAAAAACTGCGTATTTCGATAGCCACTTTTTTTGCTCCTTTTATTTCGTAAATTGAACGTGGCACATCTTTTTGGGTAATATACGAGCAGTATGCACCGTCATAAATTATAATAGTTTGATTTTCAATGGCGTAATCCACCCATTTTTTTAGTTCAGTTTTATCCAAAGCTACTCCCGTTGGGTTATTGGGAAAACACAAATAGATAATATCTACTTTCTCTGTGGGCAAGTTGGGTGTAAAATTATTTTCTTCGGTACATGGGATGTATACAATGTTGCTCCAAATATTATCTTCGGTTAAGTATCCTGAACGACCTCCCATAATGGCAGCATTTTCGTACACTGGATATACAGGATCGGTAATGGCAATAATATTATCTCTTCCAAAAATATGCCCAATATTTCCTAAATCAGCCTTAGACCCATCGCTAACAAAAACTTCGTTTGCTTCGAGCGAAATGCCTCGCGAATTATAGTCGTGTTTTATAATCTTGTCAATTAAAAAGCGGTATCCTGTTTCAGGACCATATCCTCTGAAAGTTTCTATCTTACCCATTTCCTTGGCAGCATTTTCCATGGCAGAAACTATTTCATCGGGTAGGGGCAAACAGACATCACCTAAGCCTAACCGAATAACATGTGTATTAGGATGAATTAGATTGAATGCGTTAATACGTTGTTCAATCTCTGTAAAAAAGAAGTTTTCGGAAAGTTTTAGATAATTTTCGTTGACTAATACCATGATTTTCTGATTATTTCAGCTAACATACTGCGAAGATAAAAAAACAAAATCAAAAACACATCTTTTTTTGTCTTAAAAGTGTATTTTTGTGTATTGATTTAGGTATAACCGTATGCAAGAAGATAGTTACCAGAGTATTTTACAAAGAGCCGAGGGTATTTACAAAGAAAAAGGAAGCAAGTTTTTGTCTTTTGCCATTCCTGTTTGCTCAGTAGATGATGCAAAAATGGTATTGCAGTCTTTCAGGGCAAACTACCACGATGCACGACATATTTGCTATGCGTATGTTATTGGTTATCCAAATTCCGTTGTGCGTAGTAGCGATGATGGAGAACCATCTGGCACAGCAGGAAAACCCATTTTAGCTCAGATACAAGCCAAGCAATTGTCGGATGTTATGGTTGTTGTGGTGCGTTATTTTGGCGGTGTATTATTAGGTACAGGAGGATTGGTGGTGGCTTATCGTGAAGCTACCGTAGATGCATTGAATAATACTACCGTTTATACAAAAATTGTAGAACAAGCACTAACTATTCAATGTGCCTATCCACAACTGAATGAAGTTATGAAAATTATTAAAGATAATAATTTGACTATAATATCGCAAACATTAGAAATTTCTTGCACGCTAAAAGTCCAGATTCGATTATCCAACTTTGAAATTATCACAGAGAGATTGAAGCAGGTGCATGGATTGCAGGTAATTGAACAAATATAGTTGTGTTGTTAAGTTTTACCAAATTAAAAGGGCATTTCAATTTCCAGAAATGCCCTTTTACATACTACTTAATTTCTATAATTTTACTTGGTTTTGGCTTAGCTTCTTCCTTTTTAGGAATATCAACAGCTAAAATACCATTTTCGTAATTCGCACTTATTTTTTCAATATCAGCACTAGTGGGTAGAGTGAATGAACGACAAAACGATTGATAACTAAATTCTTTACGGGTAAAACGTTCTCCTTCTTTGGTTTCGTTTTCTACTTTTTTTTCACTACATACTGTTAGTACGTTGTTGTTAACTTCAATTTTGAAATCGTCTTTGGCAAAACTAGGTGCAGCAATATGAATTTCAAATTTTTCTGCACTTTCCTTGATGTTTGCTGAGGGTACAGTAGTGTTCGTCGTTGAATAATTTTCACTTGTCCAATCGTAAAAATTATTGTCGAAAAAACGATCAAAAATTGTTGGATAATTGTTTGAGAATTTTACTAGTGACATAACTTTTCCTCCTATAAATTAATGGTTAAACATTTGTTTTACACTAACTAAATATCAAAAAAAATGCCAAACTTATAGAGTATTTAGCTTGGCATTTTTTTTTATTAGAAAAGATTTTTTTGTTCTGTCATTTTGGCAGTTTTATCACTTCGTATTTTCAGCTTTTGGTTTACAATACGATGAACAAATCTTTGTATACTGATTGCGTAATAAGTAGTCAATGGAATATTTACCACCGCCAATGAGAGCTATTATAACATATATACCCATGTACAGAAATGCCATTTCTTTTACATTAAATGGGTCGTTTGCATGAATGAAGAAAGCTGCTACACCCATCCCTATAATAAGAGGGATAGTGGATAGACGTGTAAATAAGCCCAGCATTAATAGGATGGAACAAACCACTTCGGCAAATACAATCATGCCGAGCGATAAGCTTGAACCTACTCCTAATGGGTCGGGAAATACAGTACTTAGGTACTCAAAGTTTTGTAATTTTGGTAAACCATGTGTTAGCATAAATCCGCCAACAAGTAATCTAAGGGCTAATTTGCCAATTTGTTGCGAGTACTCTGAACTAGAGGTGCAACAAGATGAATTATTTTCTGTTTTCATAAAATTGTTTTTTTGTGTTGATAATTAATTGAACTGTATGGGTAATAAAAACGTAAGCGGAATGTGTAAGCGTTCACGCCACGCATTTTCTGAATGATCTTTTCCTTCAAATTTTCGTGTTATCCAATTGGTAGAGGTGTATCCTTTTTCCTCCATGATGATATCTACTTGTTGTTGGTACGGTTCGTAATGAACATCTAATGTTTCGGTTCCAAAATCGAAGTAAAATTTGTGTGTATCTGGTGAGGGTAAATTTTCTTTTAAATAGGCAAAAAATTGTGCAGGAATTGGGTTTCCTTCTGTTTGAAAACTACCAATCCAATGTGTAGATAAACAAGCTGCACCACCAAAAACTTCTGGGTATTCGCATACAGCATACATCGAAATAAGTCCGCCCATGCTAGAGCCTGCAATAAATGTATGTTCAGGTTCGGTAAGCGTAGCATACGTTTTGTCAATAAAAGGTTTTACTTCCTCTACAATAAAACGTAGGTAATTATCCGATTGCACACGTTCGGCAAATAATGACACATTATTTTGTCTTCTACCCAATAAAATTAATGAGTCTTGTGTAGATACAGGCAAGCGTTCAAAAGGTTTTTGCGGAAAATAATCCGAATGACGCGTTCTTCCAGAATTCCATATTCCTACTACAATGGTACTCAGAATACTGTCGTTTGCTATAAGGCGGGTAATGGTTTCGTCCACACCCCATTCTTGTTTGTTCCAGGTAGTATTGGCATCAAAAAGCATTTGTCCATCGTGCATATAGAGCACTTTGTAACGTTGGTTTGGGCTGTAATTGTCAGGTAGCCAAACATCTACATTGCGAGCAGATATATAGTTAGAAGGAAAATCTACATGACGTATAATGGTACCACTGCTTACACGGGGCAAGGTGTTTTCTTGGCTGTACGTTGTACTAATAAAGAAATAAAAAAGAGCGATAAGGCAAAGTAAGTGTTTTTTCATGCGTATATATAATTTGTTCTGAAAACAAATATACGTACAATTTTCTCAAACGCTCACTTCTTTTACCAATTTCTTAACATAATTTTTTGTTTCATAATCCGAATGTAACACTTTTTTATCACAGAGAATCACATCAATATCAATGGGAATGATGCCTTGTAAAGTTTTTTCATCCGAACGACCAAGTTGCTTTTCCATTTCTTTTATTTTCTGTATTAGCTCTGTTGGCTCAAGCCTAGTTTGTATGGAAACAGCCTTATTTACAAAAGGATAGTCGTTTGGCATATCAATGGCTTTCGTTTCCATTTCGTGCGAGGTGCGATGGATACCAAATTCTTGTTGCAGCAATTCAATGGCTATTGACAGATGTTTGTGTGCCAAAAAATTGCTGCCAAGCAATAAGATGTAATGGTGAGTGTTCATTTCTATTTATTCATTGCGATACGTGCCATCATTTCTATGCTACGTAATTTATCTTTGTATGCATTATGAGCGTTCATTTTTTCTATATCCAAAGCTGCATCAGAATTCTCGTTCCACCTACGACACAAATATACTGAATTATAAATGCGTCCGATTTGGTAGTTTCTACTAATCTGAAGTCCCAAAGCATAATCTTCTCCATAGCTGGTATTTGGCACTTTGATTTCTCTTAATACAGGAGTATAAAACGCTCGTGGAGCTCCTAATCCATTGATACGAAGTGCATTGTTTCTTCCATTCTCGGGTGTCCATTCTTTGTGGTCAATTAGCCCTGGAGGAATGGGTTGAAGGGCAAAATCTGTCATGCTATACGAACCAATTACCATGGCACAATTTTGTTCGTAAAATGCGTTTACTATCTGTTGTAGTGTTGTTGCGTTTTCGTATAAGTCATCGCTATCTAACTGAACGGCAAATTTTCCACATTTTTCGTGGTGTACACCTTC